>Ga0105099_10000738_pt1 | contig 21816 bp, 18 predicted proteins | sample PPLLak3cmMay2015_2_FD_79138 | JGI IMG/M metagenome (GOLD analysis project Ga0105099, IMG submission 79138) | Freshwater sediment microbial communities from Prairie Pothole Lake near Jamestown, North Dakota, USA - PPLs Lake P8 Core (1) Depth... | ecosystem: Environmental > Aquatic > Freshwater >... | reverse complement strand
TCAGGTACTTACGTGGAGAACAAATTTACCGTGTCGAAACCCTTGAGAAGGCTTGACTTTGTTTTGAAAACTGAAGTATTTTGTACAATTTCGCATGATCTTCGCTTTAAAGGGAGCTAAAATCTTAGAAAATAGGGGAAGGATTAAAAAATGGATCGAACCAGTGAACAAATTAAAAACATCGCTTTGATTGCCCATGTAGGATCTGGAAAAACCTCTATCGCCGAGGCCATGCTGATTAACGGCAAGGCCGTGACCCGGCTCGGAAGGGTCGATGACGGCTCATCCAACCTGGATTTTGAACCAGAGGAAATCAAAAGGAAGATTACCATCAGCACAGCCATTCATCATTGCACCTGGAAAAAATCCCATATCAATATTATCGACACCCCGGGTGACGACAATTTTCTTTCCGACACCAAATTATCCCTTCAGGCAGTCGATGGGGTTGTCGTCGTCTTGGACGCCTCAGCCGGAGTTAAAGTCGGCACTGAAAAAGTATGGGCTTTTGCCAATGAACTGAAATTGTCCAGTCTTATTTTCATCAACAAAATGGACCGCGAACGGGCTGACTTTTATAAAGTGGTGGACGAAATCGCCAAAGTTTTCGAAATCAAAGCGACCCCTGTTTTCCTGCCTATCGGCGCCGAAGCCCAGTTTCAGGGCGTTGTGGATATGATCAAGATGAAAGCCTATATGTACGGCAAAGACGGCAGCGGCAAATTCGAAGAAACCAATATACCGGCGGATATGCAGGACCTAGTGGCTGAATGGCGCGAAAAAATTATAGAAAATATAGTGGAAGCCAATGATGCCTTGATGGAAAAATATCTGGAAGGCCAGGAACTCTCTCCGCAGGAGATCGAGGAGACCTTTTATAAAGGCATCAAATCGGGCCAGGTCATGCCGATCCTTTGCGGTTCCGGAACTCTAAATATCGGCATTCCCCATTTGATGAACCTTATTACTCAAGGCATGCCTTCCCCGACCGATCGCCCCGCCATGACCGGCACTCGCCCCAATAAAGAGGAAAAAGTCGAACGCCCGCCCAAAGCGGACGCGCCTTTCTCCGGTCTGGTTTTCAAAACCGTGGCCGACCCCTTTGCCGGCAAGCTTAATTATGTACGCGTTTTTTCAGGCACTCTGAAATCCGACTCCAACACCTATAATGCCGGCCGGGACAAAAAAGAACGCTTCGGCCAAGTCTTTTTTCTGGAAGGCAAAAAACAGGCTCCGGTGGATATGGCCATTCCCGGCGATATCGTCGCCATTCCCAAGCTTAAAGAGACCCAGACCGGCGATACCCTGTGTCAGGAAAACGACCCGGTTGTTTATCTAGCCGCCAAGCCCTTGCCGCCGGTCATCTCCTATGCCATTGCGCTTAAGGAAAAAAGCGGCGAAGAAAAGCTCTTTTCTTCCTTGAATAAACTCCTGGACGAAGATCCGACCCTGAAGATAGAACGCGACCAAGCCTCGGCTGAAATCATTATTTCCGGCACCGGTCAAATCCATCTGGAAGCCACTTGTGAAAAACTGCAACGCAAATTCGGCGTGGATGTGGGTCTGAAACCCATGCGCGTGCCGTATAAAGAGACCATTAAGAAGAGCGCCAAAGGCATTGTTTACCGCCATAAAAAACAATCAGGCGGCCGCGGCCAATTCGCTGAAGTTCATTTTGACATATCACCCAAGGAAAAAGGCGCCGGCTTTGAATTTGAAAATGCCCTGGTCGGCATGAACGTGCCCCGAAACTTTGTACCGGCGGTTGAAAAAGGCTTACTCGAAGCCATCCTCTCCGGCAGTTTGGCCGGCTACCCGGTGGTGGATCTTAAAGTCCGCTTTTATGACGGCAAACACCATGAAGTCGACTCCTCTGAAATGGCTTTCAAAATCGCCGCCAGGATGTGCTTTAGAAAAGGCGTGCAAGAAGCCACCCCGATTCTTTTGGAACCCATTATGAAAATGGAAATCACCGTACCCGATGACGCCATGGGCGATGTCATGGGCGATCTGAACTCCCGGCGCGGTCGCGTGCTCGGCATGGATAATGCCGGCCGCTACCAGGTGATCAAAGCCCAGGCCCCCATGTCGGAAATCCTGCGCTATGCTTTGGATCTGAATGCCATGACCGCCGGTCGCGGCACATTCCGCGTGGAGCATTCCCACTACGACGAAGTGCCGGCCCAGTTGGCGGAAAAGATCGTTGCCGAAGCCAAGAAACCGGTGGAAGAGGAAGAATAATTGGCCAAAACATTCCGAACCGGTGTTTTAACCCTCAGTGACAAAGGCTCGCAAGGCCTGCGGGAAGATTTGAGCGGCAAAACCGCCGCTGAAATTCTGCAGGCCGCGGGCTTCTCCATCGCCCTGACTAAAATAATCCCGGACCATGCCCCCACCATTGTCCAAACTCTGCTCCAATGGGTGGACCAAGAACATCTTGATTTGATCGTCACCTCCGGCGGCACCGGCTTGAGCCCCTCGGATGTCACGCCCCAAGCCATGCGGGCCGTCATCGATTTCGAAGTGCCCGGCATGGCCGAAGCCATGCGGGCCGCAAGCCTGAAAAAAACTCCCCATGCCATGATCTCGCGCGCCATGGTCGGTGTGCGTAAGAGCACTTTGATCGTCAATCTGCCCGGCAGCCCCAAAGGCGTCCGCGAAAACCTGGCCGTGGTTCTGCCCGCCCTGCCCCATGCCCTTGAAAAACTCCTGGGCGACAAGACCGATTGCGCGGTGTGAAAGCAAGTTCATCCGTTATTTCCGAACCCAATCTCTCAGGAGACCGCCGAGCTCAATAAAACGGATAAATCGAATTTCAGTATTTTCGATCTGCTGGTTGCTGTAATTTTTATTACCCACCATAAAAAACAATTCGGGAGTATAAGCCTCGATAAAATTCCGTACGGAACGGGAAATTTTCCCCCTGGCATCACCAGCCTTGACCTCGCACGCCGCCAGCCGGCCCTGATGCTCGACAACAAAATCAACTTCCGCTCCGGCTTTACTGCGCCAAAACCGAACGCTGTCCAACATCGGATGTATGTTTTTGATGATCTCTTCAAAAACAAAATTCTCCCATAAGGCCCCTTGATCCGGTCTTTTGATAACGGGTTGAAACCCGCCGAAAATCAGGTTCCGTATCCCGGTATCAATAAAATATACTTTCGGCATACTGGTGAGTTCGGCCCTTTTTCCGCCGACAAAAGGCCGTATCAAACGGATAATATGACTATCCTGTAAGATCTGAACATATTCCGAGACCGTGTCGTTGCTGATGCCGGCCAGCGAAGCCCATTCCGAATAATTACAAAGGTTCCCGATCTGACTGGCTGCAAATTCAAGGATTTTACGAAAAGCGGCCGGTAAACGTATTTGAAAACGATCGGAAGCGTCCCGGATGATAAAAGCCTCGACCAAATCAGACAGCTCTTTCTCCGGTTGTTTTGACAGTAGGACCGTAGGATAACCCCCATAACAAAGCATACGCTCCATCTCGTTTCCAATATATTGCTCCTGTAGAATCGGACTTTTTTCACTTCCCCGTTTTGAGATTTCGGAAAGTGAAAACGGCAGCAATAGGTGCCTTGAGGCCCGGCCCGCCAGGGACTCGCGGGTTTCGGCTTCCAAATCGAAAGAGGAACTACCGGTGGCAAAAAGCCACATTCCGGGTTTGCGATCCACCAGGCCTTTTAAAAACAGACCGGCTTCCGGAATTCTTTGAATCTCCTCAAAAAAGAGAGGCACCGCTGGATCGACGAGATTATGAAAGTCTTGTAAAAAAACCGCCGGCGATGCTAGCCACTCTCGAACGGCCGTCTCCTCGCAATTCAGGAATAAGAACGGCCTCTGAGTCGCGGACAAAAATTTCCAAATCAAGGTCGATTTACCCGCCTGCCTCGGCCCGATTACCAGGCAGACCCTTTCATCCGGCTGCAACACCGTGCCGCGAGGAATGAATTCCGCAGGTAAATGACGGCTAACCCATTCCTTCAGCAAATCCGGTTTTAACAACCAGGGATTATCCGCCTGAACCACCCTCAAAATATGATCCTGCATATCAACCCCAAAAAGGCATGTTAACAGAAATTAACCATGCTAAATTCTGACACTTACAGAATTTAGCATGGTTAATTTCTGTTTGCAATAAAAATCTAAAAAATCAGTTCCAGACATGGCTCTTTACTATCGCTTGCTGAGCCGGCCCAACTAATATTCAGTTTTTCAATCCATCTTTGAATGAAAATTATCCCCGTTGCGTTTATTTCCGATACAAACTTCTTTATGAGCTATGCCATCTTGTTTTATTTTTTATTAAATCTTTACTAACGGCCACAAATGATCATATACTTTTATCTCTTTTTCTATAATCAAATATAAATTGGAAAACATGCCTTCAATACGACTTCATAATTGGTCGGAAATTAAGCCTAAATTCCGCAACTCTGTGCTCCTCCTGGGTAACGGGGCCAGTATTGCCATCTCTCGGGGGCGTCTTGATTATTCATCTCTTTTGAAAAAAGCTATTATTGATCCAAAGGTCAAATCGGTTTTTAATTACTTTGAGACCAATGATTTTGAGACCGTTCTTAGGATGATATGGCAAGCTCGCAATATTAATCAAAAATTAGGCATCACTGAAGGCGCGACAGGGGACACCTACGAATCCATTCGTGATGCATTGATCGATACCATAATTACAAACCACCCTACATATGATGAGGTGGCGCAACATTTGAACATTTTTGCACGTTTTTTTTCATATTTTAAAATAGTGATCAACCTTAACTATGACCTCCTGACTTATTGGGCCAGGATGTCCCAGAAGAGGTGTTTTCCAAAAAAAGAATTTAAAGATTGTTTTTTGCATGGAAACTTTGTGCCGAATTGGCGGACTTGGCTTACCCCTAACAGAGATAATTGCAAACCAGTATTATTTTTTTACCCTCATGGTAACCTTGTCTTTGCCATTGATCGATATAATCAAGAATACAAAATTAAAGCCGAAGGAGAAAACATTTTATCGTCAATCAAAAATCGCTGGACAAGATATCGACACATCCCTCTTTTCGTTAGTGAAGGGATCTCGACGATGAAGCTGAATCACATCCGTCAAAGTCCATATCTTTGGACTATCTACACGGAAGTCCTCCCCTCATTAAGGCCTTCCCTGGTTGTCTTTGGTTGGTCTTTTAGACCCGAGGATCATCATATTCTTAATGCGATCGCGAAAAGCCCGCTTAAACGAATCGCCGTCTCAATATATAAAGGGAATCGAGACTGAAAATCAAAAAGAGCTACGGTTAAAGCAAAAATAGAAAAAGCTTTTGCACCAAATGGAAGGCAACCTGAAATTTTCTTCTATGATTCCGCCTCAGTCCAACTTGCAAATTAACAGCCTTTTGGGTCACAAACACCTTTGATTCATCATTGAATAGGGATTGACTCGGGTGCTTGATTATGAAAATCATATCGTTGTCCGAATTCAAAAAAAACACGCGACAAGTAATCCATTTGATCAAAAAAGGCCAAAGAATAATTCTCACCTATCGCGGAAAAGCCGTTTGCCGTCTTGAACCGCTTAATAACAAAAAAGCCGTTAAAAACGATCTCTTTTACAAAATCAACCGTTTAGCCGATACAACCGCCGGAGACCTTTCGGATGACGAAATCGATCGGATTTTATATTGTAAAAATCAAATCTAAGACAATCATTTTTACATAACACCCCCTATTCAAAATTGTGAATGACGCGGGGGCCATCCAGGAACGAGGAGGCATCCGCGGTGATCAAAGTTGTGAATCTTGTAGAGTCGGCGAGTGTTGAGACAGCGACCGGACTAATCTGAACTGGCTGGATGGAACCAATGCCTGGCTCGATTTCCGGGCGCTGCCCCGGGGTTATGCCGTTTATGGACCGCGAGTATAAAAAAAGAGCGAGCCTTCCATCCTCGCCGGAACTACGGCGCGGCAGGGGACCCGCCCTTCAGCTTCTTATTTCAAAAAATCGATAATAAGTAGTCGATAAGTAAAACGATAAAGAATCAACCGTGTTTCTCCTGTAAAAATCTGTAGGGGTTCAAAATTTTGAACCCCTACGAAGAGACAAGCCGGAATATATATTTTTCGATCTTAAGTTTTTCAGAATCAAAAAACATTTATCCGTTTGCGGACGGAGCAAGCGGAGTCGTAAATTTCACCATGGCCCAGCCGAATTCGCCTCCCGTCAATTGCACATACAACCAGTCCGGCGCATAACCGTGGATGGTTAACAGGGCACCCTGGTCGACTTCACGGACCACCGGGAAATTCATTCCGGGGCCCGAACGGATATTGAGCAGCGGAGCCGTCACCAAGACTTTGTCTCCGACATTCGGTTCCGCCGGCACCACCGGGGAAACTTCTTTCACAATCACGGTCTCGCGCGGCGGCTCCACGACGATATACCGGGTCCCGGCCCGGCGATAATAAACATCATCGTACACATAATACGTTTCTCCTCTGCTCATGACGGCCCGGGATCCGATCGGAATATTGAACACAATGGCTCCAAAAGGCGCGCGAACCGTAAAATATCCGGAAGGGCCTCTCCGGTAAAAAGTTCCGCCGCGATGGTGATAATAATAGTCGTCATGGCCGACCCGAACGTTTTGATGCCCGCTCGGCAACCGCGGAAACGGATTAAAATGAGGAGGCCGTGGAATACCGGGAGGGAGCGGAGGCAGGGGAGGCAAAACAGGGCCGAACCGACGCTGATCATGGCCCGGTTGCGGTTTGCCTTTTCGATCGGCCAACGCATCTTGAGCAGTCAACAATGATGTGGCCAAAAGGATACTGATAAAGGTCAAAGAAATTTTATTCATTCCGTATTTATTTAATTTCAACATGGTATTGCTCCTTTCACTTAAGACTTTGTTATTCATGTCGCGTCAACGATTCTCTTATGATCTTTAAGTCGCGGGCCCTGGAAAAAAGTTACACGCTTGTCACTTGAAAGCCGCGTATAAAAAAAAGAACAAATGAATAAAATTTCTGTAACCTTTTTAGATGAATATGCGACTTATGCGAAAGCGAACAAACCCTGATTTTCCCGCCCATTCAGCCGGTTCTCTATTCTATATGCATTGAGCAAGCGGAGAACCATATATCCATTTGCGGCCCGGGTAAAAAAAGCTCGTGCCGAGCGCCTGGAACGTTGACAATAACCTCTTAAAATAACTGTATTTTTAAAATTTATACCCGACGATACCGGAAAAAGGCGCCGGAATACTGCCCAAACCGTTTTATACCGCTTCTTTAAAACGCCGGCCGGTATTCTGCATTGCAACCCGCCTTAATTATTGCTATATTCTGTATGATTCGGTTTTGAGGATATCTCAAAAATATTTTTCAAGAAAAAGAAGGGCTTTTTTCGGGCTTTTCAATAACGGTATGATTCATTTTTTGATGTGAGATATTCTCTACTTGGTAAAAGCAAAATCAAAAATCTCGACGCCAAATCATTTGGCTCCGGCTTGCCCGGATTAGGAGGAAGAATGATAAGAATCGTTCAAATCGGTCTGGGTCCTTTGGGGCAAAAAACAGTTTAGATGAACAGGATATTTCACCGCCCACTTCGTTCGAGGCGCAGAGATCGCAGAGATGATGTTTTTTCGCCTTGCTGTTGAGAGGACAGCAAGGCGAAAGATCTCAGTTTTACGAAAACAGGGTTTTTTGTTTTCCATCCACTCAATAGAAAGCTTAATAATAATCCGAATCTTACGAAAATGACTATCCTAAAAACAAAATGGATATCGTGGTTGTGGTGGCTCGGATTGGGCGCTACGGCTGTTTTGGCCGGGTTAGCGGCTCAGCGCATTGGGTTGCCGGGCGGCTGGTTGATCGGACCGCTGATAGTCGCTCTATTGATCGGACTGTTCCGTTCAAAACGTCCGCAAATGCCACAGCCTCTTCTTTTCTCCGCTCAAGCCGTGATCGGTATCATTCTATCCGGCACCTTTCGCCCGGAGATCCTACCCGGAGTCCTTGGACATTGGTTCTCCATTCTTTTCGTGGTTGCCGTAACTCTGTTCTTAAGCATTATCGCCGGATTGATTCTGGCCCGGATCAGCCCCATCAACCGGGAAACCGCAACCCTGGGCACGCTTCCCGGCGGCGCCACCAGCATCATCGCTCTGAGTGTCGATTCGAAAGCCGACACGCGCCTGGTAGCTTTGATGCAATATACCCGCGTGGTATTGGTCGTGTTCTCCGCCGCTATACTGGCCCGTTTTGTTTTGCATCCGACCGATGCTCATTCAATGCCGCCGGCTATTATTCTCCCGGTCAACTTGCTCACTCCCACCCCTTGGTTCCATTATTCTTTAACTGCTATCATAGCTTTGATCGGCGTTTTTGCGGGCCGCTTAATACGCCTTCCGGCCGGAGCCCTGCTCGGTCCGCTTATTCTGGGAATCATTGCAAACGGATTGAGCCTTGTGCTTCCGGTCTGGCCTCCCGGTGTCGCTCAAGCCGCTTATATTCTCATTGGTTTATACGTCGGCTTGTTATTCGATAAGACGTCCCTGATTCAAGCCGGAAAGCTCTTTCCAATTATAATAGCCAATATAGTGGTGCTTATGATTGTATGCGCGGCTACCGGAAAATTACTCTCTATTCTGACCAAAACCAGCTATCTCACCGGGTATTTGGCCACCACCCCCGGCGGCATGGATTCCGTCGCCATTGTGGCCTTAGGCAGCGGGTCCGATGTGTCCCTTGTTTTGGCCGTGCAAATGGTGCGCTTATTCGCCATTATTCTACTGGGACCCCTTCTGGCCCGTTGGATGCTCGGCATTCGGACGAAAAAAATATCATCCCACTAAAAAACATAACAATGAAACACAATACACTTGCATATTGGTTCAAATCTTGGCATATTCATTTAACTCCGGAGGCTTGATCATTATGTATAATCATTCTCTTTTAAATCAAGATTATTCATTTAAATGCGGATTTGAAAAACACCTTTTGTATATGTATAACAACAGGGTGAACTTTTTATTGCTCTTTCTATTCGTTTTTCTAAACATACTAATCTTCGGAGGTTGTCAATCCACATCGCCTATTGTTCAACATTCCAACAAAGTCGGTCCGCAAGCTGCTGATGCCGATTCATTCGATCTGGATAAATTTTTTAAAATTGCCGAATCGTCAAACAAGCCGGATTCTTCACCTGAAACCTATTATCAAATGGGGAATGAGCGCCTCGAATTCCGAATTGTCTCTGATTTGCCCGCAAAGGCAGAACCTTCGGAGGGCTTTGAAATTCTAGAAGATTTACAGGGAAACAAATACCTCGTTTCAAAAAAGATTGAATTTGATCATAACGACATTGCCGCTACTACGACAGGAATCGAGTCTTCTGGAAACACCGTTCGGCATCTCCTATCTTTTCATTTCAAACCCGAATGCTGGGATAAAGTATATGATATCACTTCCGGATTGATAAATAAACAACTCGGCATTGTCAGAAAAAATAAAGTTTTGTCAGCGCCAATTTTAATGGATGCCATTTTTGAATCGGCATTTGTTACTTCAAATTTCACCGAATCAGATATGGAGTGGATCACCAGCGGCTTTATTAAATCCGAACTCCAAATTCCTCAAGAGGATCAGACCACCATGATCGCTTGGCTAGAAAATCGCTTATTAAAAAATCCTAATGATGAAAATATACTCTCTTCACTTGCCTGGAAATATTTTGAAAATAATACAGATGACTGCAAAAAAACCGCAAATCTTTTCAAAAAGATGCTTTTAAAAGAACCAAATTTGACCCCTTTTTTAATGAAATTGCGAAAGTGTTATCAAGCCTCTAAAAATTACAACGAGGCGATCCATACATATCAAACACTTCTAACTCATCATAAATATGATGCGCTTGATGAGTCAATCGTCCATACCTTTGTGGCAGAGGCTCATTATAAAAAAGGTAATAAAAAAGAAGCGCTTAAAGAGTTGAACACCGCCTTAAGCCTTGTTGAATCCTTTTCGTTTCCTTTTCTCAAAACCGTTCAAGCCGATAAAATCCGGAAATCTTTCGAAGAATTAAAAACCAAATATATAGCCGACATAAAAAAAATGATAACCATAGTTGCTCAATAAATATTAGCATTTTGCCCTATGTATTGAAAGATTGTCATTCAGGAATGCTTGACTCTCGATTTTTGATAATTACGTGTTAAAGAACATGCAGTAAGGTCTTGAAAGTTTACGATGCAGAATAAAACTTTAAATAATTTCCTTCATCTTTTTATGCGGTTCATCCTGATCCTGTTTGCCTGTTTATGCACGGTTCAGGCAACGACGCCCTATTCTAATCCCAAAGAATTTTATCAAAACCGCAGCCAAGCCGACATCGAGCTGGTTCTGACTGCTGAGCCTGCAGTGAAAACCGATTTCATTGCATCCCATACCGCACGATCAACGAATTCTACAGCCCCCCGATTTTATACTGATTTTTCATTAAACCATTATTTCGCCTTACGCGAATATAATCAATTAATTCTGCATTACCTAAAATGTATCCCAAACATTGCTCCTCCTCATGCCAATTTTATCGCCGCCTTGCAGAGAAAAAGCATTTGGCCCCAATCTGCCGATGAAGATCCGCTCAGCTAAATAAAGCCCTCGAACATTCCGGTCATTCAAGTAAATTTTCAGACTCATGAAGCAACTATTTTCTGTTTCTCGGATTTAGCAGACCGGATAAGCAATCCTGTCCTTATTCTCATAAACTGTAATTTCCATGAAAGGATATCTTCATGTCACACGATAAAAATAAAGCCGTATTTTCCGATAAAAACAAAAAGCCAATCCCATTCGCTTCCATCCTAAAATTCAGCCTCTTGGGTTTGGGGACGCTTATTCTGCTAATGCTGATCATGATTGCCTTGATACTTACGCCCTTGTTTTCACCGCCGGATTTTAAGGAGTTGCCGGCCTATCATCCTTTTAAATCAACCAAAGCCCAAGCACTTTATTTAAGCCATTATGATTTGAAGGCCCTTAAATGGCCGGCGCCTTCCGAGACAAGATACGTGGGAACTTCTTATGGTCGAACCTTTGTGCGTATCAGCGGACCTAAAGGCGCGCCGGTTCTGGTTCTTTTACCCGGTAGCGGCTGCACTTCTTTGATGTGGCTGCCGAACATCCAAGCGCTATCCGAGCATTTCCGGGTTTTTAGCGTAGATAATATTTATGACTTCGGTCGCAGCGTTTATACGCGACCGATGAAGAACCCTGAAGATTTTGCGCAATGGCTGGAGGAATTATTCAACGGCCTCGAGCTGGAAAACAATATTAACTTGGGCGGATTATCTTACGGCGGCTGGCTCACCGCTCACTATGCCCTGCACCGCCCCGAGCGTCTCCGTAAAATCGTTTTATTGGCTCCGGCCGCTACCGTTCTCCCTCTGCCGAACGATTGGGCCTGGCGCGCCGGATCGACGCTCATTCCACTGCGTTATTTTTTTAATAAAACTTCTTCCTGGTTCTTCGCCGATTTGGCCCGGCAAAACCGGCCATTATTTGACGAGTTCGCGGAAGACGGGTATCTCGGTTTGCGTTGCTTTCGCTTGAAAATGCCGGCCGCACCTACGGTTCTGGACGATAAGCAGTTACGCGGCATCTCCGTACCGGCCCTTTTCCTGGTGGGCGCGCATGAAAAAATTTATCCGGCCCAAAAAGCCATCCAACGCCTGAACACGGCGGCGCCCGGGATCGAGACCCGCATGATTCCCGATGCCGGGCACGACCTGACCTTTGTGCAATCCGAGTTGGTGAATAACGGGATCATCGCCTTTCTGCTGAAACCGTAATTCCAAACAGATCCGGCCGGATGGAGGCAGCGGTTCAACCCTGAAAACCGGGCATAAAAAAGGCGCTTATTTTCATAAGCGCCTTGAAATATTTTTACGTCATTCGAATTTTGGGTTTTATTTTGACGCCCTCTTAAGTCGGACTCCGCCTTAATCCCACATGGAACTGATAATGCCCATGATAATGGCCAGCATGCTCCAACTTAGATATTGCACGTAAGTCCACCATTCAATCCCGGACATGGCTTGGTAGGCCATGGCCATATCGCCAAAAGTAATGAAAAGAACGCTAAGCGCTCCCAATGTCCAGCGGGCGCCTAAACTGCTGCCCAGATAGACCCGCACAACGGCTACGGTGACGAACAATAAAATAAGCGATAAATAAACCAAAACGATCATCAAAGGGGTAGCCCCGCTGTAAAGACCGTAAAAAAGCCCCAAACCAATGCCGGCCAGAACTAAAAAAACCAAAACCACCTGGCCCCATTCCATGGCCGAAAGCGTATAGCCTTGTTTCATTAAACCCAACAACATCAGGATAAGGGCAAAAATTAGAACCACTCTGCCCAGGTCATGCAATCCGAACAATAAAAGGGGGTCGCTGCCGAACAATCCGGCCAAAATACCGGCCGTGAAAACCGCCCCACCCGATCCTAGAATGATGTGAAATTTTCCCCTGAGGGTCCCGGTGCCTAAATGGATCGCTTTGAGATAAGTAGCCATGCAGAAAAAAAACATGGCTAAACCGGTGCCCCACGGCCAGAGTGGATTATTCAGGGCCAGTAACATCAAACTTGCTGTAATGGCAATACCCAAACCGATGGCCGCCAGTGCTCGTAAAAAATTCATCTTAACCTCCTATATTGGAAAAGATGTTATTCAAGGAAAGTTTCTCCAAAATTTCTTTTCTGCCTTTTTGCACTTCTTGCAATTGGTCCGGAAGCCATTTGCCGCCGATAATGTTATGAATCTCTTTTAAAAATTCGGGGCAATGCTCCTTGAAAACCCCATGCACCGCATTCAAATCGAGATGGTTGCTTTGCGGCAATTGCAAGCTGATTCCGTCAATCACGAACAGGTCCTTGCCGTTAAAATGGCGCTCGATCGATTTTTCCACCGGCTTTTTGCCCACTTTTTTGGCCACATCACCCACCAGATCATTCCACATGCGCATAAATTCCTGTAAATCTTTACCGGCGATGATGGGTCCCTTGGCTTTGGCCAGATAGGGCTCAATGGCTCTGGAACGGAAGTAACTGATTTCCACAGCCCTCTCAATGTCAAAAGGCTTGCCGATTCGTTCCCAGTTTCTGAAAACTTGATAGGCCCCGACCGGCCGGCCTTGATAAAAAAAGATATAATGTTTTTCATTTTCGGGATAAATCACATAGATGTGTCCGGTCTCGCGGTTCTTAACTGCTTTTTCCAAAACTTTGTTGATATCGATTACATTAGCCGGGCCATTGATCACCTTTTCTCCATCCATGACCGAAAGAAAAGCCTGGGAAAGGGCTTCGCCCAGTTGATAAAAATCGATCGTGGCGCCGGGAGCATCCATTAAACGCAACGCATCCGAATAGCTGATGTTTTTATTATGGGAAGAGAGCGCCGGTGACCCCTGATAGAAAAGGATGTGCTCGACTTTTCCGGAAGTGGTAATTCGGGCTTCGCCGGAATATTTCGATTTCTGAATCTCAAGCAGGATATTGCTCAAATCCAGGAATTTGGCGTTTTGACCGCGGATTAAAAGTTTAACTTCTTGAGCGTTTTCAAAAGACGGCAAGGGCAGACGGCCGGTTTTTGCTTCCTCCTTGGCCGCGGGCGGGAGCGGTTGTTGCTGTTCCATCTTGGTCAGCGATCTGCGTTCTTCGGTCGTGATGTCGGAGATGGTGCACTTACCGCTTTTCCACTGACTGACTTTGGTAAACTCACTCTTGCCTTTGCCTTCATTGGAAATCGCCTGAACTACTTTACCGTTCAGGAAATAGACCCAAACCTTTTCGCCGGACGGGCCTACAAAAAGAATCTTGCCCGCCTCTCTTTCTTTCAACGTCTCTTTGAGGATCTTTTGATAATCACCATCCATGGTTATCGGCATAGGTAGTGATCCTCCTTGCATGAAAGTTTAGATCAAAATAGGCCTTTTTTATAATTGTCTACCATAAAATAACTAAATATAAATGTCAATCTATAATTAAAGCTAGTTATAAAACAGCCAGGCTGGCCCAATATTGGATTTTTACCAATAATCCCTTGGGATCTATCGGTTTGGCGAGATAATCGTTCATACCGGCAGCAATGCAGTTTTCCTCATCACCCTTCATGGCATGGGCAGTCAACGCGATGATCGGGATTTGGGAATTAAGAACTTTATTTTGGGGATCACGAATCTTCCGGGTGGCCTCCAGTCCGTCCATATTGGGCATCTGCACATCCATCAGGACCAAGTCATAAGACCCGACCCGGAGCGCCTCTATGGCTTCGGCGCCGTCATTGACCACCGCCACTTCATAACCGGACTTTCTTAAAATCAATGTGGCCACTTTCTGGTTGATGGGATTGTCTTCGGCCAATAGGATCTTGACCTTTGGGGCGGCGGTTTCAGTTTCCTCTTCAAGCCGGGCGTTCAGGCTTTCTTTCCGGGACTGCCCGGCGCCATCGCTCTGCAGGCGAGCAGTCTGATCCATCTTCTCCAAGGCTAGGGCAAACCAGAAGGTAGACCCTTGACCCGGTTCGCTGATCACATCGATCTGACCGCCCATAATATCAACCAGCTGCTTGGAAATGGCCAAGCCCAGGCCGGTACCGCCGTATTTACGCGTGGTGGAGGGGTCCAATTGCGAAAAGGATTGAAACAAGCGATTTTTGCGGTCATGGGGAATGCCGATACCCGTATCCCGGATGGAAAAACGCAGGATAATCTTCTGTTCCATCTCCATAAGCTTCTCGACCTGGATCGCCACCCCGCCTTTGGCCGTGAATTTAACGGCATTATGGATCAAATTGAGCAAAATTTGCCGCAACCGCCCCGGATCGCCTTTCAATCCGACATGTAAATCCGGACGGATGATGCACTCTATTTGCAAATCCTTTTCCCTGGCTTTAGGCGTCACCAGGACCATGATATTCTCCATAAGGAGACGCAGATCAAAAGCGATATGCTCTATTTCCAGCTTGCCTGCCTCGATCTTTGAAAAATCGAGAATATCGTTGATAATCTGCAACAGGGCTTTGGCGCTTTCCTGAATGATCTCGGTATATTCTTTTTGTTTCGGGTTTAAAGCCGTATCGAGCAACAATCCGCTCATGCCGATCACGGCATTCATGGGGGTGCGAATCTCATGACTCATGTTGGCCAAAAAGGCGCTCTTGGCGGCATTGACCGACTCGGCCGCTTCCTTGGCCCGTTTGAGCTCCTCTTCAAAATGTTTCCGCTCGGTAATGTCCTCAACCGTTCCGGTATAACGCACTCCGGTATCGGAAAAAACCGGCGAAGAACGCAAATGCACCCAACGGACTTCGCCATGGGCCGTGATAATGCGGCAATCCCGGATAAAAGCCCGCAAACGCTCGATCGCCTGTGACCATTCAGCCGCGACCGATTCATACTCTTCGGGGTGCAAAAATTGACGCCAATCCTTGGTCAAACTCTCCATCAGGTTAAGGCCGAAAATCTCTTGCCACCGGCTGTTGACGTAAAGGCATTCTCCGCTCTGGTCGCATTCAAAAACACCGATCGGCAGGGTTTCGGAAATCACGCGAAAACGCTCTTCCCGTTCGTTCAAGGGCGGCCCGAAGCAATTAATATCCTTCGCCGTTTTTTCACTTGCTTGCGTGTTGCTATTCCGCATTAATGCTTTTTGGATTTCAAAGGTCATAGGAGTGTCTTTGGTTTTAATATATTTAATAAAATTAAATAGTTATAACAATTTCATTCTTATCCGATCGATCCCAAAAAGATCGAATTCGGACAGGCCGGAGCTCCGTCTTAATAAATATTTATAATCATTGCAGAAATTATGCCACTCATGCGTAACCCTGGCCTGATTCGCATCCGATATATTCCATTTTTTTTGATCCGGGATTTTCAGGATCAATAAAACATTTAGATACTTAAGACTCAAAAAAAAAGGCCGGAGCAGATGCTCCGGCCTTTTATAAATATGAAACTTACTTGTTTTTGAAAAGAGTCTTCAGCGTTTCTTCCAAAGTGGGCTCGCCGTGGTCTTTATACTCATAACGCACCCTCAGCGTCGGCTTATTGATGGAAACCAGTTTAGGCAGATCAATGGGGGTTCCGAACAGGACCAAGTCGCAATCAGCCTTGTTCAATGTGGCTTCAAGATCCTGGATCTGCTCTTTACTGTAACCCATGGCCGGGACAATGGAATCTATATGCGGATATTTAATAAACGTTTCCTTGATGGTCCCGCTTAAATAAGGCCGGGGGTCCACAATCCGGCCGGCGCCGTATTTACGGGCCGCAATCACACCGGCGCCGAATTTCATTTCGCCGTGAGTCAAAGTCGGGCCGTCTTCCACCACCAAGACCGACTTGCCGCGCACTTCTTGAGCGCGGTCCACGATCACATCCGATTCAGCCAAAATAATCTTGGCATCGGGCGCATATTTTTGAATATTGGCGCGCACGATCTCCACATTCTTGGCGTCGGCGCTGTCCACCTTGTTGATGATCGCGATATCGGCCATCAACATATTGGTCTCACCGGGATAATACTCCAATTCATGGCCCGGCCGATGCGGATCGAACACCGTGATATGCACATCCGGATAGTAAAAAGGCGTATCATTGTTGCCGCCGTCCCAGATAATGACGTCCGCTTCTTTTTCCGCCTCGCTCAGGATCCGGCCGTAATCCACGCCGGCATAAACAATAACGCCCATATCGATAAACGGTTCGTACTCCTCCCGCTCCTCAATCGTACATTCGTGCTTGATCAGGTCCGCATGCGCCGCAAAGCGCTGCACGGCTTGTTTGGCCAGGTCGCCGTAGGGCATGGGATGCCGCACGGCTACAACCCGTTTGCCGAGACTTTGCATGATCCGGCACACTTTACGGGAGGTCTGCGACTTACCGCAACCGGTGCGCACCGCGCAAACCGCCACTACCGGTTTCTGGGAACGCAACATGGTATAGGTGGCGCCGATCAAGGTGAAATCCGCCCCTTCAGCCGTGACTAAGGCGGCTTTGTGCATCACGTGCTTATAGGGCACATCACTGTAGGAAAAAGCGACCAGGTCCACCTGATTATCGCGGATCAAACGGGGTAATTCTTCTTCCTGAAAAATCGGAATACCTTTGGGGTACTGATTGCCGGACAGCTCGGCCGGATAAAGCCTTCCGTCGATATTGGGGATCTGGGTGGCGGTGAAGCAGATCACTTTATACCGGGGATTATCCTTGAAATAAACGTTGAAATTGTGAAAATCGCGACCCGCCGCGCCCATGATAATAACTTTTTCGATCATAAATATTGCTCCTTTTATTCTTTTTTTTAACTAAAGATAGTCCCGTTGACTACCGCTGCGGATTGATTCTTTTTTCCCCTTAAGGTTTTTTTCGATTCCGCGTCTCGCGGAATCGAAAAAAACCTAACGCAATCCGGCGATTTTCAACATAATGGCATTCTGCGCATGCATGCGGTTTTCGGCTTCGTCAAAGACAACCGAAGCTTTGGACTCCAAAACCGATTCGCTCACTTCCCGGCCGCGCTCCGCCGGCAGACAGTGCAAAAACAAAGTTTTTTTGCCGGTGGCCGCCATGAGTTCGTCGTTGACCTGAAAGCCCTCAAAAAATTTCAAGCGTTCCTGCAGCTCGTTTTTCTGCCCCATGGAAGCCCAAACATCCGTATAAATCACGTCCGCGCCCTGCACGCCTTTTTTGGGTTCGTGGGATATTTCAATCTGGGAAAGACCGGCCTCCTTGGCTCGAGTGACGGTTTTGGGATCGGGTGTGTATTTTTCCGGACAAACGCACACGAAATGCAAAGGAATCCGGCTGGCCAGATTGAGCCAGGAATGCACGATGTTGTTGCCGTCGCCCACATAGGCGATTTTCAGGTCCCGCAGGTGACCGCGGTGTTCGTAAACGGTCAAGATATCGGCCATGATCTGGCAGGGGTGATTGTAATCGGTTAAACCGTTGACCACCGGCACCGAGGAATACTCGGCCAGTTCCAGGATATGCTTGTGCTCGAAAAGCCGGGCCATGATCATGTCGTTATAACGGCTGATGACGCGCGCAATGTCTTTCACGGCTTCACGCTTGCCGATCTCGATATCGTTCGGTCCCAGGTACAGGGCATGCCCGCCCATCCTGAAGAAACCGGTTTCAAAAGAGATCCGCGTACGGGCCGAAGGTTTGGCGAAAATCATGGCCAGGGTCTGGCCTTTAAACGGGGTGAAGGCCTCGCGCCGCTTAAACTTCTCCTTGACCTCTTTGGCCAGTTCCAGGGTTTCCCAAATTTCAGCTGCCGTAAAATCGGTGATATGCAAAAAATCTCTCTTCACGCTGCTTCCTCCATTTCTTTGTTTGTTTTACTTTATTCCCGGCCCTTCAGAACGTACCGGAGCCTGAAAAACCGATCCTTCGTTTGTGTTTTACGCTTCACGGGATCTCTAAAAATCCGCCTATTAAGAAGTTACCTGTTCATATTGGGCTGATTTTTAAGGGTCTCGAAGCCGATGAATTGCATTTTTAGAGATCCCTTTCGTCCGTATAACCGGCTTTCATATAGCCGACAAAAAGGCGCACATGGTTTTGAGCCAAAATCCTGGCCTGATCGGCGTCTCTTTGCTCAATAGCTTTGACCATATCGCATAAATCTTTATAGTTCCGGGCCACGATTTGTTTGTCATAATTGACAAATTGGCTCATGGACTCCAGAATTTTTTTATGAACAATCTGAATATTAGCCAGATAAAGGGGGTTTGCTACGATTTGCGCCAGCGCAATATGCAGGCGCATATCGATATGCAGAAAAGCGTGGGTGTCGAATTCGCCTTGTTCCAATAATTGTTTAGCTTCCCGCAATAACTCATTCAGCTTTTCAATATCCTGGGTCGTGACCCTTTGCGCGGCCATGGCCGCCACGCTGCCTTCAACCCCTTCCCTGAATTCCGCCAAATGATCGAAAGTAACTTTTTGAGTCTGAATCAGAAGATCCAGGTCTTCCATAATTTTCTCGGTATTGACCGCCTTGACAACCGCGCCGCCACTGACCCCGGTCTTGATATCGATCAAACCTTTTTGCTCCAAAACGCGCAAAGCTTCACGAATGGTACCCCGGCTGGTGGCAAACATCTCTTTTAATTTCATTTCAGAAGGGAGCGTATCGCCGGTTTTAATCTGACCGTTTAGGATGGCGCCTTGGATTTGATCCACGATATTCTGAAAAATTCGATTGGATTTAGGCTTTTCGAAATTTAGTTCCATAATTATGCACTGATCAAGAAAATTATTATATGCAAAAAAAGTTTAACAGTTAAACAGTTAGACTATTAAATAAAATATCTGTTTATTGAAGTCAAGCGATTATTCTGGCCAAAATTCATCTTATGAAATAAAAAACAAACCTGATTAGAAATACAGCGCCACTCGGTAACCTTAAAAATTATCATTGCTTTAACTCAAATATGCATTAAATACAATAAAAAAAATCGTTTATTTTTTATTTTGAAAAATCATAAAATCACAAAACAATATTTTAAAGATGGCATAATCTTAAAAATTGTATTAAGTCAGACCTATTAAAAAAGGAGGCCTATAGTATGTTATTTTACTTGCTCCTGATTGCCGTTTTTGGCCTGTTCAGCAGCGCATTATATTTCATGATCGAGTCGCTCAAGGAAAAGGAGCGCCATGCCGCCAAGGTCGGGGCATGCGGCGTTTGCTTTTCGATTTTATTGGCAGCCTTGGTCATTTGGTTGCCTTTGATCCGGATTCCGTTCGCGATCCTCCTTTTAATAGGTTGCCTGTTCCTGATCGTGCTGCTTATTCCGCATCGACCGGATGAAAAAACCTTAAAAGGCAGCCGGGGTCATGTGGTTGAGACCATCGTGCGGCCCGATCAAAGAGATGTGACTTTTGCCCGTTTACGCAGCCATCCGCCGGGCACCGAATATTATAAACGCTATTATGCGCAGCATCCGGAAAAAGAAGAAAATGACGCCAAGCGCCGTGAAAAAGGTCTTCTGGGCAAAACGCCCGGTTCCATCGACAGCGGTTATCAACCCAACATGGCCATGGTCTGGAGCACATTCGAAATCCCTGAATTTCTCGGCCCTCATTATGCTTCCGAACCTGATCCCGAATCGCCCAAACTGGAAATACCGGCGGAAAAGGCGACCAAAATCGTCAAAGGCCTGGCCGAACATCTGGGCGCCTGCCTGGTCGGGGTTTGCCGGATAGACCCGCTTTGGGTCTATTCCCATAAAGGCGAAATTTTTTTTGAAAATTGGGCTGACTGGGGTCAGGAGATCAAGGCCGGGGATCTCCCGCCCTATGCCGTGGTGATTGCCGTGGAAATGGCTTCCGCCAGCGTGCGCACGGCTCCCCATACTCCTTCCGTGACTGAAAGCGCCATCAATTATGCCAAGGGCGCCTATATCAGTACGGCTTTGGCCCGCTGGTTCGCGCATATGGGCTACAAAGGGGTCGCGGAACACACCCGCAACTATGATATGGCTTTGCCGCCCATGGCCGTCGATGCGGGCTTGGGAGAAGTGGGCCGGCTGGGTTACCTGATAGGACCCAAATACGGCGCCCGCCTCCGGCTCTTCGCCACCCTGACCGATATGCCCCTGGCGCCGGACAAACCTATTTCCATCGGCGCGGACCTTTTCTGTCAACGCTGCAAAAAATGCGCGGAATGCTGCCCCTCCCGTTCCATCCCCCTGGCGGACAAAGTCGTCCATAACGGATCGCTAAAATGGAAATTGAACGAAGACAGCTGTTTTGACTATTGGAGCAAGGCCGGCACCGACTGCTGCATCTGCATGGCCATTTGCCCTTTCAGCCGTCCCGCCACTCCGTTGCACAATATCGTGCGTTGGTTCGTGGCTCGATCCAAGCCGGCCCAAATTCTTTTCCCGATCATGGATAATTTTCTTTACGGCAAAAAATGGCGCCCCAAACCGGCTCCGGACTGGCTGGACTATCCAAAAGGGAGAGAAGCTAAAAAAGAGGTTTATAAATTATAAGCTTTGCAAAAAAAAGGGAAGCTTCATCCCTCAAGATGAAGCTTCCCTTTTGCATGTTGATACGATTGAAAAAATTCGCGTCTGCTTCGAATATAAAAACGGCGTTCCCGGCCGGAGACCGGAAAATCGGGGCCCTATTCCTGGGGCTGTTCCTGGCCTTCAGTCTGCTCTTTCTTTTTCCCTTTTTCAGCCAATTTTTCTTTCTTTTTCTGCTGGCGTTTGCTGACTTCGGTGTCGGCTTCGGCTTTCTTGCCTTTTTTGCCTTTCTGCTTGCCGGCTTCCTCTTTTTTCGCTTCTGCTTTCTTAATTTTGGCTTCAGCCAGCGTCTCGTTTAATTTTTGTTTGGCCCCAATGGCCTTCAGTCGGGCATTCGTCTTGCGAAGCTCGGCCCGCAATTTTTTAATGACCCTGTCCCTTTCAATACCGCCCGCATCCAGTCCGCCTTCTTTTAACTTGGCAATACGGTCCTTGAGCTGCCTCTCAAAATAGGCTTTCTGTTCGGTTCTGGATTCCTTGTTTTTGGATGCCATCGATAACTCCTTTCTCTCTTTTCACCTTTGATTCGCCCGGCCGTCCTTTTGATCCGAACAACAGGGCGCTAAATTATTTTAGGGCTCACGTCCATGCGCCCTGTTTGCCTTTTATTTCCGGCTCTTATCTGAAGCGATAATGCTTTCTGACCGGACTTTTAATATCCCAGATGCAGGAGAGGCCCTGTGAAAACGTCACAAAATCC
>Ga0105099_10000737_pt1 | contig 21818 bp, 15 predicted proteins | sample PPLLak3cmMay2015_2_FD_79138 | JGI IMG/M metagenome (GOLD analysis project Ga0105099, IMG submission 79138) | Freshwater sediment microbial communities from Prairie Pothole Lake near Jamestown, North Dakota, USA - PPLs Lake P8 Core (1) Depth... | ecosystem: Environmental > Aquatic > Freshwater >... | reverse complement strand
CCTGATACACGTTGAACCAGCAGCGCCATCTGTTCGTCCATTTGATCCAGACCTCGCTGCAGGCGATAAGCAAGCGCATCCTCGTTCATGGCGCTGGCAAAAATACGTCGAACAGCATCCACGAAATTCTCATATCTTTTTTCAGGATGCCCCTGATTGACACAAAAAAAACTCTCGTATTTTCCCGCAAATGCACTGCCGAAAGCATCTTCGAGGAGGCTGCTGGAACGCACGATAATTGGCGACTGACCAAAATAATCCAGCATCAACCGGAACTGTTCCGTAATTTCTTCGGGGAAGACTCCATCGAGCATCTTTTCTCTCAACTCGGAGGCCTTTGCAAAATAGCCTTCTTTTGTTTTGTGGGCCATGAAAAGTTTCCACCACCCGTTTTGAACGATGTAGGAATAAAAAACATCGGAGCCGATGTAAAAGGAATCGTGTTGTTCCAGAACATTATGCCAGTCAAAAGATCTATCCTGTGCAAGAATTTTTCTTGAGAGCAGCATGCCGACTGATTTGCCGCCGATGAAACCGCTTCCGATCAGCCGTTCTTTTATCTGCAGAAGATCATTAAGTGACAAGTGCTCGCGTATCAACGCGAGGATTTTTTTATCCCTGCTGAGCAGAAGCCGGCTTAAATGCTCCACCATATCCTGCTTTTCTTCAAAACGGGCGCCGGCTTCCAGGAGCTGCCTTGCCTGCATAAAGAGCCGATCCCAATGATCGAGATGACGTTGGGTTTTTATTGTATTATGGTGTGAAAGATGGGTAAACAATTCAGTGGCGTCAACACTATTGATGACAGGGACGAGATGTTCTTTTTTCTTAATATGCGGGAAGAACATGGTGGGTGAATACCGGTGCTGAACCTTGACAGGATGAACACAGACCTGGCCCTTGTAATTGTAAACATCGATGAGGACCTGAGTTGTTTCCCGGATACGGGCAATGGCCTTGAAGGAGTGCCGTTCGCGGAGAATGGCAAAATAGGCGATGGTATTTAATTCAAATAGATACGGGCAGGTGATAAAGAAAAAATCACCGATCATCAGGTCGGTGGCCCAAACGTGAAGCAGGTCCGACAAGGAGTCAAATACATAGCATACATTTTTGCCTTCCCGTGTGATTATGCTGTGTACCTGGGCTGAAAAAGATTCAAAGCCTTTCTCTACATGCAATTGGTATATCGTCAGATTCTGTCGTTCTTCCAAAAGCGGAATATGGCGTGCAAATCTCAGGTAAACCACCCGTTCATTTCCGGCAATGGCGCTGTTGACAAAAGGCAGTACCAATCTCTGGTAGTCGTCGATGCTGTCAACCTGCCAGACTACGTTGTCGCCGCGGCGCAGATGATCAATGATAGTGTCCAGGCTTTCCCAGCCCGTGCTGACATCGGAGTAATGAGCCATTTTATCAACTCCTCATCCGGACAATCCGGAACCGAAACCAACCATACTATGTTTTCAGTTTATAATTTAACAGATAAAACCGGCAATACGGCTGAAGTTGCCCTCTCTAATTGGAATTATAGTTTGTATTGTCATCTTTTGTAATATCAGGTTTGATCATTCTATCATATATCTGTTTCTCATACCAGTGAAAGCGGGCACACTATGGGGTATATGGCAGCTTACTTTCCAAGTCTATAATTAAGCTTTTTTACATTTAATGCAAGAACCTCTTCAGAGATCATACTAAAATCCGTTCTTTTTGAAAAACACAGGTAAATAATACCTTTTGTATCCTCTTGGGTCCAACGTTGCCGGGCAGCATACGGATCAGTAAAATAAACTGTTAAACCGGTATGATTATCCAGCTATCTGAAATTCGGAAGCTCACCTCTGTTATCATCAGGCGGCGTCTGCCTAAACTTTTCCGGAAGGCCCAAAAATAACTTGATACTTTAACCCTGATAGATAGGGAGATATAAATGGGCATACCATTAAAATTATAGTTCATAGCCTGGATGTATCATTATATCAGCGGGCCAGCCAAATGTTACCGGAAAGAGAATCAACAGGCACAGTTTATTTCAAAGACGACGTTAACCGGAACCGCGTTTTATGTAAACCATAGGAAATTCATTGACAAGCCATACGCAATGTGATTTTTAGTCCGCATTACGACATTTCCATCAAGATATTTAAGAGACCTGTTTGACGATTTACATGGATGTAATGCAAGTTCGGGGGGCTTAAAAATGGCCAACATCAGAACAACACTACCAGCTTTCATCATCTCCGGCATCTCTTTACTACTTACCTGCCCGAACCCGGTTACGATCCTAAAGATAGCAGCTTTACGGCTATAATTACATCAAACCGACAATGTTCTATACCCAGGCAACGTCGGATTCTCAGGGCCGGAAAATGATATTCCGCATCTTATGCGGATAAATCTGAACTTTGACATCCATCAGCGACACAGGCTTGAATCATGAATATTGAAGTGCCGGAGACTGTCAGGCAGCAAACCAACCGGTGTCCATACAACTTTGCATGTCTTGCCGCCGGAATCCATGGCGGTAAAGCAAAATGCAAGATCGATTATATAAACGGCAGAAATGTGCTCATCCTTGCTGTTTCTGAAGGACTGTTTTCATGCCCGTATCGCATTTCCTTCGGAGATCGTCAGATATGCTTCTGTCCGGTTCATTATTATCTTTATAGCGCAGGATTTTTCAAAACTATCTGAACCCCATATACCCTTCCGGCGGATATCGTGAAAGGCCCTGATATTTATTGTTTCTGTTCCTAATCTGTTATGATATAAATGTCTATCCAAAGAGTACCAAAAAGAGAATTATCCGGATGATGTTATCAGAAGGCAACATTAATTCTGAGGCAATGTGGCGCTGAAAATTATCCGAAGGTAAGTTTACATGTTCGGAGTAATCCGATAGGCTATAGGTAAAGAAATGGAAAACAAACCGGTGTTGGTTACCGGAGCAACCGGATATGTGGGAGGCCGTTTAGTACCCCAGCTGCTGCAGGCCGGGTATCGGGTCCGGGCCATGGGACGTTCTGTATCCAAATTGAAAGGCAGGCCTTGGGGCGGGCATCATTTGGTTGAACTGGTCTCCGGAGACGTTCTGGATAAGGAATCCATGGTTAAGGCCTGCCAGGGCTGCTGGGCAGCTTTTTATCTGGTTCATTCCATGATTTCCGACCCGAAAGGCTACACGAAGACGGATCGCCAGGCTGCACGGAACATGGCTGAAGCGGCCGCCGAAACCGGACTGAACCGTATCATCTATCTGGGGGGCCTGGGCGGGAAGGACGACATCAACCTGAGCGAGCATTTACGCTCCCGGTATGAAGTGGCCCGCATCCTTCAGTCAGGTCCGGTTCCTGCCACCTTTCTGCGGGCGGCCATGATCCTTGGCTCCGGGAGCGCTTCTTTTGAAATCCTGCGCTATCTGGTGGAGCGGCTGCCGGTCATGATCACCCCGCGCTGGGTGGATACCCTCGTCCAGCCCATTGGAATCAGGAATGTCCTTAACTACCTTCAGGGCTGCCTGGAGCACGACGAAGTCCTGGGTCAGATTTTTGACATCGGGGGGCCCGAGGTTGTCACCTACCGGCAGCTTTTTCAAATTTTTGCCGAAGAGGCCAGGCTGTCAAAGCGGATTATCATCCCCGTTTCCTTTTTTACACCGACCCTTAGTTCCTACTGGATTCATCTAATTACACCTATTCCGGCATCCATTGCCCGGCCGCTGGCCGAAGGGTTGCGCAACGCCGTAATTTGCTATGACAACCGCATTCGCAACATTATTCCCCAGGAACTTTTAGACTGCCGTCAGACCATCCGCCTGGCACTGGAGCGGGTTGAACAGCAGCGGATTGATACCTGCTGGATGGATGCCGGAGCGGCCGTTCCCAAGGAATGGATTTATTGTGGGGATACGCCCTACGCGGGGGGAACTACCCTTGAGTTGGGATACGCAATTCAAATTCAAGCCTCACCGGAGGAAGTATGGGTTGCCCTGGCCAGAATCGGCGGGAAGAGAGGCTGGTATTTCGGCGCGGGGCTTTGGAAAATCCGGGGCTGGTTCGACCGGCTGATCGGCGGAGTGGGGTTCCGGGCCGGAAGAAGGCATCCTGTTGAATTACGATCCGGGGATGCCCTGGATTTCTGGAGAGTTCTGGAAGCTGACCCGGGTGAGTATCTGCTGCTGCTGGCGGAAATGAAGATGCCCGGGGATGCCCTGCTGGAATTCCGGCTAAAACCGCTTCCCGGCGGAAACGCAGATCTGAGGCAAACTGCCCGTTTCCTGCCCAGGGGATTGGGAGGCATTCTATACTGGTACCTGTTTGACCCTTTCCATCGCATTCTCTATCCCCGCATGCTGAAGGCCATTGCCCGTTCCATCGGAAAACCTGTTCTAAATGGTCCCGCGCTGATCGTTGATCGCAAAATAAAAACACCTCCTTCAAAAAAGGTAAAATAATAAATGCATCCGGAACGTGTCCGTCTGATTAAAGAGGGTTTGCCGGGAAAAGGGCCGGTCATCTACTGGATGAGCCGGGACCAGCGAACACTGGACAACTGGGCGCTGCTCTATGCCCAGGAACGGGCCCTGCAGACCAAGGCGCCCCTGATAGTGGTTTTCTGCCTGGTCCCGGAATTCCTGAACGCAACCAGAAGGCATTATGAATTCATGCTCAAGGGTATCCGGGAGGTGGAAAAAGATTTGGCGGAAAAACTGATCGCTTTTCAACTTTTGTCCGGGCACCCGGAAGAGGTACTGCCTCTTTTCATCGCAAAAGTTCAGGCTAACTGCCTTATCACGGATTTCGATCCGCTCCGGGTCAAGCAGTTGTGGAAGTCGGGTGTAGCCCGTGAAATGGAAATTCCCTTTTATGAAGTGGATGCCCACAACATCGTTCCCTGCTGGAGGGCTTCTCCCAAACAGGAATACGGGGCTTATACATTAAGGCCCAAAATAAACCGTCTTCTTTCCGATTTCCTGGAGGAGTTTCCCGCCCTGAAAAAACATCCCTTCTTCTGGAAGGAGGCAGGGAGGGAAACCGACTGGACCATGGTGAATGCGAATCTGAAAGCAGATCCCGGTTCGGCTCCGTCAAGCATAATGCCTTCCGGAGCGAAGGCGGCCCGGAAAGCCCTGAAGTACTTTGCCGGAAAGAGCCTGGCATCCTATACGGTTGACCGAAATGATCCCGTAAAGGATGGTCAGTCCAACCTGTCGCCCTATCTGCATTTCGGTCATATCGCCGCCCAGCGGGTGGCTTTGGAAATCCGGAAATCCGCGGCGCCGGCTGACTGCAAAGAAGCCTTCCTGGAAGAGTTGATCATACGCCGTGAGCTTTCGGACAATTATTGTTTCTACAATCCCGGCTATGACCGGGTGGATGGTTTTCCCGGGTGGGCCCGGAAGACCCTGGATCGGCACCGCGGCGATCCCCGCGATGCTCTGTACGCTCTTGAACAGTTTGAGCGCGGGGAAACCCACGACAATCTCTGGAATGCCGCCCAACTGGAAATGGTACGGACGGGCAAGATGCACGGCTACCTGCGCATGTACTGGGCCAAAAAAATTTTAGAGTGGACGGAATCTCCGGAAGAGGCGCTTGAAACGGCCATCATACTCAACGACCGTTATGAGCTGGACGGAAGGGACCCCAATGGCTACACTGGGATTGCATGGAGCATTGGCGGGGTTCATGACCGCGCCTGGGGTGAAAGGAAGGTTTTCGGGAAGATCCGATACATGAGTTATAACGGCTGTAAATCCAAGTTTAACGTTGAGGCCTATATTCGAAAACATTTTTCCGGGTAAACCCGAAGGAGAACCGCACAGATGGAGACTAAAATCAAAATAGGCATCAGTTCCTGCCTGCTTGGAAATAAAGTCCGCTACGACGGCAGTCACAAACTGGATCACTTTATTACCGACACACTTGGGAAATACCTCGAATTTGTCCCGGTCTGTCCGGAAGTGGAAACCGGATTGGGGATTCCCCGTGAGTCCCTGCGGCTGGTGGGGGATATCCTGAATCCTCGCCTGGTAACTTACCGGAGCGGCATCGATTATACGGAACAGATGATCCGCTGGGCCATGGTCCGGGTGAAGGAACTGGAGCAGGAAGATTTATGCGGTTTTATTTTTAAGAGTGATTCGCCCAGCAGCGGTATGGAACGAGTAAAAGTGTATAATGAAAAAGGGATGTCGCTGAAAAAGGGAGTGGGGATCTTTGCCCGCATTTTTATGGATCAATTTCCTCTCCTGCCGGTGGAAGAAGAAGGCCGTCTGCACGATCCGATGCTCAGGGAAAACTTTATCGAGAGCCTTTTCGTTTTCAAACGCTGGCGGGAGATGCTTGCCAAAAACAAAAGACGGGGCTGGCTGGTTGATTTTCATGCCCGGCATAAATTGATGCTTATGGCTCATAGCCCCGGGCATTACGCGACCATGGGTAGGTGGGTTGCCCAGGCAAAAGCAGTTGCCCTGCCGGAGTTATTCAATCATTACCAGGAGCTTCTATCCGAAGCTCTGCGGCAGAAACCGACTGCCAAAAAACATACCAACGTCCTGTTCCACCTGCTGGGGTATTTTAAAAATAATCTTTCACCGGATGAAAAGCAGGAGGCTTTGGAAATGTTCGAAAATTACGCGAAGGGTTACCTTCCTTTGATTGTGCCCATTACCCTGATCAACCATTATGTGCGCAAATACAGTCAACACTATCTGCAGGATCAGTACTATCTTAAGCCTCATCCCCTCGAACTGCAGTTAAGGAACCATGTCTGATCCGTTAAACGGGTTGGACCGGTAAAACCGGGGATACCTGGAATGCACCTTTCATTTATGCTTCATAGCCTGGATGTGTCATTATATCAGCTGGCTGGCCACAAGTTACCGGAAAGAGAATCAACAGGAAGACCATATTTAAAAGACTGCTTTAACTTAAAATGCGTTTCATATAACTTACTGAAAACTCATTGACAAACCATACGTAATATGGTTCTTTTCGAACATTATCCCATACATTATCCCATTTCAAAATATAAGGGACGACATGCGATTTGCGCATACAAATATTGCCGCTAAAAACTGGAAACATTTATCTGATTTTTACATCAATGTTTTCAATTGCAGGATCAAACCTCCCGAGCGCAATCTGTCCGGAGACTGGCTTGATAGGGCTACCGGTTTGAAAAAGGCCAGATTAGCCGGCGTTCATTTATTACTTCCCGGTCACGGTGATAACGGGCCTACCCTGGAAATATTCACGTATGAAGATACATGCGAATCTGCTCCCATAATGGCGAACAATACAGGTTTTACACACATTGCGTTCGAGGTTGAAGATGTTGATGCGACCTTAAAAACAGCTTTGAGCAATGGCGCCGGGTTGTTAGGTGAAATCACCGAGAAGGAAATCAAGAATATTGGACTTTTGAAATTTGTCTATTTCCGCGACCCGGAGGGGAATATTATTGAAATTCAATCGTGGAAAAAATGATTGAGTTTGACAGGGCAAAGGCGCGCGGGAGCGCGAACGACCGTTTGGGGGGATGTCGGGTATGCGCTTGACATTTACTTTTTATATCCTGAATGTATCATAATATCAGCGTGCCATGCCTGGAAAAGCAAAAGATTATGTACTTGGAGCCCTTCATAATGTTACAGCAAGTGAAATCAACCGGAAGAGGATATTTAAAATGACAAATTTAAGCAAAGCCGCCTTTCATATAGACAACAGGGAATACATCCCTGTTATTACAGTTGCTTTTGATTGGTTCTTGGGCTAATACAGGTACCAGATTTATCATTATTGTCCATCAGGAAACAAAGTTTGGACACAGTTGAGTTCGCAGATGGGAACTAATTGGCAATGTAAAAGTGCCGCATACAGCTAAGGATAAAAAATGTACGGAAATCATCAAAAAATCATAAATGATTATAAAAAATTATTTGAAGCTCTTGATTCGAACCAGCAAACTGAGGTCGCGGCCCAGCTTTTCCTTGAGTATTGCGTTTACCAGGATCAATGCGAGAACACAAAGAGACTGGCACCCCTTATTAATACCGTTGCCGAGGCCCTGACAAAAAACATTGAAGGAGAAAATTCCTTAAAGCTCGGCATAAAGGCAGTTCAAATGTATCTGAGGACGCCCCCTGTTGAATACTTCGGTGAAACTCTTGCCAGGCTTGGATTTTTGGATCAGGAGGGTGTTGATGAGATGATCAGAATCCAGCCGAAGGGGGTAATCTTCGGCACTTTCCTTATGGAACAGGGTTTGATCACCCAGGAACAGCGCGATATAACCGTCATGGCTCAGAAAAGGTTGTTTACTATTCAGGAAGTCCATGAAAAAATATTAAATAAAGGGCCCGTAGGGATTGAAACGAATCTGAATGAAAGTCTGAAAGGCGTATTTCAACTCTTTGTGACCTCCACCACTGAACTGGAGGATGATCTGAAACAATCCAAAGCTGAGAATATTCATAATACCTTGCAGCGTCTTAAAAACATTATTACTGAAACGGAAAAACAGACGCATTTCGTGTTGGGAGTTGTAGATCAGATCTTCGCGCTTAAAGATGAGTTGAAAAAAAATTCCGAAGGCATAAAGGAACATATTAATCCTGCCGATAGGGCGGCAACAGACTATTTGGAAAACATATTTCAAAGATTGGACTTTTTGTATTCTTTGAATATGGAGCTGAATTCCTCCCAGCAGATCCAGGACCGCATCGGCCAGCAGATGTTAAAAATAGTCCCATCCATACAGATATTCCATGATCAATTATTGAAGATAGCAAACAAATTAAAGTTGAATTGGAAGAACATGGAAGAAGAAGAGGCTGATTTAACCAAAGTGGGCTATGGGGGAACGGAAGCCAAAGAAAGAGTGAAACAGGACCAGGTCGATGATCTGCTTTCCAGCCTTGGATTATGACAGATAAGTAAAGACCGCTCTTTTATATTGCTTCTTCTAAAATGCCCTTCAATACAGGTTATGTTGAAACGCCTTTTACCTTTATAGATTATAACCTTGATAAGTTATGATATGAGACATGCATTGATCCTGTTCATTCCGGATATTATTAAACAAGGAGATCTGAAATGAATATCATCGAAGAAGGGCAGGCCCCCCTTTTTATGGACCCGGACCCGGATAAGGCGCGTGAATTTTTCCGGGGAAAACCCCGGCCCATGACCGACAAACGGATGACGGAAAAAGAGTCTGTTGATATGTTTATACCGGATGGATGTTATCTGGCCATAGGTGGTTTCGGTGCAAACAGGATTCCTACCGCCATTCTTCATGAGATTTTACGCGCCCGGCGAAGAAATCTCGGGTTTCTGGGACATACATCCACGCATGATTTTCAGTTGTTGTGTGCCGGCAACTGCTTGAAAAAAGTCGATGTTGCCTATATTATAGGCCTTGAGGCGCGCGGCCTGTCACCCAATGCCCGCCGGGTCATGGAGTCGGGAGCAGTTGAGGTGTGCGAGTGGACTAATTATGCTTTGTGCGTCCGCCTGCGGGCAGCGGCCGAAGGCGTCTCTTTCGGTATCGCGCGTAATATGCTTGGAACAGATACATTGAAGATGTCCGGCGCAAAGGTGATCGAATGCCCATTCACCGGCAAGCCTTTTGTTGCGCTGCCCGCAGTATGGCCGGATGTGGCCGTAATTCATGTGCATGAATCGGATATCTACGGAAACTGCCATATCAGGGGCATTTCCATTGCGGATCTTGAATTGGCGCGTGCCGCCAAGCGTGTCATCATCACTGCAGAGCGTCTGGTGGACAGCTATGCCATCCGGATTAATCCTACAAGGACAGTCATCCCGTTTTATCTTGTTGATGCTGTTATTGAGGTCCCTTTCGGAAGCTACCCGGGGAATATGGCCTATGAATACTTTTCGGATGAAGAGCATCTGGCGCAGTGGCTCAAGGCGGAAAAGGACCCGGCTCAATTCCGGGAATTTCTGGATAAATATATTTATAATGTATCAAGCTTTGAGGAATACCTTGAACTGTGCGGCGGTATCAGAAAATTAAAAGAGCTCAGGAAACTTGAAGCGCTGGTGGATAAATAAATTCTATTTCAAGCGAAACCGGCATAAGAGAAGAAAGCTTTGAAACGAAACAGCAGAGGTAGCGGGCAATTTAAAAATAGACGCTTTCCCCTTCGGCAAAAAACAATTAATATTCGGCGCACATGTAATAATGAATCCGGAGGTAAATATGATAACGACGGCATATAACAAGATGGAGATGATGATATGTACGGCGGCGCGATTTCTCAAAGACGGAACAAACGTAGCTGTAGGTACGGGCGCTCCATGTGCGGCGGCCATGCTTGCCCAGAAAGTGAATGCGCCTAATCTCGTTATCATTTTTGAGGCGGGAGGGCTTGCCCCGCTTCTTCCTCAGATGCCTATTTCGGTCGGGGATTCCCGGACCTTTTTCAGGGGGATCATGGCCGCGGGGATGAATGAGATGATGACAACCTGTTGTCGTGGATTGGTGGACTATGCGTTTCTCGGAGGCGCCCAGATCGATAAATTCGGCAATATCAATTCAACGGTTATCGGCGATTATCATAAGCCCGGAGTTCGTTTGCCGGGCAGCGGCGGGGCGAATGATTTTGCCTCGTTTTGCTGGCAAACCATGATAATCACGGTTCAGAATCAGAAACGTTTTGTGGAAAAGGTCGATTTCATCACATCCCCGGGATATCTGACCGGCCCGGGCGCAAGGGAAGCAGCGGGTCTTCCGACCGGAAGCGGGCCTTATAAAATTATAACGGACCTGGCTGTAATGGGATTTCATTCGGAATCCAAAGAAATGATGATCGAATCCATTCATCAGGGTGTTGAATTGCAGGATATTTTGCAAAATACAGGCTTTAGACCCATCATCTCTGAATCAGTAAAAACCACGCCTCCTCCGTCCGATGGAGAACTTAAGATTCTGCGGGATGAAGTGGATCCTTGCAGATACATTATCGGCCGTAAATAGGATAATTATTTGAGGTGATGCAGTCAGCATCACATAGCTTTTTACGATACTATCAGATTCGGCAGGCTCGTGAGAAGTACATAAACCTTGCCGGGGGCGGTTAACACCCGGCGTTGGGTGAGGGAGCATCAGATATGAGCAATCGTTATCTGCACAGGGTTTTGTTCCCCAAGTCCATTGCTGTATTCGGCGCCGGCGAAAAAGAAACTGCCCTGGCAGGTATAGTGCTCAATAATATCATCTCGGCCGGATACAAAGGCCGGATTTTTCCTGTTTGCCCGGAAACCGTCGTAAAGGGGCTGAAAGTCTATTCAGGTATTAACGGAATTGAAGGTCGGATCGATCTGGCGGTCTTGTCCGTTTCGCAATCCGCTTTGCCGGAAACCATACTTTCTTGCGGAAAAGCAGGTGCATCCGGCGCGGTCATTGTAAGCCGAGAAGGTTTTCCAGAAGAGTTTCGTAACGAAATTTTAGGTTTTGCCCGGAGAGCAGGAGTCAGGCTCATAGGTCCACATTCCTGGGGCATTCTCAACCCGATGGCGGATCTCAACGCGGGATTTGCGCGGCAAAAAGTTTTCCCGGGAGAACTGGCGGTCATTTCCCAGAGCAGCGCAATTTGCTCAACCATACTGGATCTTTCCCTGTGCCGAAAAATCGGCCTTTCTTTTCTGATCGGGCTGGGAGATATGATTGATGTGGATTTTGCAGATCTCATCGATTACCTGACAAACAATTCAATGGTCAGGGCTATTCTTCTTCATATCGAGACTCTTTCCAATCTTCGTCAATTTATGTCTGCAGCGCGTGCAGCTGCGAGAATCAAGCCGGTCATCGTGTTTAAAACCGATCGTCACCGGCCCGCGTTCAGTATCGTGCAACAATCGGCTGCTGATCGGTTGAATGAGATTTCCATTTATGACGCAGCATTTAAAAGGGCCGGAATCGTCCGGGTGGATACAGTTGAAGGTCTTTTCGATTGCGCTGAGCTGGTCAGTAAAAAAATAAGACCGAAAGGCGCCAGCCTTGTCATCATCACAGACAGCAAAACCCCCGGTACCATGGCAGTTGATGCGCTGCGGGACCGTGGAGTTGCGCCCGCTGTTTTAGACCATACCGCCATTGCAGGTATAGATCAGATCCTTTCTGCCGGGTGGAGCCGGAGCAATCCTGTCTGCACACGGTCAGAACTTGCGCCGGAAATTTTTATGAAACTGGTGTCGTTTTGCCAGTCTCTGCCTGATATCGACGGTGTTCTGATTATCCTTTCCCCGCAAATTATCAATCCCGAATCGTTCAGCGGCGTTTTGAGTTCGGCCTTAAAGGAGATAAAAATACCGGTTTTTGTCGCATGGATGGGAGGCGACAGCGTTTATTCCGCCCGCAGGATTTTAAATGATGCCGGTATCTCAACGAATGAAACGCCTGAAAGAGCCGTCAGGGCTTTCATGTATCTGTACACCTACGGGAAAAATCAGAGGCTTCTGCAGGAAATACCTCCCCGCGTGGCTGACTATAGATTCGAGGTATCCATAACCCGGAACATCATCATGTCGGCAGTCGATAGAAAACCGGTTGCACTCACAGAAACTGAATCACTTAATATTCTCAGTGCGTACGGTTTTCCTGTCGTATCCACTCAAACAGCCGGTTTAAAAAAAGATGATGCATCGAAAAGCATGACATTTCCGTCCATCGTTAATCCACCTGATTTCAGTCTCGTGATGGGCTCAAGAATGATCCCGGCTTTCGGCCCCGTTCTTTTTATAGGACCGGGCGGAGGGATTGAAAATATTTTCCGTGATTGGGCCACCGGTTTGCCGCCATTAAATACTGTACTTGCCCGTTACATGCTTGAGTCGGCCTCCATCCTGATTCAGTTTGTTAAGGCCCACAGCAGGGAAATGAAATCCAATTTGAAGATTTGTGAAGACTTGCTGATAAAGCTTTCTCACCTTGTTGCCGATTTTCCTGAAATTGCGGCAATCGATATCCATCCGCTGATGTTTACGGAAAATCAGGCAAGTATAACCGATGCGAAAATTGTTGTGGCATCATCTTCAATCTTGTCGCCGCTCCATCTCATCATCAGCCCTTATCCAAATCAATATGAAACGACGGCCGCAACAAAAAAGGGGATAGCCCTTCTTATTCGTCCCATGAAGCCTGAAGATGCGAATCTCCTTCAGGAACTTTGGTCCACCTTTTCCTCCCGGACGCTTTATTACAGGTTCTCGAAACAGATAAAGGAGCTTTCAGCCGAGCTCTTGGTCAGCCTCACTCAAATAGATTATGACCGTGAGATTGCTCTGGCAGCTGTTCAACGTACCGAGTCGGGAGAACAAATGCTCGGCGTAGGGAGGCTTTACGGAACAACCGGAGCCGACATAGCTGAGTTCAGTGTTGTGGTGGGTGATCCATGGCAGGGACATGGGATCGGCGCGCAACTTCTTTCCCGGCTGATTTTTATAGCAACAGACCGTAAAATAAAAACGATCTGGGGTATAATTCAGCGTGAAAACAAGAATATGATTGAACTCGCCCGCAAATTGAATTTCAGCATCATCGGCGAACCGGGAGATCCACAGGTCGAAGCGACCCTGTCTATGCTTCCCTAAACAGCCTGCGGTCTTAACCTGCCGGGAAAAGCAAGAGCCGATGCGCCCGCAGCCGCTAACAATATCATTCCCAACAGATCGGCCAAAAAAATTTATGTCCGGGGCAACGCCGATAAGCCAGGTCCTATATGTTTATCCGATGTTGCTGTTTCTGGCAAGGTAACGTTACCGTAAGTTGCCCGTAGCGCATCTATATTTATTCCTGGATAACCTATCCTAATATAATTCTATTATATCAAGCTGTTTAACAATTTATAAAAGCGTTGTTATGGTGGCACAGTTTTTGATTTGATAACCATGATGTACTCGTAAAAAACGATTTTATGCCGCTTTTCGGCAATCGATATTCGACGAACTCGTCGGAAGTCCGGATTCCCCAAAACCAATAATTAAAACAAGGAGAACGACGATGCAAAGATTATTTGAACCCGCAGTTCTTGGCAATCTGACTATGGCAAACCACTTTATCTTCCCCCCCATAAAAACCGGCCTTGGTTCCCCGAAAGGAGGTGTGACCGACCGTCATCTGGACTTTTATCGCCGGATTGCGAAAAACGGCCCCGGACTTCTGATTCTTGAACCTGTTGCGGTCACTGCGGACGGCAAGGAACACCCGAAACAGCTTTGTATTCATCTCCCGGAGAGCGCCGGAGAATTGAAAAAAATCGTAGATGTAATCCACGCCGAGAACAGGTTGGCCTGTCTTCATCTCAATCATGCCGGCGCTGCTGCCAATCCCAAGGCCTCCGGAGCAAATCCTCTGGCGCCTTCTGGCTTTGTTTGCGCGGCAACAGGAGTGGAAGCAGAACCTCTTGAAGATTATCAGATCCGGACCATTATCGATGGTTTCGGGTCAGCCGCCGGAAAGGCAGTTTCTGCAGGTTTCGATATGATCGAAATACAGGGAGGCCATGGTTACCTTATTTCTCAATTTCTTAATGCGAAAACCAACAAAAGGGTTTGCAAATACGGTCAGGATAGACTGCTGTTTTTCAGGGAAGTAATGTCCGCCGTCAAACAAGCTGCCGCCGGTACAGGTATCATGCTCCGTATATCCGGAAACGAAATGTCTCCTGAATTCGGTATTGAACGAACAGATCTGGCAGGTGCGATCAAGCTGGCTGAAGGTTTTGGAATAAGCGTCATCCATGTGGGAATGGGATCGGCATGCTTCAGTCCTCCATGGTATTTCCATCATGCAAGCCTTCCCGAGAAGCCCCAGATGGATTCCCTGGCGTGGGTGCGGGAACAAACATCCATACCCATCATTGCCGCGGGCCGTATGGGCCGGACTGATAGAATTCAGAAAGTCCTGGATGAAAGTCGCGCAGACTTCATCGCCTTAGGCCGGCCACTGATTGCGGATCCTGATCTGATCGAAAAATGGAGAACCGGCAAAGCAAAAGAAGCAAGGTATTGCGGTTACTGTCTGCAGGGCTGCTTGCACCGTGTTAAGTCCGGCGAATCCATTGGATGCAACATCAATCCTGAAGTGGCTTTTCCGGAACTTCAAAAAACCGCCAAACCCATGAAAGTCCTGGTCGCAGGTGGAGGTCCGGCCGGAATGAGCGCCGCGCTCTATTTGTCCAGGAGGGGGCACAAGGTCACTCTGGCAGAAAAAGGGTCCAGGCTCGGCGGTCAGTTCAACCTGGCATGGCAGGCACCCGGAAAGCAAAACATGAAAGAAGGTCTGACCGGCCTTGATAATTGCGTCAAAGAAGAAGTGAAATCACTGATTACAGGGCGTCAGGTGGATCTGAACATGGTCAGGGAAATCAAACCGGATCTTCTCGTATGGGCTGCAGGGGCTATCCAGAATATACCAACCATAGACGGGATTAATACCCAGCATACCATGACAGCCATTGACTATTTCCAGGGAACAAAAACGGTAACAGGCCCGCGGGTCCTGATAATCGGGGCAGGCAGAACAGGAATAGAAATTGCCGAAAAACTGGGTAAGGATGGATTCGAGGTGGTGGCCACCAAGCGGACGGATCCAATCGGAAGTTCGATGGAGATTATCACTAAAAAACTGGCATTAATGAGGATCGGGCAATTGCCGCAAGTTACTCTCATGCCGCATACCACGGTGAAAGTTTTTCGGGCAGATGAAGTGGTTCTTGAAAAAGACGGCGAAACACTCCTGGTTCCTCCGTTTCAAACTGTCATACTCGCAACGGGAATGCTGCCGGTTCCCGGACCTGATAAAAAAATCCGGGATTCCGTCCCAAATGTTGAGATCATCGGTGATGCCGCTCAGGTGAAGGATATTTACTCTGCCGTTCAGGCAGGATATCAAACGGCTGTAAAGTACTAGGAGAAAATGTGATAATAAAAAAGTACTAGACTCCCTACAAGGAAATCAACCGGAGGCATATCTGCATAACCCCTTGAAAATTCGTTGACAGACCAGACACGATATGATTCCTTATGTCCTCATGATTAACATCCATATATCCGGAATCCGTGGCTTAAGAAACATGATTTCCATCCATGGGAGATAATAAAATGTCTGAAGAATTGATTCGCAGTTTCGAAACTAGGCTGGCAGTCTCCGATTGTCATCCGGGAGCCGACTGGTATATCCTCTTTGTTAAACTGCATGAGGATATCTCTGAAGCCCTCCCATATTTAAATTCAGCACTGGAGCAACCGACTGATTACCGCCACAGCGAAAGAATCCTGCTCTGGAACTCAGGGAAGAAGAAATACGCATTCAGGGCTGATGAAATTGCCATAGCGCCTGCTTCAGACAACGATGAGGCCAGGGAATTAAGCGGGAGTATAATCAAAACTGTCAACAACATCTGGAAACGGAAGGATGAAATAACTCCAAGCTTTGAGGGCAGGAAACCCCTTCCCAACGTATTGGATATATATAAACTCTTACCGGGGTCTAATTGCAAAAAATGCGGATTTCCAACCTGCATGGCTTTTGCCGCGGTCCTGAGGAGCGATTTTATGAAATCATCATTATGTCCTCAACTTTCAGAACATGACTTTAAAAAAGTGGCCGTGTAACTATTAAGTTACAGATTCACATGGATGAACTCAGATGGATTTACATACAGTAACTATTCAGGAGCCGGAAGCCAGAATTCAGAATAGAAGCATACAGCTCATTTTTTGAAAAATGAATAGTGGTTTAGGCCGAAGGCTATTCGGCTACAGGCAGTTATTATTAGTCTTCAGCCTATAGTCTGAATAACCTGAGTTACTATAATCATGAAGATAATATTGGTGATGATTGGTGGTTGAGCAGTTATTTTTGTGAAAGGATTCTTTATGCTATACAGGTTTGACGGCAGGGAGCCGACGGTGGGGAAGGATACCTATGTAAGTGATCTCTCAAGTGTGATCGGAGACGTGGTTATCGGAAATAACTGCTACATCGGGCACGGGGCAATTCTCAGGGGGGACTACGGCAGGATAGAAATAGGAGATGGTACGGCAGTGGAAGAAGGAGTCATTATTCATGCGCCTCCCGGCGATACGAACCGGATTGGAACAAATGTCACCATAGGACACGGCGCTGTAGTCCATGGAAAACATATCGGCAACCAGGCAGTTATAGGCATGGGTTCCATACTCAGCATCTGGTCTGAAATCGGAGAAGGCGCAATTGTTGCAGAGGGCACTGTTGTAAAAATGAAACAGATAATCCCTCCGAAATTGGTTGTCGCCGGGAATCCGGCACAAATCGTCCGGGAGATATCGGCAAAAGATGAAGAGTTTTGGGTAATGGGCAAACAGCTTTATATTGATCTTGCAAAGAAATACCTGGTTGAGGGGATGCATCCTGTTCAGAGTCCAGGTGATTTACAGGGTAAAACCTGAAAGGAGTTGAAATGAGTTCAAAGACGAAGGTTGGTATCATTATCTGTGATCGCTACCGCCGCTGTGCAGGCGGGAAATGTCTAAGATCAATGAGGAATAAGGAAGGGGCTTTCAGCATATACCAGGATACCGAATTAGAGCTGGTCGGTTTTACGACGTGCGACGGTTGTCCGGGAGGCAACATAGAATATGCGGGGGACGAGATGATAAAAAATGGCGCCGAGGTTATTCATTTAGCTACCGGCCTTGTTGTCGGTTATCCTCCCTGCCCCCATATCGACACATTCAAAGCTTTTCTTGAAAACCGCTATAAGATCAAGGTCGTTATAGGCACGCACCCGATACCGAAAAAGTATCTTGAAATGCATACTATGCTCGGAACATGGATAGATCCGGCCTGGAAACCGATTGTCGAGCCGACGATGGCTGATGAAAAGATCCGTGCAAATTATGATTGAGAAAGATGATGAAGCCCCGGTTAAACATCCTCATAAACTGAGGCAATTCAATATGGCATCCTTCCGGGAAGGGGGCATAATTCTATAGTTAGAGATAAGGAAAAATCATCATGCAAATGGCTGACATTGCTTTTGGAACAACCGATTGGGATTCCATAGAGAGAACTGAGCATAAAGGCCAGACAGGCGTTGCTTTCTGGCGCACCCAAAACTTCGGAGGCATCCGCGTCCGCATGGTTGAGTATTCTCCGGGATACCTGGCCGATCACTGGTGCACTAAAGGGCATATTCTTCTTTGCCTTGGGGGCGAACTTCAAACCGAGCTTGGGGACGGCCGTAAGTTTATTCTCAAACCAGGCGTGAGTTATCAGGTCGCCGACAATGCCGAGCCGCATCGGTCTTTTACAGCGATCGGCGCAAAGCTTTTTATTGTCGATTGAAAAACGCCCTTATGTACAATAACACGTCAAACCAGGGAGAAACTATGAATCGAAATGCAATGAATATATTCTTCATTGTCATTCTGCTGCTGTTTTTATCCACTGGATGCACAACCACAAAGGAATCGCATTTCCGGCAGCAATCAAAGGAGGGCCTGGCAAAATCTCTTCCAGGTGCGGATATCGCATATATCGATGCCCATAATCATATCTCCGGCGGGCAGGGTTTTCGTCCGGACTTTTCCGGCGCAGTGTACAGCGCGCTGGCTACGATGAAGGAATTGGGCATCGGGAAGATTATCATAATGCCGCCGCCTTTTTCTCCGGCGCACAGGGGAATATTCGATTCGGATGCACTTCTCCCTTTCGCCGCGGAACACCCGGACCGTATAGCGGTTCTGGGAGGGGGCGGCACTCTCAATGTAATGATTCACGGGGAAGGAAAATCGAATTCCGTGAGCCCCGAGATGAAAGCGGTTTTTGAAAAAAAAGCGGCTGAAATCATTTCAAAGGGAGCCGTCGGATTAGGGGAGTTTGCTGTAGAGCACTTCTCTTTTACTCATGATCACCCATATGAATCAGTTTCCGCAGACCATCCTCTCTTCCTGTTGCTGGCCGATATAGCCGCCAAGCATGACGTTCCGGTTGATATTCATATGGAAGCGATCCCGAAAGACATGCCTCTTCCTTACAGGCCACTGCTGAAGAGATCCGGGAACAATCCCAAAATGCTTCGGGAGAACATGTCGGGCTTTGAAAGATTACTCTCCCACAATCCTAAAGCCAAGATCATCTGGGCTCATGCCGGCTGGTGCAACACCGGATTCAGGACCCCGGAGCTTTGCCGTGATCTCTTTAATAAATATCCCAATCTCTATATGAGTTTCAAGTTCAGTCCGGACAGTGTTCCTGAGACGCGTCCTGTTAGCGAAGACAATAACTCGATAAAACCGGAATGGCTGAAGTTAATTAAAGATTTTCCGGACCGTTTTATCATAGGCACCGACCAGTTTTATGTTCCCCCGGGATCAAGATCAATCGGCCCGCAGAAGACAGAAGGCAGCAAACGATTTATCTCCCTGTTGCCTCCGGATCTTGCCCGCCGGATAGGTGTCGAAAACCCGAAGCGAATATTTAACCTCAAAGATTAAGAAGCTGCGCGGACATATATAGTAAATGTCACAAATCTATCATATATTCTGACAATCACTATAGATTGCTATTGTTTGTGATTGGCTGTCAGGAAGGATCTATTCCTTTTCACCATCGGGGATTTCAAGCTGCTTCATTCTGTTTTCAAAAATAGAGCTTTTTTCATTCAGATCTTTTGTCAGCGCTTCAAGCTTGTTAAAAAGGTTGTCAAATGATATCTGGGCGGCATATATTGCCTGGGAAAGTTCGACGATCTTTTTGCCGGTTCCTCTATTGAATTTTGAACCTGCTTCGGGACTTGTCTCGTCAGCGGAAGAGTCTGCTCCGCCAGATGACAGTTCTGAAATGCGATATGAAGCGGATCTTGACGATGACTTTTCCGGAACCGGAAAAACTGATGGGTGTTTTCACAAAGTCTGTTCTTCTGCTTTTGAGCCGTTTTCCGTCTGCTCATGACCATCATGGTCATTCAGTTCAATGACTGTTTCGACAACACTATCAAAAGTGAAGAAGAATGGCCTTCCTTTCAAAAAGGCTGTCCTCGCTACAGCCCATAAGCTTCTGAGGGTCATTTTTGCCGTACTCACACAAAGGAAATCTTTTTGCTATGTGGCAAATTCATGATAGTTGACTGAAAGCATCAAACTTATGAATTGCACTTTAATAGTAGATTTCTAATGTAAATAGTGATAGTTAAAGAGCACATATGTAATATCAGAGATTAAATTTCCTGAACCATCTAACCTTCTATGAATAAGCTATGGACTGATTACTGAAATCCAGTTTCTCAAAAGACAGAGGGGTTTCGTGTTTCTGCGGATACGTTAGTAAAGTGTCAATCTGGGAGGCGAGTTAAAATGAAACTTCAGGCCAAATTGTTAGCCCTTTATGCTGTCAGCACAATATTGATCATGGTCGCCTTGGGAGTGTTTTTTTATTCCGCTCTCTGGGAAGACAGGTTAACTGCGACCCGTGAAGACATTTCAAACCAGCTTCAGCATCTTGATTTTTCTCTTAACGCCTTTATTGCCGAGGTGGAAAGCGATGTTAATGCTCTGGCGGCAGACGAAACGGTTCAGTCGAAGGATGACCGCGATTTTACCAGCTTTCTTAATGCTGACGAAAAAACGTACCGATATAATATCCGGGAGTCCGAGCAGAAAATAATAAATATTCTGAACAATTACAGGGTGACGCATCATTATGTTAATTCAGTGTACATGGGGAGGGAAAACGGCAGTTTTGTGAGATCTCATAAACGGGAACGTCCAACCCGTTATGATCCAAGGGAACGGCCATGGTATATACTGGCTAAAAACAATCCGGGCAAAGTCATGAAGACCGGGGCATATCCCTCTCTCACGACTTCCGACGTGAACATAGGAATTGTCAGGGCTCTTATTGATAAAAATGGATTATTTTATGGTGTTGTAGGGGTTGACGTCACATTAGTAAAACTGACCGATTATATTTCAAAGTTTATGATCAATCCCCAGGGAGCAATCGCTCTTATCGACGGGAATGGAGTGGTTCTGGCCGGATTAAGCAAAGAGATGCTTTTTAAAAACATAAAGGATTATTCCCCCGATCTTCTTAAAATTTTTAAGCAACCCGGCCAGGGGTTTGTCTCTGTAAACATTAACAATGAGAAAAATTATGTGTTTTCTATAAATGTCACAGAACAGGATTGGAAAATAGCCGTTCTTATACCTTATAAAAATATCGAAAAGCCTATCATTTCCCAGATTATAATGACGATTTCAGGCCTGCTGATTGGCTTGATATTATTGAGCATTCTTACATTAATCGGACTCAGCACTTATGTTGTGAGACCTTTGAAGAAATTTATTGATGAAACGGATTACATAGCAAGGACATCTGATCTCGAGCGCAGTATCGATATAAAATCTAAAGATGAAATCGGATTGTTGGCAAATTCTTATAACCAGATGATAAACACTCTCAGGATATCATACAAATCATTAAAAGATACGGAAGCTGATCTAATAGAACACAGGGATCACCTTGAGACAAAGGTGGAAGATCGCACATCGCAGCTTCAGGCTGCGAATGAGAAGCTCTCTGCGGAGATTAAAGAGCGTATTCAGACACTCAGTGAGCTTGCAGTTGCAAAAGAACGTGCCGAGGCAGCTGACAGGTTGAAATCGGCTTTCCTTGCCACCATGTCGCACGAACTGAGAACGCCACTAAACTCAATTATCGGTTTTACAGGTATCATTCTGCAGGGAATAGTCGGGCCTTTAAACGACGAGCAGAAAAAACAGCTGAACATGGTGCGCGGG
>Ga0105099_10000736_pt1 | contig 21827 bp, 18 predicted proteins | sample PPLLak3cmMay2015_2_FD_79138 | JGI IMG/M metagenome (GOLD analysis project Ga0105099, IMG submission 79138) | Freshwater sediment microbial communities from Prairie Pothole Lake near Jamestown, North Dakota, USA - PPLs Lake P8 Core (1) Depth... | ecosystem: Environmental > Aquatic > Freshwater >... | reverse complement strand
AGCTCTGAATTACTTGATCAAAAATTAGCTTATGGAGAGATATTAACTCTTCTAATTAACGACACACAGAATCTCGCTTTAAAAAACACTTTAAAAGAAATTAATAACGAATTAAAAAAGGGAGCAGATAGTCAGGTAACTTTTCTAAAGTATCAGGATATTTTTGGAAAGTTTACTGCTTATATGCTTGGTCTTGCTTCTAAAAGTGGTAATATGGCAGAGATATATAGAGCAACTGCAAAATTTTTAGAGAGGAATCAAGAATTTAGAAAAAATATGCGCAGCGCATTGATTACACCAATGGTTACTGTGTTTGTTCTTTTTCTTGCAGTAATTTTTTATGTAGGATATATTTTTCCTGAAACTGCAAAACTATTTGTACGCTTTGGGGTTGAGTTACCACCCATGACAGCTTTTACTTTAAAGATAAGTGATTTTTTATTGGGAAATCCTTATTTGGTTGCCGGCGTCTGTATAATTCCTCCAATTGCACTTTGGCAATATTCAAGGACGAATAAAGGTAAGTATATAATAGACCAGTATATTTTGAAATTACCTGTAATTGGTTCGCTGATACACAAAACATTAATTGAAGTTTTTTGCAGAGTGTTTTACACACTATACAGTGGTTCCGCAGAAAGTATTGAACCGATTAGAATTGCAGCAGAGGCATCTGGCAATGCTTACTTTGAAGACAAAGTAAAAAATGTAGCAATACCGCTTATGGTTAAAAAAGGTGTCGGTGTAACTGATGCCTTTGAAGCATGTGGAGTTTTTACAGAGACTGCTCTATCCAGATTTCACTCAGGTGAAGAAACAGGAACTATAAAAAACACAGCACTTCAGTTAGCCAACTACTATGAAACTGAAACAGTTTATAAATTAAAGAACCTGATTGAGCTTATACAAGTTGGCATAGCTATGTTTATTATGATTGTAATGATTCTATTAACGCTGGTATCTGCAGAAACAGCGACTGTTAGACCAAAGACTCCTGGTACTGCAGTTAATATGCATATAATTCAGAGTGATGTAGCGTAGATAAATAGTCCAGAATTGTATTAGGTCGGTGCCTCTTGCAGGTGTCATTACGATTAGTCGTGAAAGAAGTAACCTTAAAGCAATTACTAGAAAGTATCAAGTTATTTCTCAAACTAAGGTCAGAATAGCAAAACAATATTGGTTTTTAAAATTTTTTTGATTGACAAATTGTTTTTATTTATAACTTGCTAAGTTTTTTTATTAAGTTTAAATGACAGAAAGAATAAGTTTGCATGATAGATACTAATCTCGAGATGACAGATAAGATTGGTTATCTTCTTTTTAAGAAGGGGATAATTGATGGGCAAGTGCTCGAGAAAGCACTTATTGCTAAAACCAATGATAAGAGTAAAATAAAAAGAAATCTTGCTCAGATATTAGTCCAGGATTTTAAATATGATCATGATGTTATTTTCCGCGAAGTAGCAATACTTTATGCCTTTAGAGAATTAGAAACCCGCCCCGAAGAAGTACCCGAAAGCAGACTTGAATCAATAAAAAGCATGATTACCGGTTCTGGCGATGGACTAAAGCAATTAATTCTTGAGCATAAAATAATTCCTTTTATGTTCGATGACAGAAATAAAGACAAGCTTATTATCGCTGCGATTGATCCAACAGATAGAAACATACCCAAAATTGCTTTTGGTTTAAATGCCAAGAAGTATGAAGTAATATTCATTAAAAAACATGACTATGAAAAACTCATAAACATAATTCTTCCACCTGAAAATGAATTTCTTAAAGCGATGGAAGAAAACATCCAGATGGATACCGATGAGCGGGAGGATGCCTCTCTAGATGAACAAGAACTTGATGCTGAGATTAATAAGAGTGCTTTAATAAATCTTGTTGAAGGTGCTTTAGTTGAAGGAGTAAGAAAAGGCGCAAGTGATATCCACTTTATCCCTCGCTCAGGAAACAAAACACATGTTATGTTCCGTATCGATGGAAACCTGCAGACATGGTATGTACAGGAGGGCACACTTCCGGAAGCAGTTGTTGCAGTTGTTAAAGATCGTTCTAGGGGAATGGATAGATTTGAAAGGGAAATGGCGCAGGATGGTTTTATCCAAAGAGAAATTGATAATATAATTATCAGATTTAGAGTTTCAATTCTACCAATGGTAGGTACTGAACTTAAAAACAAATTTGAAACCGTTGTAATAAGAATTCTGGATGACAGAAAAGTCGTCAGAGATCTTGATAAACTTGGCCTTGCCGGTACAGCAAGGAAGTCTTTTGAAAAAGCTATTAACCAACCACAAGGTATGGTTATTTTAACCGGACCCACTGGTAGTGGAAAAAGTACAACATTGGTTGCTGCACTTTACCAGGTAATATCTCCCGAAGTAAATGTTCTTACTGTAGAAGATCCTGTAGAATATGTTATTGAAGGCGCAAGACAGTTAAAGATAGGTTACAAAATGAATTTTGAACAAGCTATCAGATCTATCTTACGACATGATCCTGATATTGTTCTTGTTGGTGAAATGAGAGATAAAGAAACTGCTGAGATTGCTATAAAACTTGCTAACACGGGTCACTTAACTTTTTCGACACTTCATACAAACGATGCACCAAGCGCAGTTTCAAGACTATTTAAAATGGGGATAGAGCCATTTCTTATTGCTTATGCAATTAATCTTATCGTGGCACAGAGGTTGGTTAGAAGACTATGTCCAAAGTGCAAAAAAAGGGTTGTAAATTTTGATGAAGCATTGATGTCAGCTGCAGAATTAAATATTGCAGAGTGGCGAAATTATACTATTTATGAAACTGCAGGATGTGATGAATGCAATGGTACTGGATTTAAAGGAAGGCTTGCAATACACGAAGCGCTTTATTTTACAAAGGAAATTAGACAGCTTATTGTCAAAGCAGGTGAGGAAGTCGATGAAGAGAGTTTAAGGTTACAGGCGCGTAAAGACGGATCATTAACACTGAGGGAAGCTGGATTAGAAAAAGTTAAAATGGGTCTCACGTGTATCGAAGAAGTTCTTGCAAGTACCAGCGAATCGTAAAATTTTTTACTGAAGTGTAATTTTTACTTAACATTTATATCAAAATGATATAAATATTACAGTTTTTACCTAAAACTATTTCTTATAAACTGGTATAGTTTTATCTAACGTATAGCGGCACTTTACATTTTTAAAAGGTTTAAATTGAACATTGCAGAAGAGAAAAAAATATTAGAGAGTTTTTGCAAAACTATTCCTCCAGCCAATTTTGGCCCGGATAGAGTTCACTATATTCTTGAAAACATAGATAAGTTAAAAGAAAACGAAAAGCTTTTACTTAGAAAGTTTTATAATAAGCTCCTTACTAATATGATTGAGAAGGAAGCTTCTGATATTGAGATTGGCGGACATGGCAACGTTGGTTATGTTTGGATGCGAATTTATGGAAATAAAGAACGTGTTAAAGAAATTTCTCAGTTCTCTACTGACGAATCAGCAACAATCATTATCAATCTTCTTAATACAAGTCAAAGAGAACAACTTGCAAAGAAAAGAAATCTTGATTTCAGTTATACATTCTTGTATGAAAGAAGAAATATAAATGTTAGATTTCGTTCAGATGCCTTTTTTGATCTTGATACTCTTGCCATGAATATGAGAGCAATCAATCAAACTATTAGACCTTTATCTTCCCTAGATTTCCACCCGAATATTGTTAGAGCATTAAGTCACGGATATATAAAGTTTGGATTGTCATTGATTACAGGAATTACAGGATCGGGTAAATCTACAACGCTCGATTCAATTATTGATCATCATAATAAAATTGATCCTTGCCACATTATTATTATTGCTGCACCTATCGAGTATGTTCACACATCTAATTTATCATTAATTAAGCATCGCGAGGTTGGACGAGACGTTCTTTCATTTAAAGAAGGTATTGTACAATCTTTACGTCAGGATCCTGATATTGTTGTAGTCGGTGAAATGAGAGATCCAGACACTATAATGGCAGCATTAGAAATAACCGATACAGGGCATAAAGTTTTTTCTACACTTCACACATCATCTGCGGTTGAATCCATCGATAGAATTATTGCCGAGTGTGATCCTACTGAACAGGAAAGAGTTAGAAATAGATTAGCCGACGTTTTAATTTCTATCGTCTCACAAAAACTGGTTCCAAGTCTTGATGGAAAGCGTGTACTGGCAAAAGAGGTTTTACTTGTTACGCCAAGTGTAAAGGCTGCGATTAAAAATAATAACACAAGCGAAATCTATATGATGATAAATCAAGGAGGTGCACAAGGTATGTTAACAATGGAACAAGACCTAAAACGTTTGTATCTTGCAAAGAAAATTTCATTAGAAACGGCAATTACTTATGCCAACAATAAAACAAGAATTCAGCAAATACTGGCGGCCTAAATTATGAAAACAATAGCCTGCATATATTGCGAAGGCAACGATACCAAACTTGCTGTCGTTAGCCAAGAAAAAAATGGAAACAAATTAAAAATTGTTAGTACTGCCTCTGTTGATGTAGTATCATCAAAATCTAATTTGCAACCAACCGCAGGGTTTAACCTGGAAGGAGAAGGACTTCAACTTGAAGGTGTTGAGTCTAAAGATACCTCACTTACAGGAGATATTGATGCACCAAGCATAAGTTCTATTGGTGCGGCTTTAAAAGGAGTAAATCTTAGTAAACTTGAGTTTATTCCTGCATTAACAGAACCCGCAATATATTATCATCCATTTGATGGAAAGAAAGATTTAAAGGGCAATAAGCTGCTCGATGAAATTCTTTCTGATATCCGCCAATCTAAGGGTGTAAACATAGAAAAGGAAAGCATGGATTTTATCGAGCTTTCCGACGGATCACTCTTATCTGCTTTTATAGACGGACCTGTTGCCTGTGTTAATCTTACAGACAACATAGCCGGATATTTTGGAAAGAAGTTTTTTAAAGTTCCAACTATAAAAAGCGCAGATATTGCTTTAGCATATTATGTTGCAAAGCGAAAAAAATTCTTTCCCGATGACCAGAGTTTAATTGTCTACATTGGTAAGGAATATAGTAAGCTTATTTTCTTACAAGGCAGAAAACTTAAGCACATCGGAACTACTCTTGATATTGGAACAACTAATCTTCACACATACGATGTTTATTTCTCAAAAATTTTACTTGAAATGGAGAACGGCGGAGTAAGTTCTTTAGATAATATTATTGTTTGCGGTGAGGATGATTCAGAAAATCTCATACTCTCTTTTTACGGAACATTTCCGGAAGCTAATGTTAGCAGGTTAGAGTTTGATGATGTGGATATCTCAGAAATCAATGAAGAGACAAAAGCAAAGTTTTCTTCATACAGCGTTCCTATTGCTGTTGCTACCGAATATTTTGATGAAGTTGCAAAAGAACATAAGGGTATAAATCTATTACCAAAATATATTTCTGAAGAGCAAAAATTCTTTCAGTTTTCATGGCACAGTTTTGCAGTACTTCCGTTTTTATTTATAGCCGCCTTTCTGTTCACTCTAAAAGTACTTCAAAACAAAAAAGAATTATCCAGGCTTGACCAGGAAATAGCTCAGAAAAATTTAATAATCAGACAAAACCAGGAAACGTTGAGCAAAATTGCTGAGATAGAAGGTAAGATTAGCAGTTTTGGTCAGACTCAGGCGATTTTGGATTCTGCTGCCTCTGGTACCGGTGTTTGGAAAAATGTTTTAAAAGATGTTGCTGGTTTTTGTGGAAGTAAGCAAAATATCTGGATATCCAATATTGTTAGAGATAATAGCAACACCATTAAAATTGAAGGATACTCTTTATCAAAGTACTCTCCCACAGATATGGCATATAGTTTACAAAATGCAACGCTTAACAATATGATGAGCGAAGCACTTAGAGAAAAGAACGCTTTTAAATATAATTTAACATTTGATATTACTTCATATCAGAATAAAAAATGAATAAAAAATTACGCAGTACTTTAGTTCTACTTACTCTTCTCTTTATAATCCTTATTGCAGGGGGAGCATATCTTTATTTTGTTCAAGGTAAAGATTTGAATGAAAAGAGAGAAAAGTTACAAGAGCTTCAGGCAAAAGCTTTGGATCCGCAAGAATTACTGGCTCAATATCAGGGTCTTTTGGTTGAATCCAATCGCCTTGATTCTATTCTTGCTAACCGGGAATTTAATATTCCACAAAATTTATCATCCATTAAGTTTTATAATTTTGTAAATAATATAACCAATGGATTTTCGGATAAAGCACAGGTGAATATTGAATTTCTAGAACAAAAACAGGAAAAAGAATTTTTCTATCACGAGTATAGACTATCCGGCTTCGGTTATTTTAATGAAGTCTATAATCTGATATTTGCAATTGAACAAAGTAAGGAATTAAAGAAGGTTACTAATGTAAGTCTTGGAAATTTGGTAAAGACCAAGGAAGATGAGGTTCCTGTTTACCTTGTTAACTTTAGCTTAAACGCAAAAGCATATTTTTCAACTGATAATCGATTTGCTCCAGCAACATTTGTAGAAAATAATCTTGGCGCACCAACCTTATATGATGCTTTCTATCCACTGATAAGAAATGAAATTCCTCCAAACGTTGATGAACTTCTTGATGTACAGGGGGCTACTTTGCTTGCCTTAATTCCTGAAGGCGCCTTTATTGCAGATAGCAAGGGAAACACATTTTTGATATGGGAAGGTGAACAGGTTTATTTAGGATATCTTACTAAGATTGATTATCAAAACAGCAGAGTAAGTTTTATTCTTAATAAAGGCGGAATAATTGAGAAAATGGATCTTGAGTTAGATCGAAAAGAATTACAAAAGAAAAAATAATGAGAAATAATATGAAAACATTTATATACTCACTGCTTTTAATTTTTATGTTTGTCGGAAGTACCTTCCCACAAAAGTATTGGGAAAGACGACTTAAAGATTATAACAATCCTGATGAGCTTGTTACACTTTCGCAAGCACTTCCTTTTAACGAAGCTGTAGCCTTGTTGAGCAAGGTTAGTGAAAGCACAACAGGAAAAAGGATTGTATCAACAGCTGTTTCTGAAAATCCTATTGGTATCGAAATAGAAAGTATGCCATATGATAAGGCGCTGTTTATGATAGTGCAATACAATGGTCTTGTTATGGAAGAGAAAGAAGATGTAATTATTATTAAGAACCTAGTAGGTGAACAAGTTATGCCCGGAGATATTTATGCTTCTGTTGATTCAAGAGAAGTTAAAATATCTGCTGTCTTTTTTGAAGTTGATGTGCAAGAAACAAAAGATAGAGGAATTGACTGGAAGTTCTTGCTTTCACAAAATGGATTGGATTTTGGAACTGACCTTCTTACGCAAACGACCAGCCAGACTGCAGCTAAAACAAATCCGTCACAATATGTTACTAATGTTGCTGGTGATTTTAAGCTTGGAGATTTTTATGGACAAGCGACAGCAATGTTCAGATTTTTTGAATCTGAAGGTCTTGGAGAGATAATCGCTTCCCCTAATATCATTGTTAGAGATAAGAATAAAGGTAGAATTCAAGTTGGTTCTGACTTTTCTGTTATAACCAAAGATTTTGCTGGCAATACAATTGAGAAATTCTTCCCCACAGGCACCATCATTGAAGTTACACCACATGTTTATAATGAAAAAGGTATAGATTATGTTCTTCTAAATATAATGGTAGAAAAAAGTTCATTTGTGCTAAATGAAAAATCAACAGAAATTAAAAAGTCTACCGCTACAACACAGGTTCTTAATCTAAACGGCGAAGAAAGCATACTCGGCGGTCTTTTCGTAAATGATCAAACCATCACAAGAAATGGAATTCCATTTCTTAAAGATCTTCCCTGGTGGGTTTTTGGAATCCGCTATCTAACGGGTTCTGATCAAACTATAAATAGAAAAAAAGAATTAGTTATTCTTCTTAAAACGGAATTGTTACCAACATTGAAAGAGAGATTGGAAAACCCGATAAAGAATCCTCTTAATACAGAGATTTCTAAACAGAATGATAGAATTAAATATTACCAGTTAGAATCTAAAAGTTCACAATATAATGATAAAGAATAGCCCAATGCAATCAATCCTAATTGTTGATGATGATTTGAACCTTTGTACTGTTCTAAAAGAAGAACTTGAGGAAGTTGGATATAATTCCAACTATGTGAATAGCGGCTATGAAGCTTTAGATTTTCTAAAAAATAATCCTGTCGATTTGATTTTGCTCGATCTTAAAATGCCCGCAATGGATGGTTTTGATGTACTAAAAGCAATCGAGCAAAATCAAATTAAAGCCAAAGTTATAGTATTAACTGCTTATGCAGATGTTAAGAGCGCAATAGATTCTGCAAAAATGGGTGCTACCGATTTTATAAGTAAACCGTATGATTTTGATGAGCTTCTGATAACTATTACGAAAGTTTTGCAAAGAGAATGATGATACATGAAGATAAACCACCGAATAATTCTTGTTAACCTGCTAATAGTAGCAATTGTGCTTGGTAGTGCCGCAATTGCTTTCTACTCAATAATGTACAATACTTTAACTACCCAACAATCCAAAATTATAGCTAGCTCCTCAAGAAATTTTATCTTTACTTATCGATCTTTTATAGATGATATTGATGAGGAATTCTGGACTATAAAAAATAGTAATACTGAACTGTTTTTCGAACGACCTATTATAGCCGGAAATCTCAATGATTTTTTTCTTGAAGCAAGCACATCTGATTCTACTATAATTCTTCGACATTCTGAAAAAAGTTTTATACAAATACCCACCCAAAACTTTACAATTGATGAGTTTATTAAGTTAAATCCTTACGCCATAATTAATGTTAAAAATATATCCAACGATCGAATTTGCTATTTTGGAAAAATAATAAGTAATGCAGTATTGGATGACTTTTCAAAAAGGATTGGTTCGGACGTAGCTTTAATTTGGGATAATTTTACAGCTGAAGTTTCAAATTCACCTTATAACTACCAGTATACTTTTCTTTTAAGTAAAGCACACGATTATCTTAAGAGGAACAATGATTTAGGTGTATTTGTTGGGGATAGTGAAACTTCCGATATTATTGCTACCTCATATAGAACTGAAAAATCATCTAAACATGGTAATGATTTAGCCTTTGTACTATTCACATCTCACAGCGAAGCCACTGATTTAAGAGATACACTGAGAAACATATTAATTTTAATAGGTGTTGTAGGAATTATTATTGCTCTAATTTTAAGTTACATCTTAACTCATAAACTTAGAGCAAGAATTTCAGATCTTAATTTTGCAACAGCTCAAACCAGAGGTGGTAATTTTGATACTCACATAGAAGTTCAAAGTAATGATGAAATTGGAAGTCTTGGTAAAGCTTTTAATACAATGCTTGATGAACTGAAAAAAAACCAACGTGCTAAAAATGACTACTCAGAATTTATAACACTTATTAATAAAAATGCATCTCTAACCGAAATAGCAAATGCAGCATTGAAAAAAATACTTGATACCTGTGGCTTTTTAGTGGGCGCATTATATTCGGTTGATGGTGATGAGGTAAGCCTTATCTGCTCTTCTGGATTAAGCAGCACAAACCTCAGACGAGAAAGGAATGATTTCTATAAAGAAATTATTGAATCTAAAGAACCCATTGAAATCTCTTCAGGGTATTCTTTACCGACGGTTCAAACAGGAATATTGGATTTAAAAATCAGTTACCTTTTATTGCTTCCTGTAATTTACAATAATAAAGTTATTGCAATCTTGGAACTTGCGTCATTAAACACTCCAACATCGGACGCAAAAGATTATTTGGAAAAAATTAAAGAGCAGTTGGCTATTGGACTAACAAATGCAAAAGCTGTAGTACAACTAGAAAATTTTGTTGTTGAATTAAAGCTGCTTAATGATGAGTATCAAAAACAAAATATTCAAATCAAGAAACAAAATGACACTCTGCTTGAAATGAGTAATCAGCTTAAGAACAAAGCCGAAGAGTTAGAGATCCAAAAAGAAAAAGCTGAAGATTCTACAAGATTAAAATCGCAGTTTCTTGCAAGCATGTCACATGAACTCAGGACCCCAATGAACTCAATATTAGGTCTGACCGAACTAATTCTTGATAAAGCACAGCTAAGCCTTAAAAATAAAGAGCGATTAGAGGTTGTGTTAAAAAGCGGTAAGCGATTAATGGGTTTGATTAACGACATTCTTGATCTTTCTAAAATTGAAGCTGGTAAAATGGATATTCGCGAAGAAGACATTTTACTTGAAGAAATAATCGAAGATGTTTCAAACACTGCTTCCCCATTAGCAACGGAAAAAGGATTAGAATTTAACGTAAAAAGAATCTGTAACACCAGATTTATAATTAATACTGATCGAGTAAGAGTTACTCAAGTATTAATCAATCTAATCGGAAACGCAATAAAATTTACTCAAAGAGGAAAAATAGAGTTATCTATTTCAATTAGCTCAGATAAAATGCTTCTTTTTTCGGTAAGTGACACAGGCATTGGAATCTCCGAAGAAAATAAAAAAATTATTTTTGAAGAGTTCAGACAAATTGATGGAACCGCTTCAAAAAAATACAGCGGAACAGGTTTGGGTTTAGCAATTTCCAAAAAAATACTGGATTTAATAGGCGGCAAAATTTGGGTAGCAAGTATTGAGGGCGAAGGCTCTGTTTTTTCATTTACAATTCCAATAAAGTACGAACAGGAAAAAAGAAATGTTCAAGCTTTACCCGTTAAGCCAGAGGTGTTACGGAAGAATGTGAAAAATCCGGTTCTAGTTATTGATGATGATCCGGAAGTAAGATATACAATTGGGCAGTATCTTATTACAAAAGGTTATGAAGTAATTTTTGCTGAAAATGGAGAAACTGGCGTAAAGCTTGCCCAAGAAAGGCAGCCTTTTGCTATTACTTTGGATTTACTTTTACCTAATAAAGATGGGTGGAGTGTGCTTAAAGAGTTAAAAGAAAATCCAGCCACAAAGGATATTCCCGTAATACTAATCTCAATTATTGGCGATAAGAATGCTGGCTATGGATTGGGAGCTTTTGAGTATTTTATAAAACCAATTTCTGCTGAAACACTTTTATCTGCATTTACAAAGCTGGAAGCTATTGCGAAAAAACGTATTCAAAAAATTGTAATTGTAGATGATGACGAATTGGAATTTGAAAAATTTAAAAATGAATTTAAAGATGAAAACGTAAATATTGAATATATTAAAGATAGTGAGTTTGCTTTTAACAAGATAGCTGAAGTGCAGCCAGACCTTGTTATTCTTGATTTAATGATGCCAAAAATTGATGGTATTACATTGTCACAAAAATTAAAATCAAATAGTAAAACAAAACATATACCCATAATTATTAGCACAGCAAAAGATCTTACTTCAGAAGAGCACCAATTTTTAAGCAATATTGTGGAGAATATAACTTTAAAATCAAATGGGCATCCGCTTGACGTCCTCAAAACAGTTAGAGATAGAATTAAATTACGAGAGGAAGATGAGTCTTTATTACTAAAAAATGCAACAGAATCAAGTTCTAATTCTTTCAATACAGCAGATGAAGAACCTGTTGGAGATTTTTACGGTGAAGTTTTAATTGTTGATGACGATGCAGATACATTGTTTACATTGAATGAGATGGTTCAGGCAACGGGATGTAAAACGCGGGTTGCTAAGAGCGGGTTGGAGTGTTTAAAGATTCTGGAGGAAATAAAACCAGATTTAATTATGCTTGATATTATGATGCCTGAAATGGATGGATTCCAAACTTTAAAAAATATTCGAAGCAATACTGATTTAACAGGAATACCAATATATGCGGTTACTGCAAAAGCCATGGTGGGTGATAAAGAAATTATTTTAAAACATGGTTTTAATGACTATATTCCTAAGCCGGTTAACTCAACAATAATTTCAAGTAAAATAGCCCAATTATTTTCAAAGATAAAATCAAGCTAAATATGAAAAAAATATTAGTGATTGACGACTTACCTGAAAATGTTTTTATGTTACAAGATCGTTTGGAACACGAAGGATTTGAAGTATTAACCGCTTATGACGGATACACGGGTATTGATAAAGCAAAGAATGAGCTGCCCGATTTGATATTACTTGATGTAATGATGCCAGATATTACCGGGCTGGAAGTTTGTAAAATCCTAGTTAACGAAATAACGACTAAAGATATTCCAATAATATTGGTTACCGCAAAATCGGGAGCTGAAGATACTAAAGAAGGATTGGAGGCAGGAGCGTTTGACTATATTAAAAAACCATTTAACAGAATTGAATTACTTGCAAGAGTTAAATCAGCCTTAAAACTTTCTGAAGCACACAAACTATTACTCTCATCAGAAAAAAGAGACACCTACATAGCGACTGTAGTAACAGCAAACCACAAAATCAAACAACCGCTTACTTTACTTAGTCTTTCTTCTGCTGCGATTAAAAGAGAACTTAGTAAGGATGAAATTTCTAAAGAGGGAATTTTAAAGAGAGTGAAGTATATCGATATTGCTGTTAAAGAAATTACGGATGTGCTAAATCAGCTTAATGCAATAAAAGATCCAGTACTATCCGAGTACACATCAAATATAAAAATGATAAAAGTTGAGGATGAAACAAAGGAGAATAAAAAATCAGATTAACTGCCTTATTGTATCTAACATTGTATCAAACTCATAAGGCTTCATAATCTTACTACTAACCTTATAACTCTCCAGATTCTCATCCACAAATCGTAGACTGCCGGAAGAGAGAATTACTGGTAAATTAAAATTTAAACTTCTAATCTTTGCAATACAATCTAACCCGTTCATAACCGGCATATTATAATCAATAATTAACAAATCAACCTTTAATTCCTCCGTTAGAACCGTTATAACTTCTTCACCAGATTTTACCTTTATCACATAGTATCCGCTTGATTCAAGCATCTCAGCAAGTAACTCACTTAACATTTCTTCATCATCAGCTAACATAATTATTTTATCAGACTCTTTGGGTTTTACTAATTTCTGAGGTTCAAAAACAGGAAGGTAAACATCAAAAGTGGTTCCAGCACCCTTGCGGCTTGTGACATCAATATAACCCTTATGAGCTTTAATAATTCCGTAAGTAACATATAAACCTAATCCAGACCCAGTATCTTTTTGTTTTGTTGAAAAATATGGATCAAATATTTTGGATAAATTTTCTTCATCAATTCCGGTTCCGGTATCACTAACGGAAAATTTAACGAACTTACCTCTATCTAACAGAGGGTAACTAATTATATTTGTATCATCTACAAATACATTTGAAGCGCTTAAGGTAATTCTGCCTTTTCCTTCAATAGATTCCTTAGCGTTCACACATAAGTTTAAGAGTATTTGATAAATCTCAGTGCCATTACCAATTATATTATGAAGTCCACTATCAACTTTTTCTTCAAGAATAATGTCCGATGGAAATGTTTGTGATACAACTTTTGCAATTTCACTTAATAGAAAATTAGGCATCACAATTTCTTTACGTTTAGCTGTAGGTTTCCCAAAAGAAAGAAGACCTTTGGTAAGATCTCTTGCTCTAACGGAACAGTTTTCAATATTATCTATAAGCCTAACTATGTTCTCTGAGTTAGGCACACGGCTGCGTAATAAATGTAAACTTCCAAAAATACTGGAAAGTAAATTGTTAAAATCGTGGGCCATTCCGCTGCTTAGTTTTCCAATTGTTTCTAACTTTTGTGATTGAAGAAGTCTGGATTCAAGAGCCGCATTTAGTTCGCGTGTTTCAATATTGCTTATTGCAAATGAAAGGAGAATGGAGAATTGTTCAATGTCGCTTATATCCAGGGAAGAGAACGTGCCCGATTTTTTTGATATAAGAATTTTTGCATGCAGTATGTTATCAAAATAGCAAGGTGAAATACAAAGAGATTCGCAACTAAAAACCTGTGTTAAGCCATATCCAATATTGTTGTGATGGTTTAATGCAAGAAGTGGTCTTTTATTAATATCTAACCACTTATTGATAAATGAGGAATTATATTTTATGCTTTTTTCAACTTCGCTTTTATCAGCAATCAGGTTTGAATTATCGCTATACAAAAATTTTTGTACCTCATCTCCTCGATGAAAAACCACTATACCAAAGTCACTGCTTGTTACATCTATGCATCGTATAAGAATTTCTTCAGCTATATTCTCAACAGATTTTTCTTTCACTAACAGAACAAGAATGCTCTGAAGTTCATTTTGAAAAACCAAGTTTCTTCTAAGCTTTTCTTTTTCTGCACTCCGTTGATAGTCAGAATCTACAATAGGAAGCATTTCAATAAAATAAGCATCAACCTCTTTTTTTGATTGAGAAAAGAGCGGAGTAATGATTATATTTTTATTTTTATCAGCAAGAGGAACAACAAAAGATTTTGCAGAAGCTGATATTATCTTTTCATCAGGTGTGTTTATATTAAAAAGGGATTTAAGAGAAGCCCCTTTAATTTTTCCGGTTCCAATATCTTTTTTAAAGCTTTTATTGAACCAAAAGATTTTAAATGTTTTATCGGCAAGAGCAACAGACGCTGTCTGTAATTCAAGAAGCTCTTTCGATTTATATTTTCTGATTAATTCATCAGACATTCAATATCTAATCTTGTTTAAGTTCGTACTTCTTGATTTTAGTATAAAGCGTTTTAGGGCTTATACCTAACTGGTTTGCTGTAACAGTTCTATCCCATCTGTTTGCATCAAGCACTTTTGCAATGTGCCATTTTTCAAGATCTTCCATACTTAATATTTCGGATGGAATGTCCACCATTCCTTTAACTGCGGCATTCCTATAAACCGCAGCATGGGGTAAATTTAAATCTTCAGGAGTTATTGAATCTCCTTCAGCAAAAATTATTGCACGTTCAATAATATGTTCAAGCTCTCTAACGTTTCCGGTAAAATCATATTCTTCTAACATTTGAGCAGCTTCAATGGAAAGTTTTTTAGGAGATCTAACAGGAGATTTTGAACCAAGGAAAAAATTTGCAAGTATAATTATATCTTCTCTGCGATCTCTTAAAGGCGGAATTGTTAAAGTAATTACATTTAATCTGAACAATAAATCTTTACGAAAATTTTTAGCGTCAGCCTCTTCTAAAAGATTTCTATTAGTTGCACCAATTACTCTTACGTTAGAATTTAAATTTGTAACACCGCCAATTCTTCTATATTCACCATTCTCTAAGAATCTTAACAACTTAGGTTGCAATGTTAAACTAAGTTCACCAATTTCGTCTAAAAATAAAGTGCCGCCGTGTGCAATTTCAACCAACCCCTGCTTTGTAGATTTAGCATCTGTAAAAGCACCTTTTTCATGTCCAAATAATTCGCTTTCAATAAGCTGATCAGGTAGCGAAGCACAATTAATTACTACAAATGGTTTATCTTTCCGTGCAGACTGTTTGTGGATGTATTCAGCAAAAAGTTCTTTTCCTGTTCCGGTTTCACCCTCAACCAAAACATTGGAATCGGATTGGGCTGCTTTATTAGCTAAGTTTATCACGCGAAGTAGTGATTTACTATCGCCAATAATTTTTTCAGAATGTTTTTTACTAATTTCTTTTGAAAGCAGAACTGTTGTGACTAATAAATTTCTATGCTCTATTGCTCTATTCACTGTTAAAACAAGTTCTTCAAACTCATATGGTTTATTTATATAATCATACGCGCCATTCTTAATACATTGTATCGCTTTCTTCATATCAGATTGAGCAGATAGTATTATAACTTGAATGTTATAGCCCGAATCAGTTATAAATTTTAAGACTTCCTCGCCCTGAACTTCCCGCATGTTAAGATCAAGAAGTAGAATATCGTAATTTTTTGCTTTGACTGCCTCTATGGCGTATTTGCCGTCATAAACTGCATCAACAGTGAAACCTTCTTCTAACAATTGCTCTTTAAGCAAATAACATAAGGTTTCGTCGTCATCACAAACAAGAATTTTTGAGTTTTTAGAACTTTCTGTCATTTCCCACCGATAAAAAAAATGTTAGTTTGGATTAAAAAAGCACATTAATTATATTTGTTGTTCAAGTTTTCGGGCGCGTAGCTCAGGGGTAGAGCATCTGCCTTTTAAGCAGAGGGTCGGTGGTTCGAGCCCACCCGCGCTCACAATAGATAAAGCCACTTTGTGGCTTTGTTTATTTTAAACAATTTTTAAGAACTGGTGGTAATAATAACACATATTACTAAAAACAGCAAGTTTTGAGTGGTTTTAACTCATTTTTAACGTCAACATAAGCACTAAAATTGTACTTTACTGTTAAGAAAATAATTAGGATTTATTTTGGGCGAAATCGTTTATAAAACATTAATTCGATTTGTATTACTTCTTCTTACACTTTGGTTTTGCAAAAACTTATTTGATGAAAAATTTTTCTGGATAATCAGTATTCTTGCAATCTATTTATTTGTTTTTCATCCAGTTTTTACGTCTTACAAAAAATTTGTTGATGAAAATAAAAACGTAATTACGAATAGTTTATGTTCAACCTGTAAACATTTTAATGAATCCGCAGTTTTATGTACAAAATACGATAAACATCCTACAGATAATTTTATTCCTTGCGAGGGGGCAGACTGGGAGTCCATATAAAAAATATTTTCCTTCTTTTACAGTTATTTTATTGTGTGTTGATAAAAACATTTAGTGTAAATTAAATAAGTTAACTTTGCTTTTTGTAGAGGAACTGTTAACTAACAACTTTATAAAGTGAAGGGTTTTATGAAAAAATTTATTTTCCTTGGCTAAGATAAAAAAAAATAAAATCGTATCTGATTTGGCTGAACAAGGAATCCACACAACCATAATTGGAATAATTACTAGTATAGTACTTGCTACATTAAAAGGTATCGCTGGTATACTGGGCAATTCATATGCTTTAATTGCTGATGCCATTGAGTCAGTCTCGGATGTCTTTACCTCGATAATTGTTTTAACGGGATTAAAAATTGCAAGACGTCCAGCTGATGAAACACATCCCTACGGACATGGAAAAGCTGAACCATTTGCAGGAATAATGGTTGCGGCTGCTTTATTTATTGCAGCGATTGTAATTATAATTCAAAGCCTGCACGAAATAATTACACCACATCATGCACCAGCACCATTTACTTTAATAGTTTTAGTTGCCGTGGTAATTACGAAAGAATTTCTTTTTCGTTTCATAATAAAAGTTGGAAATTCAGTTGATAGTGTTGCAGTAAAAAATGACGCATGGCATCATAGAAGTGATGCAATTACTTCAGGAGCTGCTTTTATAGGTATAGCTATTGCTCTAGTTGGTGGTTCAGGATATGAACAGGCAGATGATTATGCTGCGTTGTGTGCATCCGCAATAATAATATTTAATGCTTACAGATTATTTAAACCTGCTTTATTTGAAATTATGGATGCCGCTCCTTCACCAGAAATAATAAAGAAAGTAATTGAAGCTTCTCTAAAAGTTGATGGGGTTGTGGCTATTGATAAATGCTTTGCAAGAAAAATGGGATTTCAATACTATATTGATATGCATGTAATTGTTGATGGAAATATTTCTGTTCACAAAGGACATGAATTATCGCATGAGGTAAAAGATAAACTAATTGAATCTTTTCAAAATATTTCAGATGTCCTTATCCATATAGAACCAGCAACCGAAGAAAGATTAAGAAGAAAGCATATTATTGAGCAAACTAAGGTTAAATGAAGATGAGATTCTTGCTGCTCTGCCTTTTTTAAAGGATATCGAACAGGCAGGTATTCAGGATCTTCAAAAATTCGGAATTTATTCTCTGATTCCCAAAAATCAGTTCATTACAATGGAGGGGGATAGTTGTCAATTTTTTTCATTTGTTTTCTCTGGAAAAATTAAAGTTTATAAAACAGCAGAAAATGGCAGGGAGATTACATTATATAGATTAGAAAAAGGGCAATCCTGCATTCTTACAGCATCCTGTATATTAAGCCATAAAAAGTTTCCTGCGATATCCTTTAGTGAAGAACCTGTTGAGGTCATCAGCATTCCTTCTCCTTTATTTTTAGAATGGATTAGCAAATATGATTTCTGGCGAAATTATGTTTTTAATCTTCTTTCCGAAAGATTGTCTGCTATCATTTCCGTCGTTGAAGAAATAGTCTTTAGAAATGTTGATGTTCGGTTAGCACAACATCTTTACAAGCTTTCTTTAGAAAGTAAAGATGAAATTAAAACGACACATCTACATATTGCTGGAGATATTGGTACCTCAAGAGAAGTGGTTAGCAGATTACTTAAGGATTTTGAAGACGAGGGTATTTTAATTCTTTCGAGAGGATCTTTAAATATTATCGATTTTCCATCACTTAAAAGAAAATTAAAAATAACCTAGTTATTTGTGACAATGTCACATACTTCTGCATCTAACAGATGTATGTTTATAACAGAAGTTTACTAAAATTATTTTTAACAACATAAAGGATATCATTATGAAAGCAAATGTCGGAAGCGCAGATCGTATTGTTCGTTTTATTCTAGGAGCAGTTATTATTGCTCTCGGATTTTATTTTAAGAGTTGGTGGGGAGTTGTTGGTATCGTTCCAATAATAACAGGTATACTAAACTTTTGCCCTGCCTATAACTTAATCGGTGTTTCTACAAAGAAAAAAATTGAAACCGAAAAGTTAAAAGTCTAAAAAAAACCAATAAATAAAAGGGCATATGTGCCCTTTTTATTTTGCCTTTATTTCATCTTCTTTTTTAGATTTGTTAAAAAATCCCGGAAGAATCATTCCAACCAAGATTCCAATCACAAGTGTAATCATTAATAAAAGAAGTTTTGAAATATCTAAATTCCAAAACAAAAAATTAACAGGAATAACCTCAACATTTTGAATACATATTATTATAAAGAGTGCCAGGAAAAATAAGAAACTGATATTTTTAAAACTCATCCTACTCTCCGTTAGTCATAAAATTAAACATGGATTTATATTTAAATACTTTTACTGCGATAAAACAATAGGGCTGTCTCAAAACAAAGATTTTTTTTGTAGCTGAAACTTGTAACTACTTTTATACATATACTTTTAAGCAAACCTAAATATTTAAGTGCTTCAGAAATCATTTTTCAGTATAAGATAGCCAATAACCGCTAATGCTATATACTTTTGAATCTGCCCAAGTACGAATTTTAACCGTAAATCCATCTTTAGAAACAGAAAAAACTTCTACATTATATCTACCGTTAAAGCCTTTGTCAGCATCAATCTGTGTAACAGAAAGCATTACTTTGGGTTTTACATCATAAGGGTTTTTAAAAGGTATTTCTATATTAATAGCTCTTTCACCTGTATTTGTGTCTAAGTTATATCCGGAATCACCTGCTTTAGCTGACCATTGACCACTCTGAGTTTGAGATGATACTAATACCGAAAAAACAACAAAGAAAAATATACCTGTAGTTAAAGATAGTTTAATCATTTTTTTCCTCTTGAAAAATCGTTATTAGATATTCATAGAATATGATTTTTTTTTAGTGTTTCATATAAATCTTTATAAAATTTAGTTGTTTGATTTTTTAGTTCCTAATTGATTTTTCGCTTATAGGGTGAAAGCTTAAAGAACTTTACTTATATAATTTTCTAATTATGGTGGTTAAAATATAACCATGTGCAAATTATTCTAATTAGTCGGAACAAATAATTATCCTTTGAGTATAAAGGACAAAACTATTAGTTCTAAAACTTTATTAGGAGGATTGATCATGGCAATCAAAAAAACAAAAAAAGCTGATTTGAATATTCATTACAAAAAATATTTTCAAATCAGCATGATTATCGTGCTTGTTCTATTAATTGCGGCTTTTAAATTTTCACCCGATGCATCTGAAAAAACACTGATAAAAGAAGATCCTGGCTGCATTATAAAAATCATTGACATTCCTTTAACTCAGCAAAATACAAAACCACTAATACCACCTCGTCCACAGATTCCTGAGATTACAACTAGCGATGATTTTGAAGAAATTGAATATGAGGGTACGGACATTGATTTTACAGCTAATCTTGGTACCCCACCAGAGCTGGAAAAACCATCTAATAGAATAGTTGAAGAAGAGGATCGTATTCCGTTCTTTGCTGTTGAAGTAAAACCCGAAATAATCGGAGGACTAGAGAGTATACTCAAAAATGTTCACTATACAGAAATAGCTAAGAGAGCACAATTAGAAGGGAGAGTAAGCATTGAGTTTATTGTTAATAAAATTGGAAATGTGGAAGATGCAAAAGTATTAAAAGGTATATCAGAAGAGTTAGATATAATTGCGCTAAATGCAGTTAAAGAAGCTAAGTTTAAACCAGGGTTACAGCGAGGAAAACCGGTTAAGGTAACAATGGTAATTCCAATTGTATTTAAATTAAAATAATATTTACAAGCTTAGTTTACTTTACAAACTAAACCTTTAAGATACAGACCTTCAGGAAAACTTGTTAACATTGTGTGGTCGGGAGATTGGGTTAAATATTTTAAGATATGAACCTCTTTCCCGGCATCTGTTGCCGCGTCGGCAATTATTTTGTTAAACAGATCCGGAACTATGTGACCGGAACAAGAGAAAGTAAATAACACACCATTTTTCTTTAAAAGTTTTAAGGCTAAAAGATTAATGTCTTTATATCCTCTGCCGGCTTTTTCAATTTGGCTAACTGATTCTGCAAACTTTGGCGGATCAAGAATAATAACATCAAACTGTTTGTTTGTATCGCGCAGTTTTCTTAAATACTTAAAAACATCATCTTGCACATTTTCATATTTAGATGAATCAATTCCATTCAAAGAGAAGTTTTTTTCTGCCAGCAATAATGCTTCAGCAGATGAATCCACATTAACAACTTTGTTTGCACCAGATTTAAGTGCATAAACAGAAAATCCACCTGTGAATGAAAAGCAATTAAGAATTTCTTTTTCTGAAGAATATTCTTCTAACAATTTTCTATTATCCCTTTGATCAAGATAAAACCCTGTTTTGTGTCCAAGATTAATATCAACTAGAAACTTATTTCCATTTTCAATAATCTCAATAATAGTATCTGAATTTTTACCATAAAGAATTCCTTTTGATTGTTTTAATCCTTCTTTTTCTCTTACTTCAACATCAGAACGTTCAAAGATGCCTGTTGGCTTAAAATAGTTAGAAAGAATTTCAACTATATCTTTTTTCCAATACTCAGAGCCTGCAGATAAAAACTGACAGACCAGAAAATCAGAATACTTATCAACAATAAGCCCGGGGATATAATCGCTTTCAGCATTAATGACACGATAAGCATTTGTAGATTCAGCATTAATAATTTGTTTCCGAAATTCTACAGCATTTTCAATCCTTTGCTGAAAAAAATCTTTATCAATTATATCCGTCGGATTGAAAGACAAAACACGCACAGAAATTTGTGAATGTGAAGAATATGAACCACATCCCAATAATTTTCCATCACTAGAAATAATTTCAACAGTTTCTCCATTATTGCTTATGTTTTTTACAGAATCAATTGCACCTGAAAAAATCCACGGATGTTTTCTGTTAACAGATTTATCGCGACCTTTTTTTAATTTTACTGACGGCATTATATGTTTTTCAAAAATTATTACTCATTAAAATTCAAAGCTACTCTAACTCCAATGTGCGCAGTTATCATATCAGTTTTGGATTTACTTGGAGAATAATATAGGTTTCCATTGATTACTTGCATATCACCTTCTTTTAGATAGGTCGTT
>Ga0105099_10000734_pt1 | contig 21834 bp, 19 predicted proteins | sample PPLLak3cmMay2015_2_FD_79138 | JGI IMG/M metagenome (GOLD analysis project Ga0105099, IMG submission 79138) | Freshwater sediment microbial communities from Prairie Pothole Lake near Jamestown, North Dakota, USA - PPLs Lake P8 Core (1) Depth... | ecosystem: Environmental > Aquatic > Freshwater >... | reverse complement strand
GGTCGCCGGTCAGCGAGCCGGGAAGCTCAACGGGGGCCGTCCAGGACGCCCCTTCATCCCGGGAGAAGATCACGTGGGAATTCTTCCGGCGGGAGTTTTCACGAAGCAGGACGGCCAACTCGGCCCCGTCCGGCGAACGGAGACTGCCGGGCTCGCAGAGAAGAACATCGGAGCCGCTCCAGACGGCTTCGGGGGAAGACCAGGTCATTCCGCCATCGGTCGAAAACGTCTTGTAAAGAGTGAAGACAACGGGATCGGCCCGCTTTCCTTCCCGGGCAAAATAGCGGCCGTCGTCATGAAACATCGCCAGGTAATGTCCGGGCTTTTTTAACGGTTCAACGAATCCCATGACGACGATTCCGCCCCAATCGCCGGCCTTTTTCAAGGACGACCAAGTCGCCCCGTCGTCTTCGGACACGGCCAGGCGGGCCGGATGGAGCCCCGACCAGACGATCAGCCTTTTTTTCCCGGAAGAATCGACGACCCGGTGAATTGTGGGCGTTTCCAGACTGGTCTCCCAATTCTCCGGCACCGGCAGGCGCCCGCTCCATGTCAGCCCGCCGTCGGCGCTTCGCTTATAGATGACGGGGCCTTTCCCATGGCCCTTCGGGTAAACAGCCAGGATCGACCGGCCATCCTCGAGCCGAACCGTCGTCGGATGGCCGAGGTATTGCCCCGCTTCGCGGTCGACGACCACTTGGCGGCCGGTCTCGGAAGCCAGGTCGATGAGCGGGAGGGAGTATCCCCGGGAAGCCCCGGCCGGAGGGGATGAGATTTTTCGAGCCCGAAAAGGGGAATCTCCGACTTCAGCCATCGTCATCGTCCCGGTCATATTCGCGTCTTCGACCTTCCCGTTGAAAGTCATCCGGATCTCTCCCATCGGGCCGCTCACGACAACCGTCCATTCCACCAGGTCGCCCTGGAGCTTGGCGGTCGAAACGATCTCCCGGCCCTGCGGCGTCGTCATGATGACTTTCAGGCCGGCGTCTCCGCGGACAAACGAGGTCATGTAAGTCCGTTCACCCATCGGCGTTTCAAAAACGACTTCCCAGACGCCCGCCGGGTTCACGGCCGGGGTCTGGGCGGAACCAAACCCGGACAAGGCCAGGAGGCCGATAACGATCGTCATCCCGACTCGCTTTGGCGTGGTCATGGGTTCTCTCCTTCCCTTCGACTCGCGCATCACCGGGCTAAAACCGAAGCGACAAGCAGGTCAGCCCTCCATCCATCTTGCGCATTTCGCTTGTCTCGAGTTCGATGACCGGCAGCTCGAGACGGGCGTATTTTTCGCGGGTGCCGGGAAAGCCCGCCGGCATGAGAAGCGTCCCGTTGATCCACAGTGTGTTGGCCGCGTATTCGTCTCCCGGATCGAGGACGATCCGGTCATAATCGCGGAAGGCCTCGCCGTCTTCGAAACCCGGGGCGAAGGCCAAGGTCCGGCCGCCCAGGGTGTTGACGAACGACTTGAGGTGAAGCCCGCTTCCGACCGGAACGGACGTCCACGGATGCCCGGCTGAGGCGACGATCGCGCCCAGCTGCCGGGCGCCGTCGGCGTTGGTCCGCTCGGAAAGGCCGATGAAAAAGCGCCCGCCGGCAAACAGGACGTCTCCGCCGTCCAGCGTCCCGGGCGGCTCGATCCGGCGAAGCGGCCGGTGTCCAGCCAGGGCCGCCTCGATTGAAGACGTTTCGCCGCGGCGGGACGGCGCTCCCGGGCGGGTGACGATGGCGAATTCGGGGGTGACGACGGCCGCGTCCTCGATGAAATAGGCGTCGGGATACCCCGGAGCCGCGGGCAGGACGTCGACCTCGAGCCCGAGGCGGCGAAGCGCTTCGACATAGGCGGCATGTTGGAGAAGAAGGCGGGAATAATCGGGCGATCCCATCCCCGCCGTCGTCAAACCGGCGGCCGCATCCGGACCGGGAGCCCGGACGATCGCTTTATGGAAAATCACGGGTTCCATTGACATGAGGAATCCAAAGCGGATTGGTTATAACCCAGCCTTCCGGGACTGTCAACGCAAAAGGCGTTCTTCCGTTTTTGCCCGGAATCCCGGATAATGGCCCCCATGAACGCCGAAGAGACGTCCGGGACAGGGCTGATTCCGGCCGCCGCGGTCGTGCTGGCAGCGGCGGGATACGCGGTCTTCGCCTTCCCCGGACACGCCAAGATCCTGGCCGTCGTGCTTCTGGCCTCGCTGGTGCGGGCGGTGTTCGGCTTCGGCGACGCCCTTCTCGGGATGCCCCTCTTGGCTCTCTTCCTCCCCATGACCTCAGCCACGCCGCTTCTGGCCATGGTCGGTCCGTCGCTCGGGGCCATCCTCCTTGTCCGCGGCTGGCGTCACCTGGACTTGAAGAATACGGCCGCCTTGATCGTCGGGACGCTGGCCGGAATTCCCGTCGGGCTCCTCTTTTTAAAATCCATGGACAACCTGTACGTCAGCCTGGGGCTGGCGTTGCTGATCATTCTCTTTTCGTTTTCGGGCCTGCTCCGGCCCGGCCGTCCGCACCTCAGGACGGGGAAATCCGCGCCCTTTTTCGGCCTGGCCGGGGGAATCCTGGGCGCGGCGTATAACACCAATGGGCCGCCGGTCGCTCTCTACGGGGCGCTGCGGGGCTGGACGCCGGACGAGTTCCGGGCAAACCTCCAGGGATATTTTCTCCCCACCGGCCTGGCGATCATGATCGGCCAGGGCGCGGCGGGATTGTGGTCCTGGTCCGTTTTCCGGTTTTACCTGGAAGCGATCCCGGTGATGATCGCCGCCGTCTGGGCCGGAGAGAAAATCGGGCGGAGGATCCCTGCGGCGAAATTCATGCTCTTGGTCTACGGCTTGGTCTTCGCCGCCGGCGCGGCTCTTCTTCTCAAGTCACTCGGCCGGCTCAATTGATTTGGATTCGTCCTTCTAAATAAGCCCGGGCCCGGCCCGCGATTTCCACCCGGTCGCCGTTCAGGCGAAGCCGGAGCCAGCCGCGGCGCTTGGACAGCTGGATCGCGTTCATTTCCGTTTTCCCCAACCGCCCCGCCCAGTACGGCGTTAGGGTGGTGTGGGCGGAACCGGTGACCGGGTCCTCGTCGATGCCCACTTGCGGGGCAAAGAAACGGGAAACGAAATCGGCCTCGCTTCCGGGGGCGGTCACGATAACGCCCCGGGCCTCAATTCGAGCCAGCCTTCCGAAATCCGGTTTCATCGCTTCGATTTCGGCTTGGGACCCGTACACCGCCAAGTAGTCGGTCTTTCCCCGATAAACCTCCCGCGGCGGCGCCCCGAGAGCCGCAGCCAGTCCGGCCGGAGGATCGACCGGACGGTAGGGATCGGCCGGAAAATCCAGCGTCAGCAAGTCGCCCTCGCGGCGGACCCGGAGCAGCCCGCTTCGCGAATCGAGCTCAATCGCCTCGCCGGAATAATGATCGAAGTTGAAGATGACATGAGCCGCGGCCAGGGTGGCGTGGCCGCAGAGGTCCACTTCCACGGCCGGCGTGAACCAGCGGATCCGGTATCGATCGCCCGTCCGGACATAGAACGCCGTTTCGGCCAGGTTGTTCTCCATGGCGATTTTCTGCATCAGGTCATCGGACAGCCAGGTTTCGAGCGGGCATACGCCGGCCGGATTGCCCCGGAAAAGCTCAGGGGTGAACGCGTCGATTTGATAGAGGCGGAGCGTCATCGGCCATTCTCCCTTTTTCTTAACGATAGATCCCGGCGGCGTCCCATTGCTTGATCGCCTCCGCCACCAGCCCGGCCACTCGATCGTTGACCTTCCGGAAATAATCCTTGGCCTGGGCCGGATCGAACGTCGGATATCCCTGGCCTTTTTCGTAGAGGAGGATCGAAGTCGTGACCGGATGAGCATAGAACGCGCCGGCCGGCGCCGCCAGCGGGGCGGCCATCTCCGGGCGGTAGCGCTCGGGATGGACGTGGGCGGGGACGACGGCTTGGATATAGGCGGTTTCGTTGTTGCCGGCATGGCCGCCGTTCTGCTTGAAGACTGCCTTGGTGATATCGTCGACCAAGGTCCACCAGTTGACGATGAAGATCCGGACGCGGCAATCGTTGGAGACGCGCCCGGCCACCTCGTTCAAGACGGCCGTGTTTCCGCCATGGCCATTCAGGATGATGATGTTTTGGAAACCCTGTCCCGCCAGGTTCTCCATGATGTCTTCGGCAAAAAGGGCATAGGCGTCCTTGGAGATCGACACGGCGCCGGGGTAGGCCTTCATATCCGCGGTCATCCCATAATTCAATGTCGGAGCGATCAAGGCGCCGACCCGTTCGGCGATATCCCGGGCCATCGCTTCCGGCGCGAGGCTGTCCGTCCCGTTGGGGATGACGCCATGCGGTTCCAGGGATCCCGTCGGGAGGAGGACGGTTTTGATCCGGGTCGGGACGAGTTCTCCGAATTCCTGCCAGCACAGCAGGTTCATCTCCCGGGTCGTCGGGACGGACGACTGGGCGGCAAGCGGTCCGAACAGGAAGAGAGTAGCGGCAAGAACGAGGACTGTTTTCTTCATGGTGCGACCTCCAACGAAACATCATCTTAAAGCATTTTTCGTCGTTTCTGAAGTCCCACCGGAGAAACTTTCAGCCGATCGCCTGCGTATTTATATTCGGAACAGGCGGAAAATCACTTGCCCCGGGCGGGAACCTTCCCGGGAGCGGATGCGTAAATACGGATGTCGGGCGGTTTAAAAACAGCCTAAAAACGGAGAATAAGGAGTCCGGAGATGAAGATAAAAGCTTTCGCCGCAATGATTTTGCTCCTCCCGCTGGCCCTCCCGGCGACGGAGAAAAAGACGAATAAAACGTATCCCCCGGATCAAAAAGTCGTTCAGGCCGTTCGCCTCTCAGAACCAATCCAAATCGACGGCCGGTTGGACGAAGCCGCCTGGAAACGGGCGGGGGCCAACGGATTCATCCAGAACGATCCCCAGGACGGCCAGCCGTCGACCGAACAGACCGAGGTCTGGATCGCCTTCGACGATAAAGCCCTCTATGTCGCGGCCCGTTGCCTGGACTCCGAACCGGATAGAATCGTCAGCCGCCTGGGGCGTCGCGATTCCCAGATGGAGTCCGACTGGTTCTCCTTCGCCGTCGACCCCTATTTCGACAAGCGGACGGGATATCTTTTCTCCATCAATCCGGCCGGCTCGATCATGGATGAAACTTTGTCCAACGACGTCGGGAGCGACAGCTCGTGGGATGGGGTCTGGGAAGCCCGGTCCGCGATCGGGGCCGACGGCTGGAGCGTCGAGATGAAGATTCCGTTCAACCAGATCCGGTTCGCCAAAATGGACGAATACGTCTGGGGCGTCAACTTCCGCCGGGTCATTCAACGGAAAAACGAGACGGCCTCATTCTCCTGGTGTCCCAAGTCCGAACAGGCGTTCGTTTCGAAGTTTGCCCGGATGGAAGGCCTCAAGGGAATCACCCCCGGCGCCCACGTGGAAATCACGCCCTATGTCACCGGCCAAGCCCAGTTCCGGCCGGAGGAACAAGGCAATCCCTTCGAAACCGGGCACAAGGCGGCCGCCAACTTCGGGTTCGACGTCAAGCTCGGCGTGAGCAGCAACCTGACCCTGGACGCTTCCGTCAATCCGGATTTCGGCCAAGTCGAAGTCGACCCGGCCGTTGTCAACCTCTCGGCCTACGAAACCCAGTACTCAGAAAAGCGCCCTTTCTTCATCGAGGGCTCGTCCATCTTCAACGGCTTCGGCCGGGGCGGCATCTATTTCAACGCCAACATCAACTGGCCCAACCCGACCTTTTTCTATAGCCGCCGGATCGGCCGGGCGCCGCAGGGATATATCACCCGCGACGGCTACGCCTCGTTCCCCGACCGCTCGACGATTCTCGGGGCGGCTAAGCTGACCGGGAAGCTCGGCGGTTGGAACATCGGTTTCATCAACGCCCTCACCGCCCGGGAGTACGCCCAAATTGAAGACGGCGGCCTCCGCTACGAGGAAGCCGTCGAACCCTCGACGTATTACGGCGTCCTCCGAGCCCAGAAGGACATCGCCGAAGGCCGGCACGGCATCGGATTCATGCTGACCGGGGTGGCCCGTAACATCGAAGACCCCACCCTGGCCGGCATCATGAACCGGAACGCCTTCGGCTTGGCCGTGGACGGCTTTTCCTTCCTCGATGCCGCCAAGAATTGGGTCATCGGCGGCTGGGTGGGCGGAACGAGGATCGCGGGTTCCATCGAGGACATCCTTCGAGTCCAGAATTCCTCCATCCATTATTTCCAACGCCCGGACGCAACGCATGTCGAGGTGGACCCGGCCGCGACGTCCCTCAGCGGATGGGGAACCCGGTTCAATATCGCCAAACAGAACGGCACGTTGGTCATCTTGTTCTCCTTAGGCGCTTTATCCCCCGGCTTCAATCCCAACGATGCCGGCTATCAGGCGGGCACCTCCGATGTCATCAACGTTTCCTTCATCCCCGGACTCAACCTGACCAAGCCGGGCAAGGTCTTTCAGCAAGTCCTCGTCGGCGGCGGCCCTTTCGCCAACTGGGACTTCGGCGGGAACAACGTCGGCAAAGGCGGAATCATCATCGTCGAAGGGCTCTTCAAGAATTTCTGGTCCTTCAACGCGACCATCTTCGGTTCGGGCGGGACATTGAATAACCGGCTGACCCGGGGCGGCCCCCTGGCCTGGAGCCCGGGCGGATTCATGACCGATTTTAACTTGACCACGGACGGCCGGAAACGGCTCGTCCTGGAAGGATACGGTAATATTTCCGACAGCGGCCGGGACGGACACGCCTGGACGTCCCAATTGACCTTCCGCTGGAAGCCCGCCCCGAACGTCAGCTTCTCGATCGGGCCCGCCTATTCCAAAGAAGTCAACGAAACCCAATGGGTCGGCAAATTCACCGACGCCCAAATGACCTCGACCTTCGGCAAGCGCTATGTCTTCTCCCGTCTCGAGCAGGAAATGGTCTTTTCCGAGATCCGGCTCAACTGGACGTTCACTCCCCGGCTGTCGCTCCAGGCCTACCTCCAGCCGTTCATCGCCGTCGGGGCCTACTCGCGGTTCAAGGAGTTGGTCCGGCCCGGTGAATACGTCTACAACGTCTTCGGCGAGAACGGCTCGTCGATCGCGTTCGCCGACGACCGGTATTCCGTCGACCCCGACGGCGAAGGTCCGGCCGCGGCCTTCGACTTCGGCAATCCCGACTTCAACATGAAATCCCTGCGCGGGACGATCGTCCTCCGCTGGGAATACCTCCCCGGCTCTCTCCTTTATTTCGTCTGGACGCAAAACCGGGCCGACTACGCCAACGCCGGGAACCTCCGGCTGCGGCGGGATCTGGGCGACTTGCTCACGGCCCCGGGAGACAATATTTTTATGATCAAGGCCTCGTACCGCTGGAGCCGGTGAGGCCGGAGAGGAGAAACAAAATGAATCTTGTGAGAATCGCGCTGCGGGTCATTCTGGCCGTCAGCCTGGCCCTGGCGGCCTTCGCCGGCGGCCCCGGCTTCGAAGGGACATGGATCGGGACAGCCGAGCTCACCGACCAGACCATCGATGAAGTCACCGTCGTCCTGGAGAAAACCGAGACCGGCTACAAAGGGAAGGTCGGCGACGCCCTGGGCGTCCTGGCGCCGGAGACTCCGCTCACCGAGGTCTCCTTCGACGGCAAGGAGCTGAAGATGATTTTCCCGACCGCCGAAGGCGTCGTCATCACCATTCTGATGAAGCCCGAAGGCGAGAAGCTCGTCGGGATGTGGACGGATGAAGAAGGCGAGTCCGGAAAAGTGGAGCTCGCCCGGAAGAAGTAGCCGAACACGCGGCGAGAGGCCGCACAGGGTTTGGACCCACTCTGGGTCAATTAAAAAGGGGCCGGGACCGACAGGTCGGCATACAAGGGTACGAAACGAAGCCGATCCCGGGATATCGTTTCGTGGCCGGCGGTTGAGAGGACCAAACCGACGGGAGAATCCGGATTTTCCTTGAGAAACAGGTGCAGGCTGCGCAGCCGGCCGCTGGGCGCATTTTTGACTTCGATCGGGATGATCCGGTTGCCGCGAACGATGAGATAGTCCACTTCGGCATTGCTGCTTTTCGCCGCCCTTTGCCAATAATATAATTTCCCCTGTTCGGACCCCAAGCCGGAAGCCAACAACTCCTGCCCGACAAATTGCTCGGCTAAAGCCCCCTGGAACGTCTGGATCAAATCGGCGCCCTCAGTCAGATAATAGGGCTGGACTCCGCAACATGTTTGCATGAGCCCGATATCGAGGAAAATCATTTTAAAGACACGGTCGGATGCCGAAGCGCCCAGAGGCAACCGGGAACCGGGAGCATTGCGGACGATATGGATGAGCAGCGATCGCTCTAAAATGTCGAGCGAAGCCTTGGTTTTCTCGATACGGCGATCCGGATCCAAACGGGAATACTTGATCTGTTTTCCCACCTGGGCGGGGATTTGGTGGAGCAATTTCAAAAGGGAGTCTTTATCGATTTTCGCGGAATATTTATGGAAGGATTGCTGATAGGTTTCGATCAGGTTGATATGAACCGCCTTGACTTCCTGAAAGGACTTGGTTGCGACGAAGCGGGCGACCGCTTCGGGCAATCCGCCGACGAAATAATAATCGCGCAGGTGATCGAGGAACTGGCGATTCATGGGTGGGGTGACCGGCCGGCAGTCGCCGGGAGTGGGCAGCGCGTCGGCCAGCAGATTCTGACCATTCGCCCAAAGGAATTCCTTGAATCCAAGCGGCCTCAGCCAGAGAAACTCGACCCGGCCGACCGGAAAGGAGATATCGCCCACCGCCAATTCGAGCAGGGAACCGGCGGAGGCGACATGCAACTCCGGCAACTCTTCATGAAAAAATCGCAAGGACAAGAGGGCTTTCGGGCATTCCTGGATTTCATCGAGGATGAGCAGGGTTTGTCCGGGGATGATCCGCGCATTGCCGGCGATTTCAATATTGCGCACCAGCTTTTCGGGAGAAAGCTCGCCGGCAAATATTTCTTTGTGACGGGGGTTTCTATCGAAATCCAAGACCACGGTGTTGGCGAAAAAATCCTGGCCGAACTTCTGGAGCGAGTAGGTTTTTCCGACCTGCCTGGCCCCCCTGACGATCAGGGGTTTGCGGTATTTTGATTCCTTCCATTTTTTAAGATCATCCTCGATCAAGCGCCTCATGATTCGCCTCCTTCGGCAATCAATCAACGCCTAATAATACCATGAATAATGTATTTATACAATATTATTTATACATACATTATGTAATTATACAAGGATATCGATTGTCTAGATACCGAGCAAGAGGCTCATCCAATACCGCCTCTCAGAAATATTTTGTCTATTTCCAGATATCTTTTAACGCGACAACGCCGGGGAGCTCTATGAGACAGAACACTTGAGGATAGGCCGCGCCCAACCCCGGTTTATTATCGAAAATCCGCGTTGAATACGGGCAGAACCCGCAGCCCGGGCTTATTTTCCCGGACAATATTGACCAGACCGATCTGGATTCCCTTTTCGATCCGGTAGGCATAATTCACGATCCCCAGCGACAGGCCGGTCACCGTCCCCTTGAGGTGATTAAACGGGCTGGCGACGACGCCCCGCAAACGGCCGTCCTCGACGATCTTGGTGAATGCCCCGGCCAGGAAAACGCCGGACATCTGTTTTCCTCCGACAGCGATCCCTCCTACGGCGAGTCCGCCGACATGCTCGCCGCCGACGGCGATTCCAGCCAATGATAATCCCCTGACGTCCTCGCCCCCAACGGCGATCCCGGCAATCGTCAGGCCGCGGACCGATTTGGACCCGGCTCCGATCCCGGCGAACGTGAGGCCCGCCAGCCGCTCTCCGGCGCCGACGCCGACGCCGCCGATATTGATGCCGGTCAGCCTGCCGCCGGCCCCCAAGCCCAGGCCGCCGAAGCTGATCCCGGTGACGTTTTCTCCCGCCCCGATGCCCAATCCGCCGATATTGATGCCGATCAGATTTTTCCCTGCGCCGGCGCCCAATCCTCCGATATTAATCCCGGTCAAATCGCCCCCGGCTCCCACACCCAGACCGCCGAAGCTCAGGCCGGTCATGTTTCCGCCCGACCCCGCTCCGAGAAGCCCGCCGGTGATTCCGACAACGTTTTTTATCCCGCCGGCCCCGAGCAGCCCAATTTGAACGCCGGTGAGAGTGCCGGCGCTGGGGACGAGGCCCAGGGACAGGCCGGTCACGACCGAGTTCTCGTTTTCCCTATCCTCGAAGCCCTTGCGGGGCGTCCACAAGGTGATGTTAACCCCGGTGATTCTGACGGTATCGCGGTCCCGGAAATTGAACCGCAGGCCGGTAAATTCCTTCGAGTTGCCGAAGCTGATTCCCCAGCGCTTGGACGGGATGTCCACACTCTGGCCGAAAGCGGAGCCGGCCCCGGCCGCAAGGAGGAAGCCGGCCATAACCCCGGCAAGAAGACCTTTCTTACGTTTCAAGCAAATTATGCTCATCAATATCTCCTTAAACGCGATCAAAGACGGCAAAATAGCACGAACCCCACCGTCAATCATAATAAACGCAAACGGAGCGGGAAAAGTTCGCCCGGACACCCCCTGTTTATTGTATAATATACTTTCATGTGGTCGGCCCTTCATTACCTCGAAAACCGGCTCCGAAATCCGCTTCCGGGCCTTCCGGCCCAGCTCCGGATGATGCCCGACCCGCCGCCGCCCGGCCAGAAAACATACGCCGAAACCGGGGACGATTGCCTCCATGGAGCCGTTCTCGCCCTGATCTACCCGCGCGGAGGAAAAGCCCACCTCGTCTTTATCCGGCGACCTCTGACGGTCGTCCATCACAAAGGCCAGATCGCCTTCCCAGGGGGCCATGTCGAGGACGTCGAAACTCCGGCCGAAGCGGCGGTTCGCGAGGCCTGGGAGGAAGTCGGCGTCATTCCCGGAAACATCCGCCTGCTTGGAGCCCTGACCCCGCTTTATATCCCCCCGAGCGGGTATTGCATCTATCCCTTCGTCGCCCTGACCGAGATCCCGCCGGCATTCGTCCCCCAACCCGGGGAGGTCGACGAAATCATCGAAACCCCTTTGGAACATCTTCTCGACGAGAATAACCTGCGCACCGAAACCTGGACCTTCGACATCGGTCCCCGCCAGGTTCCGTTTTACGCCTTCGGCCCGCACAAAATCTGGGGAGCGACCGCCATGGTCCTTTCCGAATTTCTGGAAATCCTGAGGTCGATCGACGGCCTCCGATCCCATCTTCCGGCCTCGCCGGATAAGGAGCTGTTGCCATCATGAAGAAATTCCTCGTTTTCATCCTCGCCCTCGCCGTGTTCGCCGCGGCTTGTGGGAAAAAGGAAGCCGAAGCGCCTGTCGCCCCGGTGGTCAATCCGTTCCTGACGGAATGGACGGCGCCGTTCGGTACGCCGCCGTTTGGAGAGATCGAGGAAGCCCATTTCATGCCGGCCTTCCAAGAGGGCATGGCCCGGCAAAAAGCCGAAGTCGCGGCCATCACCGCTTCGACCGAGCCACCGACGTTCGCCAACACCGTCGAGGCGTTCGAGCGCAGCGGCGAACTTTTAACCAAGGTTGCTTATGTCTTCTTCGCCCTGACCAGCAACCATACCAATCCCGATCTTCAGAAAATCGAGGCTGAGCTGGCCCCGATCCTGTCCAAGCATGGCGACGACATCTCCTTGGATCCCAAGCTGTTCGAGCGGGTCAAGGCCGTCTATGAACAGAAAGAGACTCTCGGCTTGGGTTCCGAACAGGCCCGGCTGCTCGATTTGACCTACCGGGGTTTCATCCGCAGCGGCGCCGCCCTGGACGAAACGAAAAAAGCCGAGCTCCGCAAAGTCAATGAAGAGCTGGCCGTCCTGACCCAAAAATTCGGCCAGAACCTCCTGGCCGAGGACAACGGCTTCGCCCTCATCCTGGACAAACAGGAAGACCTGGCCGGGCTGCCGGACGGAATCATCGCCGGAGCGGCCGATGCGGCCAAGGAAAAGGGCCTCGAAGGCAAATGGGTTTTCACCCTGCATAAGCCCTCTTGCATCCCCTTCTTCCAATATTCCTCCCGCCGCGACCTGCGGGAGAAGCTCTTCAAGGCGTTCATCAGCCGGGGAGCCAACGGCAACGCGGCGGACAACCGGGCGATCGCCCCGAAAATCGCGTCCCTGCGGGTGACCCAGGCCAATCTCCTGGGATATAAAACCATGGCCGACTTCATTCTCGAAGTCAATATGGCCAAGACGCCGGCCGGGGTGAACGGACTCCTCGACCAGGTCTGGAATCCGGCTCTGGCGATGGCCAAAAAAGAAGCCCGGGAGCTGGAAGCGATGATGAACAAGGACGGCGTGGCCGGGAAGCTTCAGCCCTGGGACTGGTGGTATTACGCCGACAAGCTGAAGAAGGCCAAGTATGACCTCGACGACGAAGCGCTCCGGCCGTATTTCGAGCTCAAGACCGTCCGGCAGGGCGCCTTTGACACGGCGGGCAAGCTGTGGGGTTTGACCTTTACTCAAAGGACCGATATCCCCGTCTATCACCCGGACGTGGAGGTGTTCGAAGTCAAGGAAGCCGATGGAACGCACATCGGCATCCTCTATTCGGATTATTTCCCCCGCCCCTCCAAGCAAGGCGGGGCCTGGTCCAGCGCCTTCCGCTCTCAGGCGGTCCGCGACGGGAAGCTGATCACGCCCATCGTTTACAACGTCGGGAATTTTACCAAGCCGACGGCTCAGCAGCCTTCCCTGATCACCTTTGAAGAGGCCATGACTCTCTTCCACGAGTTCGGCCATGCCCTGCACGACCTGCTGGCCAAAACGACGTACGCTTCGATCGGCGGAACGAACGTCCCCCGCGACTTCGTCGAGCTCCCCTCGCAAATCATGGAGAACTGGGCCGGGGATTCCGAGGTGATCAAGACCTACGCCAAACATTTCCAGACGGGAGAACCCATCCCCCAGGCTCTCCTGGACAAGATCGAAAAATCCGGCAAATTCAACCAAGGATTCACCACGGTGGAATTCGTTTCGGCCTGCTACCTGGACATGGCCTGGCACACCCTGGCCGAAACCGCGATCCAGGACGCCGAGAGCTTTGAAAACGGGCTTCTCAAGAAGATCGGGATGATCCCCGAAATCATCGTCCGTTACCGCACGCCCTATTTCTCCCATATCTTCGACGGCGGGTATGCGGCCGGTTATTACAGCTACCTCTGGAGCGAGGTCCTGGACAAGGACGCTTTCCAAGCTTTTAAAGAAACCAGCCTCTTCGACCCGAAGACGGCAAAGAGTTTCCGGGACAACATCCTCTCCATCGGCAACACCCGCGAGGCTATGGACTCCTACAAGGCCTTCCGCGGGCGGGAGCCGAAGGTCGAAGCGCTACTCAAGGCCCGGGGGCTTCTGAACAAATAACGTTTAAGGGGAGAACCCCCATGGCCGGACGCGGAAATTCGAAGATCGCAGTCCTGGCGGCGGTTGCCGGCAACTTGGCGATCGCCGTCACGAAGTTCATCGCCGCGGCGATCACCGGCTCGTCGGCCATGATCTCCGAGGGGATCCACTCGATCGTCGACACGGGCAATGGGCTTCTTCTTCTCCGGGGCATCAAGCGGGCCGCCGCTCCTCCGGGGCGCCGGCATCCCTTCGGCCACGGCAAGGACTTGTATTTCTACAGTCTCGTGGTGGCGGTTTCCATTTTCGGCATCGGCGGCGGCATGTCGCTTTACGAGGGCATCGCCCACATCCGGCACGTCGCTCCGGCCGCCGCTTCATCCAATCCGGCGGTGAACTACATCGTCCTGGCGCTCGCCTTCATCATCGAGGGGATCTCCTTCTCGGTCGCTTACGGCCAATTCCGGAAAGCCAAGGGGATGAAAAGCCCCTGGCGATTCATCAAGGACTGCAAGGACCCGAGCCTCTTCACCGTGGTTCTCGAGGACACGGCTGCGCTCATCGGTCTCGTCCTGGCTTTTTTGGGCGTTTTTTTGGGACACGTTTTCCATAATCCGTACCTGGACGGCGCCGCCTCCATTGCGATCGGGATCCTGCTGATGGGGGTGGCGTTCCTCCTGGCCACGGAAACCAAGGGATTGCTCATCGGCGAAGGGGCCGACGAGGATGTCCTGGCCGAAATTCGGAAGATCGTCGAGGGCGACGAGGATGTGGAGAGAGCGGGTGACATCCTCACCATGTACATCGGGCCGGACAACCTTCTGGTGAATCTCGGCGTGCAGTTCAATCGGGGCACGAGGGATGAGGATATCCACCGGTCCATCCGCCGCATCGAGAGCGCGATCTCCAAAGCCCATCCCGAATGCCGGCGCGTCTATATCGAAGCCGAGTCGCTCCCCATGCCCGATCCCCGCCTTGTGTCCGGGGACCGTTCCCTCTAAAATAAGAGAGATGTCCATGCACCCGAATGAAATCAAAGGACGCGTCTTCCTCTGGGGCGCGGCCTGGGGCTTGGCCGAATCCACCCTGGGATTCCTCCTTCATATCATACCGGTTCCGGGTCTGGCCGGCCTGGTGATGGTTCCCCTCGGCGCTTTATGTATGGCCCGGGCCTTCCATGAAACCGGCCGCCCCGGCGCGGTTTTCTCCGTCTCGGCCGTGGCCGCGCTTCTCAAGCTCTCCGGATTCCTCCTTCCCGGCACGACGGGCTTGACCTTGCGGCCCGCGGCGGCCATTCTTCTCGAAGGCCTCGTCGCCGCCGCCCTGGTCGCGGTTCTGTCTTCCCCCGTCCGTCGGAGAGCATGACCGGCTCGCCGTCCTCGCTGGAAGGCGCCCGAATGGTCCGGGCCGGCTGCCCGGCCCATAACTGCGGCGGCCGCTGCCTCCTCCGGATCTGGGTCAGGGACAACACGATCATCCGGATCGACACCGACGACCGACCTGGGGATTCCCTGAGTCAACCCCAGCTCCGGGCCTGCATCCGCGGCCGGGCATATCGCTGGCGCCAACACCACAAGGACCGACTCCTTTATCCGCTGAAACGGACCGGTCCGCGGGGCGAAGCGTCGTTCGCCCGGATTTCCTGGAACGAGGCGCTGGACCTTTTCGCCGCGGAGCTTCTCCGCATCCGGAAGACTTTCGGCAACAACGCCCTGTTCGTCCCCTACGGGACGGGCAGCTACAACCAGACCAACGGCCGCTGGACGGCCGAGCGTCTCCTCCACCTCTTCGGCGGATGCGTGGATTATTACAACAGCTATTCCTGGGCCTGCATCTCCGCCGCCACCCCCACAGTCTACGGGACGAACATCACCGGAAACGACCGGCGCGATTGGCTCAACTCCAAGCTCATCCTGATGTGGAGCTGGAACCCGGCCGAGATGCGGGACGGGACCAACTCCGAGTACTACATCAAGAAGGCCCGCGAACGCGGGACCCGGGTGGTCTGCCTCGATCCGCGGATGACCCTGAGCTCAGTCGCCCTGGCCGACGAGTGGATCCCCATCCGGCCGGGGACGGACGCGGCGATGATGAGTGCCATGGCCTATGTCTGCCTCGACGAGGGCCTCATCGACCGGGAGTTCATCCGGACCCATTGCCTCGGCTTCGACGAAACCCAGATGCCGCCCGGCTGTGAAGGCGAGGAAAGCTACAAGGATTACATCCTCGGGACGCGCGACGGCCTGCCGAAGACCCCGGCCTGGGCCGAAAAAATCACGGCCGTTCCCCGGGCGACAATCGCCCGTCTCGCCCGGGAATACGCGACGAACAAACCCGCCGTCCTTTACCAGGGCTACGGGATGCAGCGGCGGGCCTATGGCGAACAGCCGGTCCGGGCGGGCTGCGTCTTGGCTGCGATCACCGGAAACGTCGGGATTCCGGGCGGCTGGGCCGGAGGCATCGCCCTCCAAGCTCCACACGGCGGCCCGCTCTGGACGGTTTTTCCGACCGGCCGCAATCCTTCCCGGGCCAAGATCCCGTCCTTCCTCTGGAGCGAGGCGGTCCTCCGGGGCAAGGATATGGGCTGGGAAGACGGCCTCAGGGGCGTCGAATCGCTCGGGACCGACATCAAGCTGATCTGGTCGGTCGCCAGCAACATCCTTATCAACCAGCACGCCAACGTCAACCGCTCGGCCCGGATCCTTCGGGACGAACGCCTCGTCGAATTCCTCGTCGTCCAGGACAACTTCCTCACCCCGACGGCCCGGTTTGCCGACCTGGTCCTCCCGGCCTGCACCCAGTTCGAAACCTGGGGGCTCCAGGACGGATGGAAATACGGCGACGACATCCTCCTCGCCCCGCAGATCCTTGACCCGCCCGGAGAGGCGAAAAGCGACTATTGGATCGGATCGGAGTTGGCCCGGCGCCTGGGACTTTACGAAGCCTACACCGAAGGCCGGACCGAGAAGGACTGGGTTGCCTGGGGTCTCGCCCGTTACCGGGAAAAACGGTACCCGGATCTTCCATCGGTCGAAGAGCTCGAAAACGCCGGAATGTACGCCGTGCCTGATCGAGAGCCGGCGGTTGCCTTCGCCAAATTCCGGGAAGACCCTCAACGAAATCCCCTTCCGACTCCCTCGGGTCGCATCGAGATTTTTTCCAAGCAGCTCCACAATCTCGGCCGGCCGGACGAGATCCCGGCCGTTCCCAAGTACATCCGGGAATGGGAAAGTCCCTTCGGCCCTGAAGCCGGGGCCTATCCGCTTCAGGCCGTCGGCCATCACGCCCTGTCCCGGGTACATTCCACGCATGACAACAACCCGGCCCTGGCCGAGGGATTTCCCCAGCGCGTGTTCATGAATCCGATCGACGCCGGGCCGCGGCGGATCCGGGACGGCGACCCGGTCAAGCTCTGGAACGAGCGGGGGGCGATCGTCGTCCGCTGCCGCATCACCGAGCGGATCATGCCCGGCGTGGTCGCCGTGCCTCAGGGGGCCTGGTGGAAACCGGACAAGGACGGCGTCGACCAGGGCGGCAACATCAACGTCCTGACGTCGGAGCGCTGGACGCCGTTCGCCCTCGGGAACGCCCAGCATACGATCATGGTCCAGGCCGCCAAGGTGAAAAAAGCGGGAAGGCGTTGACGATGCCCGAATTCCAATACGCCTTCCACTTCGACTCCTCGGCCTGCTCCGGCTGCAAGACCTGCCAGCTGGCCTGCAAGGATAAAAACAACCTTCCCATGGGCTCGTTCTGGCGCCGGGTTTATGAAGTATCCGGCGGCGGATGGCGGAAGGACGGAGAGGCCTGGATTCCGGACATCGCCGCCTACAACCTGTCCATTTCCTGCCAGCATTGCCGAGAGGCCCCGTGCATCAAAGGGTGCCCCTCGGGCGCGCTGGCCAAACGGGCCGACGGAATCGTCACGCTCGACAAGGCCAAGTGCTTGGGCTGCCGGTACTGCGAGTGGACGTGTCCTTATGGCGCTCCCCAATTCGACCCTGAGACCGGGATCGTGACGAAGTGCGATTTCTGCCTCGACCTCATAGAGATAGGCGAACGGCCGGCCTGCGTGACGAGCTGTCCCATGCGGGCTCTGGATTTCGGCGAGCTGGAAGAGCTGAAAATCCGGCTCGGCGGAGTCGGCCGGGTCTTCCCTCTGCCGCCGGAGTCGCAGACGAAGCCGGCCTTGCTCATCAAACCCCATCCCTCTTCCGCCCGAGCGGAGGCGCTGGCCGCGGCCACGGCCAACCGGGAGGAGGTTTCGAGATGAATTTCCGTGAATGGCCGCTCGTCCTCTTCACCTTGCTTTTCCAAACCGCCGCGGGCGCAGCCGCAACTTTCTGGGCCCTGGCAGTGCTTGGCCGGCCCGGCGCATCCGGCCGACTTCCAGCCATCGTGATTTTCCTCCCGGCAGTCCTGTCGGCCGCTTTATCGCTGTTTCACCTCGGCCGGCCGTTCCGCGCGCCCCGGTCAATCCTCAATCTCGGCCGTTCCTGGCTGAGCCGGGAAATTCTTTTTCTTCTGACGTTCAAGGCGGCCGCGGCGGCGATGGTCCTTGACGAACCCCTCGGCCTTCAGGCCGGAGGAATCCTCCGTCCGGTCGCCGCCCTCTCCGGGCTGGCCTGCATTTTCATGATGTCGAAAATCTATACTCTGCCGGCCGTCCCGGACTGGAATTCCTGGAGGACGCCGGCCTCGTTTTTTTCCTCCGCCTTCGTGCTGGGAGGGTTGACGGCAGGCTGTGTCATCGGAGGCCTGAAAGCGCCCGTCCTGATTCTTCTCGCTGCCGCTTTCATCTTCAACCTCGTTTTCGCCCCCCGGTTCGGCCTAGCCGGCCGAAAAGCCACGCCGCTGGGATTCCGCCCCAATCCGGCTTGGCCGGCGATCTTCGCGGTCCGATTGATTCTTTTCGCCGCGGCGATTCTGTTTTGGCTGACAGCCCTGATCCTTCCCGAAGCGGCCTCCTGGCTCGAATGGGCCGCGCTTTCCGCAGCCGTCATCTCGGAGACGATCGGCCGACTGCAGTTTTACGATATCCCCCTGGGCCTCTCGCCCCGGACAGCCTGATCCCTCAAAAGAAAAACTGGAAATCCTCCGGGAAGTTTTCGGATTTTCGGGAAGAAAAGCCGTAGGTCCGGAATGGAACCTCGTCCGGACGGCCGCCGGCGACATGAAGGGCGGGCGCGGCGCCAAGCCACATGATGACGCAGCCGTACGTGTTCCCGTTATTTATGCCCGAGTCGCGGTCGGAGTAAATGGCCTTGAGCGCGGCCAAGTCAAGGACCGCCGCGTTGTCGGAGAGCGTCTTCCGGAGATGGGCGAATCGGCCGCACCGGGAGCCGTACTCGGCCAAGCCGATCCCCTGTTTCTTCAGGCTCTCGGCGAAGCGCGGGGCCAGGTCATCGTTGACCACGGGGTGGTTTGTGTGAAAGGTGAACTCGGCTCCCTCGAACGGTACAAACGCGGCCGTTCGGCCGGGCGAGCGCTCGAGGCAAACGGCTTTCCCGGGACCGCCGAGCATATAATTCTGGGGCGCGGCCGGAGGAATGTCCCGGAGAAATTTCTCAGCGCCCTCAATTGACGTCTGCCGCAGGAGCCCCCGGATGATAAAAGCGACCGGCAGGCCCTTGGGCGAGGAGGCGAGCTGCGTGACGGCGTTGACACAGACGCCGACCGCCCGGTCGTTCAGGCCGGTGAGGGCCACGACCCCCGGAATGGTCAAAACGAGGGCTTCGGGCGTCTTCCCCTCGCCCCGTATCCGCAGAACGGTTTGAAATCCGTGGTAGAGGCCCGGCACATCCATCGTCTGAGAGGTGAAGGCGGGGATTCCCCCGCGCGGGCCGGCGGCAATCGAGGTGCACTTTTCCAAGGAGGTTTCCCGGCCCATGACCCACATCTCGTCGATCAGCTGATAAGCGAACATCGTCTCGAAGTCCAGCCCGGCGCCGTCGGCGATGCCCCGGACCTCGTCCAAGAGACCCGGCGTCCAGCGTTCGATGACCGGCTCGAAATCCGTAAACGCCAAAAACTTCCGGATAAAATCCCCGGCCGGCATTTCGTAGGTTTGGGCCAGGTCCTCTTTCCATCGCCGAACGATCTCGAGGATCTCGGTTTTTAAAGCCTTCCCGTGAGTCAGGCCCATCTCGTAAGGCGTCCCTTGCAAGTCGAGAAAACGGAGGTCGCCGCCGGCATTGGAGAGCGGGAAATCGGCCGCCGGTAAAGACGGACCGGCCAGAAGACAGGCGAAAATCGCAAACCACGTTGCGTGCTTCATCATGGACCGACTGTAGCGCTTCCCGCCTTGGGAAGTCAATCGACCTGCATTATTCCTAAAAATTCTCATGCAGGTCGAGTAAACACCCGCGGTCTCCCGGACGGTTACAGAATGAAGGGGCCGATAGCCCCCCATCGCATAGGAGACAAAGATGAATCATCGAAAAATGACCGCCCTTATTCCCCTGGGCCTTCTGTTCCTTTCCGCCCTTCCCGTCCTCCGGGCATCAGAAACGGGACCCGAAGCGACGATCGCCAAGATCCGAGCCAACATCCTGGACCCGAGCTTCACTCCCGACGGCATCGACAAAGTCCTGATCGAGGCCCTGGATGCCTCCCTGGCCATACTCCCGGATAAGGATTTTGCCGCGGAATATGAAGCCAAGATCGGGTGGGTGAAAAGCCAATTCGCCGAAAGCCATATGTTTTCCGAAAAAATTCGCCAGTATCTCGGATTGGCCTACAAGCTCGTCGCAAACGGAGCGGTTTGGCAGCTGCCGGAGGAGCTCAAAGCCCCCTACTCCGGGCAAAAAGCGAGCGTGGAAATGGCGATTAAAATATGCGGACGGCTCCTCGATTCCGCCCTGGCCGAGATGAAAGCCGGGAACAACGAGAAGGCCATCGGCCATATTCTCGGTTTCGTCATCATCGTCGTCACGCCGATCGAGGCTTGAGGAGCGAGCGCCGGAGAGCCGCGCCATGCCGCCCGGATTTGATTTCCCGGCCGCCCTGAAATACATTGATCCTGCCGAGGCGGCCGCGATGGAAAATCCGGAATTCGATTACGACGTCATCGTCAGACCGATCGAAGGGCGAATGATGCGCACGATCTGGCGGATCGTCCGGGAGAAGCAGGCGGCCGAGGACACACTCCAGGACGCCTTGACCATCATCTGGAAAAAGCGCGACACGGTCGCCCGCCATCCGAATCCCCAAGCCCTCATCCTCCGGATCACGATCGCCGCGGCCTGCGATGCCCTGCGGAAAAGCCGGCGGCGGCTCCGCCGCGAGATCCCAGGGCTCCCGGACGAACGGGCGGAGGATTTAACGGCGTCGGCCGGGAGAGACGCGGACGACCGGGGTTTTCGGGCCGCGATCCTCGAAGCCGTCAGCCGGCTGCCCAAAAGGCAGGCCTCGGCCGTGCTTTTGCGGATCATCGAAGAGCAATCCTACGAGGATATAGCCCGGGCGATGGGGTGCTCGGAGTCTACGGCCCGGATCCACCTCATGCGCGGAAAAACAGCCCTGGCTCGCCGGCTGGCGGATTTCCGGCCGGGCCTCGCCGCGAGATTCAAGAAGGGCGGGAATAAGGAGTCGTCATGAATCCGAAAAATCACACCGATGAGACCCTGGAGGGGCTGCTTCGGGCCGCCCTCGCCGACGACCTCCCGGACGATGTCGCTGCCGGGATGCGGGACCGGATCGCCGTGTTCCGCGCCGGGATGACGAAGGAGGGAATGAGTCCGCAGGCCATGGCCTGGCTGTTCCGCCGGGGACTCTGGGCCACGCTGGCGGTTTTATTTCTCGTCGCCGGCTTCCTTCTCCAGGGCCTCAAGGTCCGCAATCCTTTGGCCGATAGGATCGCTCTCATTAAAGCCGAGATCACCCGTTCAGCGCCCGCCCGGGCTTCCGATATCAACTCGGAAAACAGGACGATCGCTCCGGAGAAACGGCCGGTTCTTATCCCCGACGAGAAGGAGGCCTAGCCATGACCAAGAAAAGCCAAGGCGGAACCCGGGGCCGGGCCGTCATCCGCTGGATCGTCGCCGCGTCCTTCATCGTCGCTGTCGCCTTATCCGGTCTTTTCGCCGGAATGGCGAACCCCGCGGGCCTGTTCTTCCTCCTCATAGGGACAGGCGCCTCGGTCCTGATGGGTTTTTCCAGGAACGAAATTGCGGCCGCGTTCCGTCATGCCGCCGGCCGTCCCGGACCCCCCGATGAAGCGAAACGGGCCTCCTACTTCTGGGAGGCGGCCGCCCGCAACGCTTGGATCCTCGGCGTTCTCGGGAGCGTCCTGAATTTCGTCGCCGTCCTTGGTGGAGGAAGCGGGGGCATTGCGGACCTTACGTCCCGGATGATTCAGGCCTTTCTCGTCACGCTTTATGGTTTGATACTGGCCGTCATCCTCCTCGTCCCCTCCATCACGCTTGCCGGGAAGGCCGAAACCGCCGCGGGCACAAAGCC
>Ga0105099_10000733_pt1 | contig 21843 bp, 10 predicted proteins | sample PPLLak3cmMay2015_2_FD_79138 | JGI IMG/M metagenome (GOLD analysis project Ga0105099, IMG submission 79138) | Freshwater sediment microbial communities from Prairie Pothole Lake near Jamestown, North Dakota, USA - PPLs Lake P8 Core (1) Depth... | ecosystem: Environmental > Aquatic > Freshwater >... | reverse complement strand
TACATCCTCTCCCAGGAGAACGACACACCGGCCGAAGTGTTCCCATGGATGAATGAGCTCAAACGCGGAGTAAAATATACCTGGTCCGTGGAAGCCGTCGGTGCATATGACGGTGATCAGGTGCGATGCGTTTCCGAAGAACGGACGTTCGTGCTCGGCGCGCGAATGCCGGATCGCGTGCTCACGCGGATCGGAAAGGACTCGGTGATCCTGAGTTGGGAAAGCCGGCGCCCCGTGATGCTGAATCCGCCCGAAGGAAGTGTCATTCTCGCCGGGGGCGGGACCGCGCACCAGAGTAGCGCTTCTGAAACATGGATGTTCGAAGTCTCCTCCGACAGCGGTTTCCAGACGATCGATACGGTCGTCGTCGGAACAACACTCCCCGTCGAACTTGGCGATGAGGCACCCGAGATCTACGGCATGCGCTCTCTCACGATTGCCAAGGCCGACACGGGTCAACGCTATTGGCGTCCGCTCTGGTTGAATCCGGGGGCACAACCCTCACCGGAAGGAGCATATATCGTCGGTCCGACCGGCTCATACCAGGTCAAGGATTCGCGCTCGCTCTGCGCCGCAAAGGAGCCGGAAGACAAGACCCCTTCATCGGAAACCTTCTCAGCCGGTCAGATGCTGACCGTCGGCAAGTTCACGATGGAGCTGACCGAAGCGGAGGGAACCGGACAATCCCTGAAGGGTGCGGGCCTCATTCAAGTTCCCTTCCTCCGGTCGAAAGTCGAAGTGGTCTTCGACGGCTTGATGGTGAATCAAAAGAAGGAAGTGTTCGCCGGTGAGATCCAAGGGAAACAGGCTGAAGGTTCGCCGATCACACAAGACCAGGCGAACACCGTCGGCGAAGACATTGGTCTGAATGCCGATCGCATCCGCGAGATCCACGGATTCGCGAGCGACGCCGCGCGGCTCGTGAGCGGATTGACAGGCTTGAGCCCGATGACGTTGCCGATCGGGTTGGATCGAACGATCGAGGGGAAGCGCCTGGTCGTCGCGATCATCGGCATGGTCTTCAAGCCGACGGAAGCGGTGCTCAACGCCGTGATGTCGTATGAACTGCCGGCCCTCGGTCCGGACGTCGGCGTCGGACTCGGCGTGCGGGACCTCTGCTTCTCGCCGACGGGACTGAGCGGCGAGGCCACTCTGTATCTCGCCGAAGATCTCGGCTATCGTCCCGATACGACAAGCTGGGGATTTGCCTTCCTCAAGTCCAATAAGGAGGGGGAAGGAAGCTACATCACGTTCGACAACAAGGGATTCAAGGAGTTCCGTGTCGAGGCCGAAGTACAATTTCCTCGCGACTGGTTGAAGCCGTTCCCCGACGACGGCCATTCGCTCGTGAAGACCCGCGTGATGACCGCAGTCCAGACCGGGGGCAACTTCCTGGTCGGTGCGAGTCTCGATCGATGCGAGATCACCTCTGCCCCCGGATGGACGCTGCAGGTGCAGGAGATGGTCTTCGACTGGTCGGACAAGGCTAATCCCGACAACATGAAATTCCCCGCCGGGTACGCCGGCGTCAAAGATGAGACGTGGAAGGGATTCTACCTGAAGCGCGCCACCATCCCGCTCCCGCCGGAACTTCGCACGTTCGATTCGACCTCCCCGCCCCAGCTCTCGGTCAATGACCTGATGATCGCAAAGGGTGGATTCTGCGGAAGTATCCGTGCGGAGAACGTCTTCCAGTATCCGCGCGGGAACTTCGGCGGATGGGGCGGAAGCCTCGATACGATCGCCATCGATTTTGTCAACAGCTCGCTGCGTCGCGGAATGCTGACCGGACGGATCAAGCTTCCGATCGCGGAAGAGCCGATGGTTTATTCCGCCACGCTCTCGCGGCCCCTGCCATCCGATACGGTGCGCGGTCTCGGGTACACGTTCGTTATCAAGCCGTCCGATACATTGACAGCCGACATCTGGAAGGCGAAGCTGAATCTCGAGCCGACAACAAACATCACGTTGACGAACGATAATCCTGAACGGAAGTTCGTTGCGTCTGCCACGCTCGACGGAAGTCTGACGATCGAAGGAAACATCGGCGGATTGCCGGAAGTGAAGATCCCCGGCCTGAGCTTCCAGGGATTCAAGCTGCAGACGACGAAGCCGTACTTCACCAAGGGGACGTTCGGCTTTGCGAGCCCGGAGAAGGGGATTGCGGGATTCCCGATGTCGATCTCCGGGATCGAATTCCAGCAAGAGACGCGCGGCGGGAAGGAACTCGTCGGTCTCAGCATGAACGTCGCCATCAACCTCGCACCGGGCGCGCGGGCGATCAGCGGGACGTCCACGTTGAAATTCTGGGGTGAATTGGTTCAGGATGGCGGACAGCAATTTCGATTTTATAGCATTGAGCTTGATACGATCGGTGTCGACGCCGACCTCGGTCCTGTCAAGATCGCGGGAGGCGTGAAGTTCTATCGTGAAGACCCGGTCTTCGGCAGCGGCTTCCGCGGTGCCGTTCAGGCCGACTTCCTCCAGAAGATCACCGTCGCCTCCACGGTGCAGTTCGGGAAGGTCAGCGGCTTCCGTTACTTCTATGTCGACGCGAAGGGGATGTTCCGACAAGGCATCGCCTTCGGCACGACAGGAGTCGGATTCTTCGGACTCGGCGGAGGCTTCTGGTGGAACATGACCCGCGAAGGAACCGCACCGCCGGCCGCGCCGACCGCCTCTGCGGTTGCCGGTGAAGCGCCCGGCGCGACCGCTTCCGGCCTTCGGTTCATCCCGCGCGAGGGATCGTTCGGCTTCAAGGCCATGGTCGTGCTTGGAACCTATCCCTCTCCCGCCGCCTTCAACGCGGACGTTGCGCTTGAAGTTGAATTGCAGAACACCGCCGGCGGTGTGTCGATCGGCCGCATCACCCTCCAGGGAAACGGGTACATGATGGCGGAACTCACCGCGCGCGAAAAAGCCCGCGTGACGATGTTCGCCGACATCACGTACGACTTCCCGCGCAGCACGCTCCACGGCGTCTTCAACGTCAACATCAACGCTCCGCCGATGTCGGGGGGAGGACAGGCGGTCATGCACGTGGAGCCGGCCACGTGGTATATGAAGGTCGGCGAGCCCAGCAATCGTATCTCGCTCACTCTTGCCGACTGGCTGCGAACGGGGGGCTATTTGATGCTCGGTCGTGACCTGCCGTCGCCGCCTCCGCCGCCGCAAGAGGTGACACGTATCCTGGGCAACATCTACATCGTCCGCGATGCCCGTCTTGCCGCGGGGAATGGATTCGCGTTCGGCGCCTCCGTCTCGCTGAGCACCGGAAGACAGAGATACGCCATCTTCTATGGTGAGTTCTCCGCAGGGGGTGGATTCGACATCGCGTTGATGCAGCAGAACCGATGCGCGGGGATCAACAACTGGTATGCGCAAGGACAACTCTACGCGTACGTGCAAGGTTCGATCGGACTGGATATTTCGATCGGATTCTGGCTCTACAAGCCATGCGGTCCGTGGTACTGCAAGATCTGCCGCTGGTGTAAATGGACATTCGTCGGCATTCGCGGAAGCTTCGAGATCCTCGGTCTCAGCGCTGCCGCGTTGCTTGAAGCCGGGGGGCCGAATCCGATCTGGGTTTCGGGGACCGTCGGCGGACGATATTCCATCCTGGGTGGACTTGTGAGCGGGCATTGTTCCTTCAGCTTCACGAAAGGCACGGTGTGCAGATTATGAAGCCGATCCTCTTCGCGTTCACGATCATCAGCCTGTGTATCCTGAGTGCCGGATCACAGGCACAAGATCCGCCTGTCCCGCCTCCGGCCGCGGAATCGTTATCATCGGATACGAGTGCGATGAAGACGGGGACCGAGATTCCACCCGATCCAGGCTACGCCTTGCTCAAGGTGCTCGCACGTCCTTCAAAGGACTCGATCGTCCTTCGCTGGGCTCCCACGACGCCGCACGGCTGGAGGATCGGCAACCGCTTCGGATATTCCATCGAGCGGGGGGATCCAAGCGGTCAAACCGTTCTGCTGACGCAGCAGCCCGTCATGCCATGGGAGGTTGAGCCGTGGACGGATCTCCTGAATGCCGATTCGATGAACACATTCATCGGCATTGCCGTGTATGCGTTATACGGCGACACCGTGCTTGCCGGAGATACGACGGGACAAGATACTGTCGGTGCGAATATCGAACGGAATACGAATCTGTTTGGGTACGCCCTCTTCGCGGCGGACAATGATCCTGATGTCGCGACGGCCCTTGGATTGCGATTCGTCGATCGAAGCGTAAAAGCGGGAGTTCGTTATTCCTACACGATCAGCCTTGCGGGTCCGCAAACATATCGTATCGATGCCGGCACGGTCGACGTCGTCGCGAGGACTCCGGCGGTCGGGCCGCCTCCGAAAAATGTCGTCGCCGTCGGAGGTGACGGAAGCATCCAACTTCGGTGGGAGCCGAACGACGAGGGAGAATATTCGGCGTACAATGTCTATCGGTCGGAGAACCGGGGCCGCACGTACGACCGACTCAACCCCACACCGATCGCGATCGTCGTTCCAACGAATCGGGACATTCCCGGCCTGGGCATTCTCATCGATTCGACCATCTTCAATTACAAGCGTTATCGGTATCAGGTCCGCGGCATCGATGCCTTCGGAGAACTCGGGAAGCCGGCAGAAGTGGAAGCCATGGGTCGTGACCTGACCCCTCCGCCGCAACCGCTGGTGATGAATGCGGAGCAGGTCGGCAGGTCCAGTCTCCGCATGCGGTGGGAGATGATCGACCCTCCGGGGGATCTTGCGGGATTTGCGATCTCGCGAAGTGAATTCCCGGACAGCAGTTTCAAGCGCATCACGCGACGGTTGCTTCCGAAGACCGCACGCGAATACACCGACGAGAAGGCAAATGAGAACGAGCCATATTATGTTGTCGCGGCGTTCGACACGGCGGGGAATGTGGCGCCGTCGTTCCCTCTGTACGGCATGCTGATCGATACGATTCCCCCGGCGATCCCGAAAGGACTGCGAGGAACCGTGGATAGTCTCGGTCGCGTCACGCTGCGGTGGAATCGAAACCGGGAGCGGAATATCCTCGGCTATCGTGTGCTCCGCGCGAATGCGCAGGATCATGAATTCACACAACTGACCGGTGCGATCTGGAAGGACACAGTGTACGTCGACTCCATTGCTGTCAACACGCTGACACGCAATGTGTATTATCGCATCGCGGCGGTCAACACTCGTTTCGGGCATTCCGAGATGTCCCCCTTCATTGCGCTCAGCAGACGAGCCATCCAGCTTCCGACGGCGCCAGTCTTCACAGACGTCAATGCCGGCGAGTCCTCCACGAATCTCCGATGGGCGACGAACAGCGGGGACAAACTCCGCTCAGTGATCCTCTTCCGAAAGACCGCCGACGCGGATCGTTGGGACACACTCGCAACCCTGAGCCGCTCGATCACTTCGTACACGGATCGAGACGTCGTTCTGAATATGACGTACGAATACCAGATCGCGGTCGTCGATTCGAACGGAATGAGCGTGTGGGCGGAGCTTCCCGTACAATCCCGGCCGTACGATTCGGGTGTTCGTCCGCCAGTCCGTGATGTGGAGGCCATCCTTGATCAAGATGCGAAGGGTATCCGCATCGAATGGGCGTATGATGCCCAGGAAACTGACCGCGTTTATTTTATCATCCATCGTTCGGTGAGCGACGCATCGTTTGTTCAGTTGCGTTCCGTCGCGGGATCGGCGCGCTCGTATGTCGACCGTGAATTGGTGGGGGAAGGAACCTATCGATATCGAATTCAAGTGCTGACCCATGGCGGAGCCGAATCACCGATGAGCAGTCCGGTATCGGTTCAGATCGCCGGACAACGCTGAGACATTGAACGAGGAACGGAGAGATCAATGACTACCAACGGACGATTCCTCGTCTGCACGTGCATCTTCTTGCTCGCGTGGGCACACGAACGGGCGATCGCCCAAGCACCCGACTCCAGCGGTCGTGCATCGGGATTTCTTGATGAGGCATTCAGATTCTCGGGCGAATTGACGGCGTATGGAGAGGTGAACGGGATCACCGGAGCCCCCCGGCGGCGTGATCCGTCGACGGCGAGGTTGTTCTTTCGTCCCACGCTCACGGTCTTCGATGCGGTCACACTCAGCGCGGATCTCCTCTTGTCGACCGAAGGGAACTCTGCGCGCCAGGACATCAATCAGATCGGCCTCCATCCCTCGTGGCGATGGGGACGGGCGCATATCGGCGATTTCAGCGATGAGATCTCTCCGTACACACTCAGCGGGATCCCGTTGCGCGGCGGCGGCGTGATCATCAATCCGGGACTTCTTCGGTTCAGTCTGTTGGGAGGACAAGCACGCCGGGCCGTATACGGCGGGTCGGAAAGCGGCTCCTACAAACGGTATGTGATGGGAGCAAGCATCGGCGTCGGGGACGAATATGCGTCATTCTTTGATGTGCAGGTACTTCGCGTGCGCGATGATCCTGCCTCACTCGCTGATCCGAATCCTTCCGTGTCCGCGTTCGAGAACGATTCCCTCGATATGACATACCAGAATCCGTATGCGACGACGCCGCAGGAGAACCTTGTTGCCGGCATCCGAACGCGGACGGTCCTGTTCGACCGTGCCGTCACATGGAATGTCGAGGCGAACGGAAGCCTCTACACGCGCGACATGCGGCTTGAGGAGGACACCACGGGGAGCGTGCCGGAATTCGTGCGGGGGATCTTCAAGCCGCGCCTCAGCTCGAACGCAGACTTCATGGTCGCCAGCGACATGATGCTCAGCTTCTCGCCGGTGAGTCTGCGAACCGGGTACAAGTACATTGCGCCGGGATATACATCGCTCGGTGTGGGCTGGCTGACGAACGATCAGCAGGAATTCCTCATCTCCCCGATGGTCCGCATCCCCACAGGGACGATCATGGTCAGCTGGACCCGTCAGAACGACAATCTGTTGGGACAGAAGAGGAACACGACGGTGCGGCAGACCGCCACGGCGATGGTCACCCTGCGGCCGGTCGGTGAATGGGGGACGTCGTTCCGCGTCGTCTACTCGTCGATGGACAACAACGCCCCCGGCGATTCCGCGCGGTACGGGTTTTCCACGGTAGTGATCGGGACGAGCCAGCAGTACTCCTTCAGCCGGCAGTCGACGCTCCGATCCGTGAATTTCGACTACACCTATTCGGGTTCGCTGTATGACCTCCCTGTGAGACCGGATGTTCGCGCGGTCAACCACGCGGTCGGAGTCGGTGGGACCATCGCAGCAACCGAAGACATCCTGTTGCTCCCGTCGGTCAACATGAGCGCTTCCATCGACCGCAAGACCACGAACTGGTCCACGATGTTGACGGCGCAGCACCGGACGTTGGCGAACGCATTGACATCACGCGCCTCCGTCATGTGGTCGTTCGACAATCAGCAGGCGAACTCGCTTCGATTCCGGCTGTCGTCGACCTGGTCGGTGACTCAGAGTTTTTCTGTGAATGCCGCGGTGTTGTGGACCCGGTACTCATCGCCGTCGATGCTCTACGGGCACTTTACGGAACGGACCGCTTATCTCACATTAACCCAGCGTCTCTAGCAGCCATGAATCCAACCATCGTCGAAGTCCGCACCCTTCATGATCTTCGGCGGTTTGTCGCGTTCCAGTACGACCTGTTCCGGGACAACCGGTATTGGGTTCCCCCTCCGCGGCGCGACGAACTCGACGGTTTGCGCGAAGACAAGAATCCCGCGTTCGAATTCTGCGAAGCGAAGTATTGGCTCGCTCTTGATGGACGCCGAATCGTCGGGCGCATCGCCGGCATCATCAACAATCGCTACAACGAGCGATGGCATGCAAAGGCTGCCCGCTTCGGCTGGTTCGATTTTATCGATGATGCCGGTGTGTCAACTCTCTTGCTCCGTACAGTCGAAGAATGGGCGCGATCTCGCGGGATGACGAGCCTCCATGGACCGCTGGGATTCACCGATCTTGACGGAGAGGGAACGCTGGTCGAGGGATTTGAGGAAGTGAGCACATTGGGTGCGATCTACAACTTCCCGTACTACGGGGAACACATCGAGCGGGCAGGATATGTGAAGGATGCGGACTGGGTCGAATTCCAGGTCACGATGAAGAAGGAGATCCCGGAAAAGATCTCACGGCTTTCGGAGATCGCATTGCAGCGAAATCGCCTCCACGTCCTGCAAGCGCGTAAGCGGAAAGACCTGCTGCCGTATGCCCGCGAGATCTTCCAGGTGTTGAACGACGGATTCAGGGAATTGTACGGATTTGTCGAGTTGTCCGACAAACAGATCGATAAATACGTGGAGCAGTACTTCGGCTACATCCTTCCTGACTTCGTTCCGGTCGTGCTGGACGAATCGAACCACGTCGTAGCCTTTGGCATCGCAATGCCGTCGCTCTCCCACGCGTTCCAGAAGAACAAGGGCCGCTTGTTCCCGTTCGGCTTCCTTCATGTCTTGTGGGCAATGAAGTATGAGCGGAACGCCGATCTCTATCTGACGGCGGTTCGTCCGGAGGCGCAGAATAAAGGGATCAACGCCATCCTTATCCACGAAATGCACAAGACATTCGTCCGCAGGGGAGTGGACAAGGTGGAGACGAATAGGGAATTGGAGGAGAATGCCAAGGTTCAGGCGCAATGGCGCTACTACGACCATCGCCAGCACAAGCGAAGACGGTGCTACCGCAAAGAAATCGCCTGAAGAAGTCCCTGGAGGACTTGCGAAGTTCAAGGAATATCCGTACGCTTGCCGCAGGCGCCCCCGAAAGACTGAGACCGATTTTCCCGATTGGCGGGCGAGAACAGCCCGCTTCGATTCAGCTCTAATCGATTTCTGGCGGATTTCGGCGAAATCGCAGGGCATGTTTCTTGGTTCTCCCTGTCTGCCTACATCGACCCATTCACAACATCCTTCATTATTAAGAGAGAGGTCATCATGAGGAATATGGTACGATGTTTCTTCGCTGTGGGGTCTTTGCTTCTGTTCGGTTCTCTCGCGATGGCTCAAGCAACGTTGCCACACTACGAGGGCTTCGATTATGCGAATCTAGCGATCCTCGGTGATCAGCCGGGCTGGACGGCGCTGAACTCTGGGGATACGATCTTCGTCTACACCGGAAGCCTGACCTATCCGGGTTACGTGGCTTCGACTGGAAACAAGATCGCGTTCGATGGTGCTGGCAAAGATCTTGTGATGACCTTTGACTCCATCGCGACCGGATCGATCTACTATTCGTTCTTGATGCGCGTGACCGCACTCGGTGGGCTTGATGCGACGGGGGGGTACATTGCGGGATTCTATCAGTCGTCGACGAGCACCGCAACGGGAGCGCCTGTGTGGACAAGAATGAACGGGACCAGTTTTGACGTCGGCATCAGTGCGCGCATCACTGCAAATACGCAGTCGTGGTCCTCGGGGTACACTGTGGGCGATACCTACCTTATCGTTGTTGCATATACATTCGTTGCGGGAGACACGAACGATGTCGCGAAGGTATGGATCAACCCGGACGCTTCCACATTTGGCGGCACGGAGCCAGCTCCGACAGCGACCGGGGTGAATACCGTAGCAGATCTGACAAGCACTGTGCGGTTCATGTTGCGACAAGATGCCTCGACCAAGACGCCGTTCGTTGAACTCGACGAGCTTCGCCTCGGCACATCATGGGCCGCCGTCGTTCCTTCCGGGGGCTCCTCGTACGTCGAGACCATGAACAATGCGGTACCCCAAAGCCTGCAGTTGGCGCAGAACTTTCCCAATCCGTTCAATCCGTCAACGACCATTGAGTTCGCCGTCGCCTCGACGCAGCTCGTCACGGTCAAAGTGCATGACATGCTCGGTCGAGAAGTCGCGACCCTCGTTGACCACACACTAAACCCGGGATTGTATCGGACGAAGTGGAATGCGATGGATAATCCAAGCGGTCTGTACTTCTACACGGTTCGCGCGGGGAACGAAACGCTGACCCGCCGAATGGCGCTGGTCAAGTAATCCAAACCTGAATTTCTTCCGCTCCAGGCCGTCCGCCGGGATGTGAACCATCTTCCGGCGGTCGGTCTGATGTTGTTCTGTTCCTCACCTATCCTGCAGGAAGATCTCATGAGACACCCACTTCGCATTCTCTTCTCTCGCTGGATCGTCGCGGCACTGGCGTTGCTGATCGTCACGGCAGCGTTCGGCGGAACGACCGGCAAGATCGTCGGGAAAGCCGTCGACAAGAAGACCGGCGAACCGCTCGCGATGGTGAACGTTATGCTCGAGGGGACGTCGATCGGGGGAGCGACCGATGTCGAAGGTCGCATCGTCATTATCAATGTCCCTCCGGGAACATACCGCGTGCGCGCGACACTGCTGGGATACGCGACGCAGCTCGTGACCGAGGTGATCGTGCGGGCGGACCTGACCACGAACGTCCAACTCGACATGACCGAGTCGACGGTGGCGCTCGGGCAGGAAGTGGTTGTCACGGCGGAACGCCCGATGATCAACAAGGATGAAACGTCGAAGATGTCCATCGTTTCGGCTGAGACATTCTCCAACCTTCCGGTCGTGAGCTTTCAACAGGTCGTCGGACTGCAGGCCGGCTTCGTGACCGACGCAAGCGGAGAGTTGCACGCGCGCGGAGGCCGGAGCGGCGAAGTGGTGTACATGATCGACGGGGTTCCGATGCGCGATCCGCTGAGCGGCACCATGGGGTCGCAATTGGACAAATATGCGATCCAGGAACTCCAGGTGCTCACCGGTGGATTCAGCGCGGAGTACGGCCAAGCGCTTTCCGGCGTCGTGAACATCGTGACAAAAGAAGGCGGCGCAAGCTACAACGGCCGGGTGGAGTTCGAGTCCGCCCAGCTGAATGAATCGCCGTACCACATGGCCGATGCCCTCGCGAATGACTATATGGGCATCGATGCCAATGGCGTCCGCAGGCCGCGGATCGACGACAAAGGGAACGTCATCCTCGATATTCCATCGGCCTACGAGCCGCAATCCATGGATGAGACGCGGGACCTGTTCCCCGACATCGATTTTCTCGGACAGCTGTCGATGAACCTGAGTGGTCCGATGCCGATCGTTCCTGATCTGAAGTTCTTCGTTTCCGGTCGCATCGAGAATGCGCTCAGCCAAATGCCGTGGGGCTTTAACAAGGAGCGCGAGACGAATGCCCGATTCTCCTACACATTCGGGTCGTGGAAATTCAGCATCGCCGACCGCCGATTCTGGCGGGCATATAAATTGTACTCGCACATATGGAAATATGTCCCGGACGGCTATCCGCATCGGTCGGATGAAACTGTGCGAGACAATATCGCCGTCCATTACTTCCCAAACACCGAAACGGCGCTGACCCTCAATCTTACTTATAACACCCGGGATTTCCGTCTGTACACGCCGGGCAAGTACGCGGTCTTCTCCCCGGAGGGGCTCCTCCTGGAATCGAACTATGTGAAGAGCTCCGGCAATCAATTCACCCAGGGGGGGGATCTGGGAGATTACGTTGCGAACAACCTCAGCTATTTCATCACGAAGGTTGATCTGATGCAGCAGCTCGACCGGTACAACCTTGTGAAGGTCGGTGCGGAGATCACGTTCCATGACATCAAGCGGACCTCGTTTCAGGAACCGTGGGCCGGAGGATTCTGGGCGTATGAATCCTTCCGCCGCTATCCTTTTGAAGTTGCGGCGTATATCCAGGACAAGCTGGAGTTCAATTCCTTCCTCATCAATGCGGGCATCCGGTTGGACTACGTAGATGTGAAGGATACGCGCTGGCCGACCGTAACCGATCCGGGCGGCTACAAGGACGAAACGACCAAGTTGTGGGTCGTCACGAACGAATTGCCGACCGATCCCTCCTTGCAGATCAGTCCGCGGCTTGGGATCGCATTCCCCATCACCGAGCGGACGGTCTTCTACAGTTCCTACGGCCACTTCTTCCAGCGCGCAGATTATCTTGAGATGTTCAAACTGCGCGATCCCTCCGTGAACGCCGCGCTCGTTGGCAACCCGGGGATCGAACCGCAACGGACCGTCGCGTTCGAGTTCGGCGTGAAGCAGCAACTCAGCGACGACTATTCGATCGACCTCGGAGCGTATTTCAAGGACATCACGAATCTCGTCGGCAGTACCTATCACGCCGTGTACCCGTACGCCTACACGATCTATGACAATTCGAACTACGGAAAAGTGAACGGCGTCGATGTCGCCCTCCGCAAGAAGATGAGCGGATACTTCAGCGGAAGCCTGACCTACACCTACTCGATCGCGAAAGGGAATGAGTCGGATCCGGCGGAGGGCTATCTCGACTATCGCGGATCGAATGCCGTCCTTCGTCCGAAGCGCGTCTTCTATCTTGACTTCGACCGTCGGCATGTGCTCTCAGGATTGCTGAACATCGCGTTCCCGCGACAGTTCGGGCCGGAGGTCTTCGGCATCTATCCCTTTGAGTACTTCAACGCGAACTTCGTTGTCCAGGTGGCGAGCGGCTTGCCCTACACACCCAACACGTTCGAGTCCGGTGATCAACTGGTCGTCGAGAAGAACTCGGGGCGCAAGGCGGGCACCGCCCAGATCGACATGCGCGTGGAGCGCGTGATCCCGGTCGCCGGTGTGAAGCTGTCCGCATTCGTGAAGATCACCAATCTCCTTGATGCCGTCAACACGCAGTTGGTCTGGACTGCGACGGGAGATCCCTGGGATGCGGGTCCGATCACGCAGAACACGCCAGACCGTCAACGGAATCCTGCGAATGTCGACGTTCGCCGACGGATCCAAGTCGGTGTCCGAATCGATCTCTAATTATCAGACCTCTGAGGAGAGCAGTATGTCCAAGACTTGTTCGACAATGATCCTGGCGGCGATGCTCCTGTCGCTCGTCTCGGTTGCCCGCGCTCAGGAGGAAGGGTCCCCTGATACGACCGCGCTGAAGAAAGTGAGCCGGAGCGTAGAGGATACCTGGGGACTTCTTGACAAGGGGGAACTGATCAACGTGTGCGGGAACCAGGGGCTGATCACCGACAGCTATCAACGATCGGCGATGTATGTCTTCCGCTGGCCCAAGAGCAAGGGGCTCGCGACCAACACGGGTGATGTCAATGCCGTCAATCGAGGCGGAGTCGTGTTCGGCTCGAAGGGAAACGTCATCGATAGCTACAGTAATCGTTACAATGAGGACTGGCAGGGTGTGGCGGGGGGCGTGGGGCAGTACTGTGCGAACGACCAGCCGTCGGAGATCAAAGCACCCGATGGAAGTCCGCGCATGGCCCATAGTGATATTCCCCTGACATGGCCGGCAGGATACTTCGACGCATCCAATGCGTGGCAATCCGGGCCTGTTGGTCCATGGGATTCGCTTTCAACCGCGGATCAGGCCGTCATCACCCAACGTGCTGGATGGTACGATGAATCCAAGAATCTGTGGCGATTCTGGCCGGGGCGCTTCCGCATCGACATGGATACGCTCTCAGCGACATTCCGCCAGCAGATCCCCGGGGAGTTCGCCGCGGACCGGGAGGTCTATACGGTCTTCAGCGATCGCAACGCGCAACCGCCTGATGTTCCGATGGGGGTCCAGGTGCAGATGCAGGCATATAGCTGGGGAAGACGATTCGGACAGGATCTTCACTTCTATGATTTCATCATCACGAATACGAGCAATGTCGTGCTGGATTCATGCACTTGGGGATACTTGCTCGACTTCCGATTCGGTGACGCAAACGAAGAGGGGTACATCACATTCAATTCGGGGATCAATCCGAACGGCTATGACAACGCGTTAGCCAACTGGGATTGGAATGGCGCGACGGATCCGATCCGCGGCATCAACAGCGGCTACTTTGGCAGCGTGATCCTCGGGACGCCGAAGGATATGGGCGTCACAGACGGGCACTTCTTCCGCATGAACACGACGTACATGCCGAAGAAGACGAACCGGAATATCTATCCGGTGATGATCAGCAATCCCAATGACCCGGCATTCAGTATCGCTGGCCGACCGGCCGCCTCCAATTACTTCCATGGCGGAAGCAACGTGCATTTTGATGTCTTCGATTCAACATACCTCGTCCCGTCGCGATGGGATTACACGCAGTTCGGCGCTCTGATGTCGACCAGTCTGTTCACGTTGAACCCCGGCGAATCCGTGCGTGCCTGTATCGCGTACACCGCGGCGCAGACCCTTGATCAGTTCAAGAGGAATGTCGCCTCCGCACAGACACTTTTCCTCGCGGAATACAACGGTCCCTCCGTCCCGCCTTCGCCCAAACTGGTCGGTGTGGCCGGCGATAGAAGGAACACGCTGTATTGGTCTGACGCGCCAGAGAAGGTCCGGGATGTGATGACGAAACAACTGGACTTCGAAGGATACAAGATCTACCGGAGCCAGGATGGAGGTGCGACGTGGGGGAGGGAGATGTACGATGGACAGGGTCGCTTGGTCGGATACGTCCCCATCGCACAGTTTGACAAGATCAACGACATTCAGGGCCCGGACCCGCAGAACAGCTTCAACTTCCTCGGTTCGAACACCGGACTGCGTCATATGTGGGTCGATTCGACCGTGTCCAACGGGGTGCAGTATTCGTACACGATCACGTCATACGACATGGGCGTCCAGGGTTCGCTGGAGTCTAACGAATCCTCCAAGGGAACGACCTCGACCGATCCGAACTTTGTCGACCTCACGCCGCGGACGGACCCGGCCGGATACCAGCGTCCGAACTACACGGTGACCAAGTCTGCAACCGTGGGCAAGGCGAACGTGAAGGTTTCCATCGCCGACCCGGCAAAGATCGGCACGAACATGTACAAGGTGGCCTTCAATAAGGCCATTGCGGATACCTTCCGGGTCTACTCCTCGGCAGATTCGCTTCTTGCGAAGGCGCCATTGAAATCGGACGAATTGACGGTCATCGATGGCCTGTGGCTCCGGATCGAAACGGATGCGCAGATCGGCGGGATCAAGACGATCAAGGATGAACTTGGCAAGACGGTCAACAGCTCCTCGAACAAGAACCAGGTCAATCGATGGTTCGTCTCGCTTCGGACGAACTACACCGCTGCCGACACGAATTCCCGCGGCGGCGATTATGAATTCCGATTCACCGATCAGGGATCGTACGTGGACACTATTGCGGCGAGCAACCAGGCGCTGCTGGCGAAGGTAAAGGTGCCGTTCGAGGTCTGGAATGTCACCAATGGAATGGTGCCGCAACAAGTGACGGCCATGATGGAAGATGCGAATCACAACGGCGCGCTCAATCTCGGCGAACCGATCCGCATCGTCAATATCCCCTACAGAAATCCCTCTGGGGTCGGAGATACCCTTGGGATCTATACCGTCGCGAAGGTCCCCTACGCGATCAAGATTGACACGGTCGCGAGTGACTCGTCCCTCGGTGCCCGACTGCCGACGATCGGTCAGTATTTCACGATTCAGACGTACAGCGCGGTGACGACGAGGGATACGTTCTACGTCCAAACGGCTCCGTATTCTCTGACAACGCCCGGCATCTCGGCCTCGCAGTTGATGAGCAAGATCCGCGTCGTTCCGAATCCGTATATCGGTGCCGCGGCGTGGGAACAGATCCAGAACGTGCGGAAGGTCCAGTTCACATTCCTGCCCCCCGAATGCACGATCTCGATCTACACCGTCCGCGGTGAACTTGTCCAACGCATCGTGCACACGAATCTCTCGGGCGTCGAGGATTGGAACCTGACGAATCAGTCGGGTGTGGAAGTCGCTTTCGGTCTGTACATTTTTGTGGTCGAGACACCGGACGGCGAGAAGAGCACGGGCAAGTTTGCGATCATCAAATAGGCGGAGGACCGACAATGAAATCGTTCGTGATATGCGTGGTTCTGGCGATCCTCCTTCCGCTTGGCCTTCGAGCACAAAGCTTCACGAAGGTGGGAACGTCCGCAGCACAGTTTCTGAAGATCCCCGTCGGCGCGAAGGCAGCCGCAATGGCGAATGCGTACGCATCCGTTGTGGATGATGCCACGTCGATCTACTGGAATGCCGCCGGTATTGCGAGTCTGGGAAGGATGCAGGGGAGCTTCGCCCATTCCGAGTGGATCGCCGGACTGAGTCATGATTTCGTCGGCGTGGTGTTGCCCCTGGGCGACCGGAGTTCCATTGCGGTGAGCGGGGTTGCCCTGCAGTCGGAGCGGATCGAGCAGACGACGATCCAGGATCCGGAGGGAACCGGATCGTACTTCGACGCGCTCGATCTCGCCCTCGGCGTCACCTATGCACAGGCGATGACGGACTTTGTCGACATTGGCGTCACCGTCAAGTACATCAATCAGCGCATCTGGAGCGAGTCGGCGCAGACGATCGCCGTCGATTTCGGGGCGTTGCTGCACACCGGCTTCAAGGATCTGAAACTGGGCCTTTCGTTCCAGAACTTCGGCCCCGGCATGCAGATGTCCGGGCGCGAGTTGATCCGGCAACTGGATCAGGATCCGGCAAGCTCGGCGAATCCGTACGTCGAAACGGCGGTGCAGACGCAGGAATGGGATCTGCCGACCTCATACCGGGTTTCGACGTCGATGTCGATCATCGGTGCACATGGATTCGCGCACTTGGGCGACACCCGGTTCCTCCTGGCGATCGATGCCATCCACCCGAACGACAATCCGGAGCACTACAGCATCGGCGGGGAGTACGAATTCTTCAATACCTTCGCCATTCGCGGAGGTTACGTCTTCAACACGGATGAGGAAGGGCTGACGCTTGGTGCGGGTGTGATGGTTCCCCTCGGCTCATACGCATTGAAATTCGACTATGCGTATGCGGAGTTTGGACTGCTGGGGTATGTGCAGCATTTCACTCTGAGTGCGGCTTTCTGACGAAGTCTCCAGGAAGCCACCTTGCACATTCAACGAGCGTCAGTCTGAGCTTGTCGAAGACTGGTGCTCACTGGAGCAGCACACATAACGCACCGGAATACTTCGAACAGAACGCCGTCCGCCGAGTGATCGGGGACGGCGTTCGCGTTTGTGAGGAGGGCTACGCCTTGAGCTTGTACTGCTTGATCTTTGAGAATAAAAGACGCCGGTGAATCCGGAGGAGTTCGGCTGCCTTCGTCCGGTTCCACTGGGTGCGCTGGAGGGCCTTTGTGATGAGCTGCTTCTCGACGGACGTAACGATGCGGTGAAAATCCATATCGTCCTGATTCGCTTCAGGGAGGGGAGGGGGATCGATCGCCGCCTGAAGCGTCACGGGGAGATGGTCGAGCGTGATCAGGTTGCCTCCTGACAACAGGACGGCTCGTTGGATGGTGTTCTCGAGTTCGCGTACATTCCCCGGCCATCGGTAGGTCCGGAGCTTTGTCATCGCATCGGCCGCGACGATCGCCTTCGTCCCCTGACCATACTTCTCCAGGAAGTGATCGACAAGCAGGGGAATGTCCTGCGCACGGTCGCGGAGGGTCGGCAACTTCAGGTGAATGACATCGAGCCGGTAGAAGAGATCTTCTCGGAATCGTCCCGCTTTCACCTCCTGCTCAATGTCCTTGTTCGTCGCCGCGATGATGCGTACGTCCGTGGTCAGGGTCTCCTTTCCCCCCACGCGTTCAAAGGTGCGCTGTTGGAGGACGCGCAAGAGTTTCATCTGGAGGGAGACCGGCATGTTATTGATCTCGTCAAGGAAGATGGTCCCTCCGTGGGCGAGCTCAAACCGGCCATGTCGTTGGGAAATGGCGCCGGTGAACGACCCCTTCTCATGGCCGAAGAGTTCGCTTTCGAGCAGATGCTCAGGGAGAGCAGCGCAATTGACCTTGATGAACGGCCCGTCGGGACGGAGAGAATGCCGCTGGATGGCATCGGCGACCAATTCCTTTCCTGTTCCGCTCTCCCCCTCGATCAGCACCGTGGCGTCCGTAGGGGCAACGCGTCCGATCAGCTTGAAGATCTCCTGCATCTTGGCGTTCGTTCCGACGATCGATTCCGCTGTTGTGGGCGCGGATTGGCGGGCGACTTGCGAGCGCAGATGCCGCACCTCGGAAAGCAAGTCGCGAAAACTGAGGCCTCGCCGGATGATGATGAGAAATTCATCCAGCTCGAACGGCTTCTCAAGGTAGTCGTGCGCACCCCCCTTCATCGCCTCGATCGCGCGCTCGCTGGTCCCGTACGCAGTGAATATGATAACGGGAATGTCGGGCTCCAGACGTTTCATTTCGCGGAGAACGGAGATCCCGTCCATACCCGGAAGATTGATGTCGAGCAGGACGAGTTGAGGATTGAGCGCTCGGAAGCGGTGGAGAGCATCTTCTCCGGAGGAGGATTCCACCACCTGCAGATGCTCGCGCGTCAGGACGTCCTTGACGTTTCTTCTCATGGACTCCTGATCGTCCACGACGAGGACGACTTGTCCCGATCTCATGATTGCCTCGTGTCGTGCGTATGAAGGGGAAGTCGAATGCAACACTCGGTGCCGGCCTGGGCACGGGGGCGGAAGTCGATCGTCCCGCCGTGGGAACGAACGATCTCCTGAGAGATGTACAACCCGAGCCCGGCGCCATGCTCCTTCGTCGTGAAGAACGGATCGAAGACCTTGTTCCTCACTTCGGGGGGGATACCGTGCCCCGTGTCGCGAATGAACACCGAAGCGGTGTTGCTGGCGGATTCAACCATGGTCTGAATCTCCATTATGCCGCCGGCTGCCATGGCGTCCATGGCATTGGCGTATACGTTGAGCAGTACTTGTTCGACCGCCTGCGGATCGATCCAAAGATGAGGAACATGGTTGTCCACGACGACCGTGAGCGCGATCTGTCGTTCGTCCGCTTCGGCGCGGATGAACGAAACCGTCTGGTCGACGAGCTTGTTCAAGTCCACATTTCTGCGGTTCGAGCCGACGGGTTTGGAGAAGACCAGCAATCGCTTGAGCAACCCGGAGAGCCGGTTGATCTCCTTCAGAACGATCTGGATCGTGTCCTCGGAGAGGATGGCGCCGGCTTCCGCCGACGGACCGAGATTCCGCAGATCTTGCTGCCACAGCTGGATACGCGTTTTGATGATGGCGAGTGGAGTCTTGACCTCGTGAGCCACGCCGGCGACGAGCTTGCCCAGCATCGCCATCTTATCCTGTTGGTGCAGATCGCGTTCAAGTTGTTCCCGCTCGAGCTGCTCTCTCGCGCGCGAATCGACCATCGCGTTGATCGAACTGGTGATCGCACCGAAGACCCCGCGCTGCACGGGAAGCCGGTAGGCGAAATCTGTCTGCAGCCGTTCGAGCCCATGGCGGATCGCGGCGATGCGCGCGCGCATGCGGAGCGACATGAGAAAGACGATGAACAGAGTGACGAGCGAAAGCACGATGCCGTAGTTCAGCCATCGGGCGAGAACACTCGACGGGAGTTCGCGTTCGACATGGATGCGAGCCCACACGGCGCCGACGGTGACCCCGTCCTCCACCAGCGGCTCGGTGGCCAGCGGGAATGTTGCGAAATCGAACTCGTGGTACTCCACGAGCGCACGGGATTGACGAACCGTGGCGATCAGCTGTTCACGAATGATGGGATACGATCGGGGGGCAGGACCATATGCCGGAGCGGGGGGCGTCGATGTGGGCCACGAGTAGCCGAGCAATTCGTCCACGTGAGCAAAGTAGAATCCGCCTTCCATGCCGATGATCGTTGAGACGGCACCTTCGACGATCGAGGCGAGCAGCGTGTCGAGCGCACGCGATTCTTCCTTCGTGAGATTTTCTTTGCGGAAGAGACCGATGGACGAAAGGCTATCAAGGACCGGACGGGAAGCGTTAGCGATCCGTTGGACGGTCTGTTTTGTGAGTTCCGTGTTGGTCTCGACGATCGTTTCGGTCCAGTGATCGAGCTGATAGCTCGCGACCAGAAACACCCCTGCAACGATGACAAGGGAGGCGAGGATCGTCAGGAAGACCCGTGAAGTCAGAATGTGCATGATTCCTTCGCTAGTCATTGCGCCCCATTCATGTTCGAGTCATCTTTTGTGCCAGTCGGATGGAGAATGATTTGGTGCAGATTCCACTCGAAATGGGAGTCCGGGCGAAGAATGCACATGGTCTGGTGGGCGAAAACGGCCCACCCTTTGATGAATATAGCGATTCGAACGAGAAAACAGTAGAGAAAGGCGGCATATTAGTTGCGCAAATGACTGGATTGAGGAGGAATCCCGAAAGCTGGTGAGAACGATCATCTGTCACATATGGTTCATTCCCTTGCTAATCACCCTCGCGTTTTCTGGCGCACTGGGGCAGGAGCTTGAAGCCGAGGGGGCACGGTCGAGCGTATTCATTGACTTTCATCCGGGGGATCTTCCGCTGATCATTTCGGTTCCCCATGGAGGATACGAACAGCCGGAAGGAGTTCCTGATCGGACGATGGGGACGAAGGGGCATCACGACGTCCAGACGCTTGAAATGGGGAACGACATCTCGAAGTTCTGCTTCGAACGGACGGGACGCCGACCGTATCTGATCATCAACCGGCTCCATCGTTCGAAGCTTGATGCGAATCGGGAACAGTTCGACGCCGCTCAGGACGATCCTTCCATGATGGCAGCATGGGAAGCGTACCATCAGTACATTGATTCAGCGAAGACCGCAGTCGCCCGACGCTTCGGTGCCGGACTCTACATCGATCTGCACGGACATCGCCATGCGATTCAGCGCACCGAGATCGGGTATCTCCTTGTGGCTTCCGATTTGGTTCTCGCCGATGACTCGCTCAACGCTCTCGAATTCGTTTCGAAGAGCAGTCTTCGTTCGCTGGCGTATCGTTCCCCGTTGCCGTTTGCTGGCTTGATCCGCGGTGACTCGAGCTTCGGGGGCATTCTCGAGCGCGATGGCTATCCCGCAGTTCCGAGTCCGAACAATCCAGATCCCGGCGGCAAGCCCTTCTTCTCCGGAGGGTACAACTTGGAACGCCATGGTTCTCGCGACGGCGGAATGATCGACGGACTTCAGGTCGAAGCGCCGCTCTCCGTGAGGGAGTCGGAAGCAGAACGGATCGCATACGCGAAAGCATTGACACGAACCATGCTCTGGTTTCTGGACTATCACTATAATGCCAATGATGGGCATGCAGAGTAGACGAAGTGCGTTGATATGCTTCATCTGATCCCGGAGTCCCAATGAAGAGATTGATCCTTGTGCTGATGATGGTCCCTGCCGGATTTCTCTGGGCGCAGGCGGTTGTCCGTGGAGACCTCGTCGAGCTCGGCCAGCAGATCCGTAACAGCATGCCGGAATCGGGTTCGAACGGATTCGTTGTTCCCGTCGACTCGCAGATGGTCGCCTTCCAGAATGTGATCGCCATGATCGGCCAGGACAATTACGCGAGCGTTGCGGCGATGCTGAGTCCATACGGCTATGAATGGATCTCGTTCATCGACACGGTTGTTGCGGAATCGCTGATCGTCGTGCGTGAACTCAATCCCATTCAGCGGGGATGGGGAACGTATATCCGCAATCCTCGAAGCACCAATGACCTCGCGATGGAGATTCCGCATCCAATCTTCGATACGAACACATGGAAGTTGGGAATTCGAGCGTACCTTCGCATGCGTGCCCGATGGTGCCAAATGGCGGGGACACACCGCTACGCGAACACAGACTCCTCGTCTGACGTGGCGCACCGCACGCGGACGGTCTTTCACGCCGTGCATAAGACCATTTCAGCGTTCCGAGCGATCCAGGTCCATGGATTCAACAAGGCGGCCAATCCCAATTACGCGAGCTATGCGGACGTCATTATCAGCAATGGCACGACGAATCCACCTGCTGAATTGACCACGCTTGAATCGAATTATGAATCCCGGGAGATGACGGCGACCGTCTTCAGCATAGCGACGTATAACGAGTCGTGGCG
>Ga0105099_10000732_pt1 | contig 21853 bp, 31 predicted proteins | sample PPLLak3cmMay2015_2_FD_79138 | JGI IMG/M metagenome (GOLD analysis project Ga0105099, IMG submission 79138) | Freshwater sediment microbial communities from Prairie Pothole Lake near Jamestown, North Dakota, USA - PPLs Lake P8 Core (1) Depth... | ecosystem: Environmental > Aquatic > Freshwater >... | reverse complement strand
TCTCGGGCATTCTACTAAGCGCACGCAAAGGTGCTTGCACCGGCGAGGGCTATCCGTTTCATCCAATCGCATGAGAGCGTCAGCGCGTATGCCCGTGTTGCCACAGGAGTCACGCATCATCCTCCTCAAACAAGGTTCGTTTCTGTGATGGAGCCAACCATTACTGATTCCTTCTCAGGTCGCCTTTTAATGGTGGGTAGACTTTCCTCAGCTGTAAAGCCGGAGGCCCGATACCCACCCAACCCACGACGATAACTGATTTAAGGGTTTATAAAGATGACGGTTTAAAACTCTGCTAAATACGGAATACACCTAACTTTGACATAATCCATTTACACATTGATATCCTACTGGACAAGACATCGTTTCAAACTTAAGACCTGTTTCAGTACAAACTGCTTCAGAAACCGTATACTGATCAATACAACTATCTGTGTAAGTAATGTCGGCTATAATGATTTCACTTTTTGATAAAATATTGTTACCGTCAGTATCAAAGCAGGGAAACTTTTGAAACTGCTCATAGTATTTTGCACTTTGTTTTTCGAGTTCACAAATCTCTTTACCTTCATCAGTTTCAAATTGAGCACACAAGGGTATCAATTCAGTATAATGAAACTTAAGAAGCAATTCAACTTTCTTTTCAGAAGAAATCTTTTCCCTTTTAATCATACTTATTTTTTGACCGAGATAATGCAAATAACAGCTGTCCTTGGCTCCACTTATTTTTTCACAAACCGCTAAACTTTGTTCAAGATTACCACTGTAAGCATATGCCTTTGCTTCATCCAATACACGCAGATTATTCTGATTTATTGTATTTTGCCTAATGAAAAAGTATACTACTGAGATTATAATTACAAACACAATAAATATGATTATAAGAATAATTCCTCTTTTTCCACTCATATTAAATTCAAGACAAAAACTCTTTATAAAGTTTTTGTAAAAATGAAAGTACTATTTCCCGAAAACTAAAATCGTTAGTTCCTCAGCACCCTGCATGACCTTGCGTTCGGATACAATAGAGAACTTGAACTCAGCTGCTTTGGATTTTACGAGGTCAATGCCACGCTTCATGACCAAACAAATCTTGCCGGTTTTCTTAAGGATATATTCTGCCTGATAAAAAATCTGATGGTAGACTTTTTCAACAGTCTTGTCAGCAATACTCCTGCCGGGCTGGACTGGAAGCGTTATTATCAAATCAAGGAAGTTCTTTCCGAACTTAGCATCAAGCCACTTAAGATCTGTACGACTAAACTCCACTGATTTCACAACACCAGCAATCTTTGCATTCTTCCTGGCAGCAGAAACGTGCTTGAAATTATCATCCATAGCAATAATCGTGCCCTTAAAGTCAGACTCTTTGTCAACAAGCTCGTACTTCAGGTTAGGAAGAGTAGCAAAACCAAACTTTTCCTTAACAAACTTGTGAGGAGAAGTATTAGTAGCATATAACGCGGCCTCTATTGGGATAATTCCATGACGACAAAAAGGGTCAAGCAAAGAATTCCCAGTATCATAACCCGCAATGTGCAATAATGAAGCAGCAATGTCGCCCTTCAAAGCATCAGTGCCAAGAAAAATTCTGTAATCACGCCTGCCCAGGTCAATACCTGAAAAATCAACGCCGAAATACGCATCACTATTGTCGATAAGAAGGAAAAAAGTAGTTTGAGACCTCTTATGGTCAACAATAACATGATACATATCAGAAAGATGCTTATTCAAAATCTGCTCGACATCAAAAGAAGTAAAATCATGGGTGCCAATGCGCTCGCACTTGACAACAGCAGTCTTATCAATAAATTTGTTCAAATCTTTCAGAATTTTCTCATCAGGAACACCAGATAATGTAAAAGATGAAAGCAAAAGAATAACTTTTGAAAAAGTACGACCGTGATAGCAAAGGTCAACAAGCTCCTGCTCGGACTTGCAGGAAAAGAAGACTCTGCCCGATGCTGTTTTGATATCGGATGCGGAAATCAACTGTTTAATTTCAGAAGCAGAAATGTCCTCCAAACCAATGTGAGTCAGAATTAAAGCGTTCATTCTTCAGGAATAATCTTGGCCAAGCTAATAACCTTATCATTCTCCTCCAGCTTCATAACACGAACACCCTGAGTATTCCTGCCAATAATACTAATACCACTCACAGGAGTGCGAATAAGAATACCAGACTGAGAAATCAACATAAGCTCGTCTTCATCAATGACAGAAGCAATGCTGACAACACTACCATTCTTATCAGTAATCTTGATGTTAATAACACCAACACCACCACGACTGATTAACCTATAATCAGAAATTACAGTACGCTTACCATGACCTTTCTCAGTCACAGTAACAAGAGTGCGCTTGTCATCAGCAATAGTCGCGCCAATAACAACATCATCACGCAACCTGATACCAATAACACCAGTAGCAGTCCTACCCATTGCACGAACATCACTCTCATGGAATTTCACAGCCATACCCTGCTTTGTAGCAATTATAATCTGTTGATTGCCGTCAGTCAGCATGACTGCTTTCAATTCGTCTTTTTCATCCAAACCAAGAGCGATGATACCACCCTTTCTCGGATTGCTAAACTCGGCCAAAGAAGTTTTCTTCACAGTGCCATTCAAAGTAACCATGAATAAGAACTTGTTTTCCTCGAACTGCTTAACCGGAATAAACGCAGTAACTTTTTCATTCTCATCAAGCTGCAACAAGTTCACGATAGCAGTGCCCTTAGCATACCTGCCTGCTTCTGGAAGCTGATAAACCTTAATCCAATGAACTTTGCCAAGATTTGTAAAGAACAAAATATAATCATGAGTATTGGCAACGAAAAGATTCTCAATAAAGTCCTCTTCCTTTGCCTCAGCAGCAATAATACCCTTGCCGCCACGGCGCTGCTGCTTGTAAGTATCAACAGGCAAACGCTTAACATAACCAGCATGAGTAATCGTAATAACATCTTCTTCAGGCTTGATGAGAGCTTCCTCCTCAATAGCAGAAACCTCGGAAGCAAGCACCTGAGTACGACGAGCATCACTATACTTCTCCTTAAGCTCAAGCAGTTCAGCTTTAATCAAACCCAAAATTTTCTGCTCAGAAGCAAGAATTTCTTTCAAGTCCATAATGAGTTTCAATAAGCCCTCATGCTCTGCACGAATCTTGCTCTGCTCAAGAGAAGTCAACCTGCGCAAAGTCATATCAAGAATAGCCTGAGCCTGTTTTTCAGACAATTTGTAATCAGCCATCAAACCAGCCTTGGCTTCATCAGCAGACTTAGACTGCTTAATCAACTTCACAACAGCATCAATATTATCCAAAGCAATAATCAAGCCTTCCAACAAATGAGCTTTATCTTCAGCCTGAGTCAAATCAAACTGAGTGCGCTTGCGAACAATCTCCCGACGATACTCAATGAAATTTTGAATAATGTCTTTTAATGACAGCAATTTCGGCCGGTTATTAACAAGGGCGAGCAGGTTAATACCAAAAGTCTCCTGCAAACGGCTGTGGGTGAAGAGTTGATTAAGGACAACATCGGAATTTGCGCCAGATTTCAAATCAATAACAATACGCATACCTTCCCGGTCAGACTCATCACGCAAATCAGAAATACCCTGAATTTTCTTATCACGAACAAGGTCAGCAATAGCTTCAATAAGCTCAGACTTGTTAACCATGTAAGGAATCTCAGAAACAATAATGCGAACCTTGTTCTTAGCCTCCTCAAAATGAGTCTTGGCACGAACAACAATCCTTCCACGACCAGACTTGTAAGCTTCCTTCAAACCAGACAAACCCATAATCTGGCCACCAGTCGGAAAATCAGGAGCTTTCACAGTCTGCATCAATTCAAGAACATCAATGTCAGGATTGTCAATGGTCTTCATGATACCATCACAAACCTCAGACATATTATGCGGAGGAATATTAGTCGCCATACCAACAGCAATGCCAGAACTGCCGTTAATCAACAAATTAGGAACCTTGGCAGGCAAAACAGAAGGCTCCTTCAAAGAACCGTCAAAATTAGGAACGAAATCGACAGTCTCCTTGTCAATGTCCTGCAAAATTTCTTCTGCCAATTTGTTCAAACGGGCTTCAGTATAACGCATCGCTGCAGCATTATCACCATCAATACTGCCAAAATTACCCTGACCCTGAACCAAAGGATATCTCAATGAAAAGTCCTGAGCAAGACGAACCATCGCATCATAAACAGCCATATCACCATGAGGGTGATACTTACCAAGAACCTCTCCAACGATTCTTGCAGACTTCTTGAAAGGCTTATTATGCAACATACCCATATCATACATCGCAAACAAAACACGCCTGTGAACCGGTTTCAAACCATCGCGAACATCAGGAAGAGCCCTGCCAACAATAACAGACATAGAATAATCTAAGTAAGAAGCCTTCATCTCCTGCTCGATTACACGAGGGACAATTTTCTCTACTTTAGGTTCAGTTTTTTCGTCTGCCATAAAGAAGCGTCTTATCGACGATAAAATGAAGGTTTGCAGGGTTTATAAAAGTGATTATTTTATATATAGAAATAAAGTAATAATATTGATGCGACCACTTATAAGTAGTGAATAATAAAAAGATTTATAAGTAAATATATCTTCAGACAGGAGATGATAAAAAACATACTGAACTATGCATACCAAGCAGGCATCACGTGCCTTGCAGCAGCTGCTTTAGTCACAGGATGTTATTCCAAAACTGAAAGCCCTGAATCTAAAGAACAACCTGCAAACATGGAATATAAGATAACTCATGCTCACACCTGTCAAAAACAACCAAGCACAGAACCTGAATTAACTGAAGCTGAAACATACCTAAAAAACTTCCCTGAAACAATACCCGGAGCAGCAAAAATCCAGAAATACAAAACCCCTGGAGCAAAACACTGCCTAGTACACATCAAACAACAGCACGGAAACCCAGTTAAATTGACCAAGCAAGAAATGAAAGAAATAGATGCTGTCCAAAAAAGCATTTATGACATTCTCACATTTTTAGTTGATAACAATTATACAAAAAATGTCAGAATAGAAGGAATGCTGGTCATACAAGAAGAAAAAAACAAACAAGAATACAACCATTTACCCTCAATAGAAGACCAGGTCAAAGACAACTACCAAAAAACAAACGGCCTAGAATACTTCGCAGGAGGATCTCTAAAACTATCTCTTGAAAACAAAATCACACCAAAAGCCGCAGACACAATAGAGGCAATGATGGACTGGGCAAGACACCAGAACAGCAACTTCTATACTTTTGACAACAGAGAAGACATACTGCTTCAAATAATAACAGATGACAATGAAAGCTCAGTACCGGTTGTTTACGGCGGAGCACACGCATTCGGAGGAAAAAAATCCTGCGGAAACGAGTATGACCTAGAAAATGTCGTATCTGAAAAAGACAACATACAAGAATGGAACACAAAACACCCAAACAACAAATTCTGCCTGATAGAAATAACACCTGAAAATTACGAACTTCCAAAAATACGCTAACAATTTAAATAAAACTTTTTAAAAACGATTTATGAGCCTAGATTTGATAGTAAGCGAAGAAAAATTTCTAAACACTTTTGAAAACGGAATAAAAAATTACAGGGATTACAACCTAGCCAAAAAACTCCATGCGCAGAAAGAGACCTGCAAGAGAATAGCGAATATAACAGGAAGACCCGAAACAACAATACAGGGATGGGTAAAACAGAGAAAACCATTTGGATTAGATGCTTTGGAACAAGCAAAAACACTCGAGATAATACCATTAACAAAAAATTCGCCAAAACTTCCAGCATTATACGAACTGTGCTCATGGGTGTTCTGGACAGGATTCCTGACAAAACAATATGAACCAAGAATTTGCGAAAAACCAGAAACAATCCAAACGCTAAAAGAATATTTTCAAAAAACATTACAACTGGAAGGCAAATACGCACCTGGCACAATAAGATTCAAAGGCAACACGCATGGAAGAATCTTAAACGCAATGGGAATACCTGCAGGACACAGAAAATCTACACTTGAGCTTCACGTGCCACAGGCAATCATAGAAGATACAAATGCACAGTATAGATTTCTCAAGATACTATTCAAAACACGAAGGTCAATAATAAAAAAACACTGGACATTATATCTGATTGAAAATAGAAACGAAAAATATGCACAAACACTTGGAAAAGAAGTATTACACATAATAAAAACCACCCTGCCAAAGCTATACATTACAGAGCAAAATCTCGATGTGGAAACATCCGGAGAAAGACACTCGCCAAGAATACGCCTGCAGAAAAAAACAATTTTAGAAATAGAAAAGCACTATCCCGCACTTATCGAACCAGATGCTCTTTCACCTGAAAATTCTTACCACAGTACACGCACTGCTTAGATTTAGGCAAACCATTAGTCTGATACTTCATCTGATTCCCACACTTCGGACAACGAACAAGAAAAATCATTCCGGCTTCTCCTCAGGCTCGCCAGATAACAATCGCTTAATCTTCTCCTCAATCTTCGCTTCAACCTCAGGAGGAACACCCTCAGGATACAAACCCTTGCTCTCAAAAGAGGTAGGCTTCAATTTAGCAGTCTTTTCACCAGCCTCCTGCGCAATCTTCTGATCAGGAGAAAGCTCTACAATTTTCTCCACAGGTTTTTCCTCTTCAACAGGCTTTTCTTCAGATTTCTTACGCTTTTTTTTCTCAGACTTCGGCGTTTCCTCAATAGAAGTTTCAAGAACAGGAGTTTCTGTCACAGCAAGAGTTTCAGAAACAGGAACCTCAGTTACAGGAGTTTCAACAGGCGCAGGCTCAACAGCAGTTTCAGTCTGCTCAACAGGATTTGCTTCTGCATGTTTTTCATGCTTCTTCTTTTTCTTATGATGCTTATGCTCAGGAATCCTCTCCTCAACAGGAATGGACTCACGAGGAACATCAAAAACCTCAAGACTGCCAAGCTTTTCCATAAAAATTTGAACACCAGTAGGAAGAATATCAACAGGCTCAATAACAGGATAAGTCTCAAGCGGTTTCCTACCATTCTCCAAAACAATCTGAGGAGTCTCCAGCCTTTCCTCAGTCTCCTTACGCTGAGCAACCTCTGCACTCTCAATCTCAATCTCCTTTGCCTCAATAGCCTTCTCAATATCGCCAGCACTGCTGAACTTCTGCTTCAGCTTGGAAGGATCAATATCAAAATACTCAAAGAATTTTGGAGTCAACTTTATGAGTTTAGAACGACCGGATTTTTCACGGGTAATAAAACCAGAATTCTCCAACTGGGCAAGATGCTCATAAGCCTTGTTAGTACGAATCTTCACAACCTTTGACTGCATAACAGGAACCTTGTAAGCAACCACTGCAAGAGTCTCAAGCTGACCCTTAGGAAGCTCTGTCTGAGTAACAACTTTCTTAATAACACCAGCATACTTTTCCCTCACAGTAAGCTTCCAGGCAGAGCCATCCTGCATAAGCATGGTAGGACTGTTAGAAGAATCCAAAAACAATTTCCATTCTGTCAAAACAGCAAAAATCTCCCCTTCAGGCTTTTTGCACAAAGAAGCAAGCTCTGACAATTCCAGCTTCCTGCCGGCTGCAAACAAAATAGCTTCAACAACTTTTCTCAGTTCTTCATCCATTTGAAACAAAATTTTGACCCTCTTTTTTAATCGCACCCTTGCCTATCAATTGCTCGACAAAAGGAGTGAGAGCATCAACCTGAATACCAAGCAGCTTAGACAAATCATCCAAAGAATGAGGCTTGGTATGACAGGCAAATCTGATAAAATTATGCAAAATATTAATCGCATTCCTATCCAAAACACCCTTCTGCGCCTGCAAACCCTTCAACATCATATCAGTCTCGTGAAGCTTGGCCTGCAAGTCATTAATGAAAAGCTCAAACTTGGCAGTGTCAAGCTCCAACTTCTCAGGACTCATAATCTCAACAGTACTCGGCATAGTATCAAAACAGAAATCCAGCAATTCCTGCACATCCTTAAACGAAATCTGAAGCTCAACAAACTGGGTAAAAAGCTTATCAGAAGGCACAGGCTCAGCATACTTCTCAATCTGAACATCCAGACCATCCTGCTTAATCTTATCAACATGCTCCTGCAGTTTTTTAGCTATAAACTCCTTAGGAGCACCAAGTATCTCAATAATACACCTTGCAACAATCGGCTGAGGTTCCATCATTTTAATCCCAATACCTGCCCAATATAAAGCTTTTCATCGAAAAAACAAGCATATTTGTTATCGCAGAATAGTTACAAAAGCTTATAATAATAATAAAAACAGACAGGACGGGGTGATATGATGGCACTATTTGATTTTCTGAAGAAAAAACAGCAAGACCTACCTATGCCTCCTCCGCCAACTCCGCCTGAAATGATACCGGAAATACAAGGAGACATAGAATCAATAAGACCAGAACAAACACTAGAGCTGCCAGAACTACCACCAGCACTGCCTGCTCCTGCGATGGAAAAAGAGGAAATATGGAAACGACAACTTCCAATGCACGAAGCTCCAGAAGTACAAGTATTTGACAGAACGATTTCAAAACAACCAGAAATAAAAGAAACAATAAGACCAAAAATCAAACCAACATTCGTAGCAGTAGAAGACTACAAAAGAATAATAAACGACACAAACACAATACGCTCAAAACTAATGGAAGCAGAAAACTTCGTAAGAAGACTAAGCGACCTGAAAAACGAAGAAGAAAGAGCATTTGAAAAATGGAGAACACAACTGGAAGACGTTGAAAAAAAACTCAATTATGTCGACCAGCTGATAGCCAAGGCAGAAGGGTGAATAACATGGATGAAAGAGCGCCAGTATTTGTAAAAATAGACGAGTACAAAGACATAGCAGACATAATGACCTTAATGCGAGAGAAATTACGCCAGGCAAAATTCTTACTAGACAAAATAGCAGAACTAAAAACGCAAGAAGACGCAGAACTAGCAACCTGGGCAAAAGAACTCGAAGACGTAGAAGCAAGAGTAGCAAGCGTAGACAGAACACTATCAGAACCAAGCATCTAAATGGAAGAAGAACTATTCTTTGTAGGAATCAAGGACCCAATCGAATTAAGGAAAGAACTACTTACAAGCTCAAAGAATCTAATCGACAGTCTGCGAAAATTTGAACAATACAAAGACATCAAAGAAGAAAAAACACAACACATAACAGAACTAAAAAGAGTATTTGATGAACTACTCGTTCTAAACAAAAAATTACGCAATCATCTGCCAAGAACACCACTAAAAGTACCAGTGGCAATACGAGACACAAAAACAGAAAAACCAATGAAAGGCAAACCAGTCAAACTCGCACAAAACAAAGTAGACGTTCTCGAACAAGAACTAGCAAAGATTGAAGAGAGATTGGGCGGGTTAGAGTAAGTAATCCCAACCAGGCTGCCAAGCCTTCTTCAAACGCCAATCCTCAGCAAAAGCTTTCTGCCAAGTTTTACCTTTGATAATAACATCCAAAGCCAACTGAGGAGCTTTATGAGCAACAATGGCAACGTGCTTGCCATCAAACTTCTTCAAATCATCAAGAAAACTCCTCAAACGCATCTCAACACCCTTATAGCTCTCACCATGAGGAAAATGCGTGTCAATACAATTCACCTGCATTGGCTCCACTTTTTCCGAAGCAGCACCATTTAAATCACCATAATTACACTCACGCAATCTTTTGTCCTGAATTATCTGCTTACCAAAAATCAATTTAGCAGAATCAACAGCACGCTTCAAATCAGAACAAAAAACAACATCAAACTTAACTTTGATAAGCTCCTTCAATTTTTTACACTGCTCAACACCAAGTGCAGACAATTCGCCAGGATTCCAACCAGTAGAAATGCCATTCTCGTTATCAGTAGTAGTGCCGTGAACAAAGTAGGTAATGAAAACTTTAGTCATTTTAGGCTCCGCAATCTAAGTGGAGACGCTCAATCGCCGCGTCCCCACACCTCTGGGCGATTCATGCGAGGGGCAGGCAACGCGAAATATAAACATTTCGCGAGTCTGCCACCGCATTCGCTTCGCTCATGCGAGGGGCAGGATTCGAACCTGCGAAGGCACTAAGCCAATAGCTTTCACCACAAATAACTGCGGCAAGTTGTGCTTGAGGCTATCCCCTTTGGCCACTCGGGAACCCTCGCCTATCTAGAAGACGGTAAATTGGTCTTTTTAAATGTTATGAGAAAAAAAATTAATAACCCCTTGATCGACAATTACCAACCAATTCCTCCAACTCAGGACTGGCCTTAACACCCTGAATTGTCTTAGTATCGTACAACTCATAAGCCAATGAGCACATACGAAGATTTAATCCACTCTCAACAGCAGGAGTTGAAGCCCAAGCCGGATTGATAACAATCGGATTCATTTGAGGCCTATGCTTCATCGCAAGACCAGTAGAATCACCCTGCAAACCAATAATAGAGAAAGCTCCAAGAGCCAGCAAAGCAACAATCAGCAATGGCCAAATATGCTTCATAATTTCACCTCAAACAAAAAAAAAGAATAAAACATCATAAATTATAGGCATGTAAAATACGATTAAATATACTTAAGAGAACTCTTTCATCAAAACCGAAACATCAGCCTCTTTAGACAAATCAAAAACAGGCACAGCACGCGTTTCCTCAAGCAGAACACCAATAGGCAGTTTATCAGCATCAAAAGCAAACTTCAAAGCAGAAATCCTATCACGCTCAGGCTTGTCCAACTTATAGATACGCTGCTTATACCAATCAAAAGTGTTCACTTTGTTCAAAGTAATACAAGGCTGCAAAACATCAACCAAAGCAAAACCCCTATGCAAAATCGCTTTCTTCAACAACTCCTTCAAATGAACAATATCACCAGAAAAACCACGAGCAACAAAAGAAGCACCAGCAGAAATTGCCAAAGCAATAGGATTAACGGGCATTTCAGAAACGCCAGCAGGAGTAGAAACAGTCTTAGAACTAACATCAGTAGTAGGACTGGCCTGCCCTGCAGTCAAAGAATAAAGCTGATTATTATGAACAAGATAAACAACAGGAACATTAATCCTGCAAGCATGCAACAAATGATTCAAACCCTCACCATAAGCACCACCATCACCAGCCTGAGCAATAACAGTCAACTTAGGATTAGCAATCCTTGCACCAAGAGCAAGAGGCAAAGAACGACCATGCAAAGAATGAAAAACATACGTCTTAAACCAGTTATTCTCATTGCCCCCACAACCAACATCAGCAACCAACAAAACATCTTTTGGAAGCAAGTTTAATTCAGCCAAAGCCTGCGAAAGAGCAATACGAATTGAAAAATTACCACAACCAGGACACCACGTAGGAGTTCCGCACAAATAATCACCTGATTCCATCCAACACCCCAACAAGCTCATCAACAGTAAACTGATAACCATCAAACTTATTGAACAACAAAGGCTCAATCAAACAAAACTCCCTGATCAAGCGAGCAAGCTGACCAGTCTTATTATTCTCAATAACAACAACCTTTTTGCCTTTTATAAAACCAGAAATATCAGGAAAAGGAACCAAATATTGCAATTGCAGGAAGGAAACATCAGAAAACTTTTCCAAAGCAGACAGTATAGGACCTTTAGTAGAACCCCAGCTGACAATAATGATTTTTGCATTCTCATTGCCATGCAGAATCGGCTTTGGAAGCTCTTTTCTCAACAAGTCCAGCTTTTTGAAACGCTTCTCAACCATCTTCACACGATTAACAGAATTATCAGAAGAAAAACCAAACTCATCATGCTCATCAGAATTCGCATCAAACACGCCATCCTGCTGACCAGGAACAGAACGAGGAGAAATACCATCAACAGCAAAAACATAACGCTTAAAACCAGGCTTGGGAACGGCAAAAGACTCACGCTGAACCTTAACATCAGATTTCAAAGAAGAAACTGTCTGGAAACACTCATTCAAATATTTGTCAGTCAAAACAATAACAGGCAATTGAAACTTCTCAGCAAGCTGGAAAGCACGCACTGAAACATCAAAACATTCCTCAACATCACCAGGAGCAACAACAATACGGGCAAATTCGCCATGACCAGCACTCCTAACAAACAAGAGATCAGATTGTTCTGTTTTTGTAGGCATGCCAGTAGCAGGACCAGCACGCTGACCATAAAAAATCACAATAGGAGTCTCAGTCATACCAGCAAGAGCCAAAGATTCAACCATTAAAGAAAAACCGGCACCAGAAGTAGCAACCATAGAACGAACACCACAATGAGAAGCACCCAAAGCCATCAAAATACCAGAAATCTCGTCCTCAGGAACTTCAACAACAAAACCACAACTCAGAGATTTAGCAGCGAGATACTCAAGCATCGGATTAATAGGCGTAATAGGATAAATAGCGGCAAACTTCATGCCTGCCTTGATAGCACCAAGAGCAAGAGAATGATTACCGCTCAAAAACAACTGTTTAGACTTCTTAACTTTAAACTCGAATTCAGGCTTAGAAGAATCAAAACCGGCTTTTGCAGCCTTAACATTAACATCAAGAAACGGCTTTCCAGCAAAATGTTCTCCGATAATTCCTGAAAGAACACCAAAATCAAGATTCAACAAACCAAAAACAGCACCAACAGCAACCATATTACGCGACAATTCACCAAACTCTTTCGACTTGTCCAAAATCTCTCCAGAAATAAGAAAATGATTCTCAGAAAGCTCCTTCTTGTGCAATTCAACACTCTTCTCGTCCAAAGCAACAAGCAAATCAGTCTTAGAAGAAAGAGATAAGACAGGCGTATCAGAAACGACCAAAGTAAAAACATTATTACCCCCCCTAATCAAAGAAGGATAATCATTAGAAGCGAAAACAAACAAACCACAACGAGAGCAAGCCCTACCAAGAATCTCACCAGCAGACATTATACCGCTGCCCGCCTCCCCTGAAATCTTAATCTGCATAAAAATCAAATATAATCCACAATATTTAAAACCATAACAAACAAAACAAGACAAATGACAGTAGAAATAACCGCAGTAGGCGGATGGAAAGAAGTAGGCAGGAACATGACAGCAGTCAAAATAGACGATGAAGCAGTCATATTCGACATGGGACTTCATCTCCCGAACTACATCAAACTCACAGAAGAAGAAATGGGAGAATTCGTAAAACAAACAGAAACAAACCTGAAAAAAGCAGATGCCATACCACAAGACGCCACAATAAAAGACTGGAGAGAAAAAGTAATAGCAATAGTAGTAACACACGCGCACCTCGACCATCTCGGAGCAGTACCATACATGGCTGCAAAATATGACGCACCAATATACTGCACGCCATTCTCAGCAGAAATTCTCAGAACAATATGCAAAGATGAAAAACTAGATTTACAGAACAAAATAATAGAACTAAAACCAGGACAGGCAACACAAATATCAAAAAGCCTCAAACTCGAATTTTGCCACATAACACACAGCACACCACAAACAATCATAGCAACACTGCACACGCCAGATGGAATAGTAATGTACGGAAACGACTACAAGCTCGACTCACACCCAACACTAGGAACACCAGTCAACTATGAACATCTGAAAAATTTAGGAGAAAAAGGAGTGCTCGCACTCATACAAGACTGCCTCTACTCAAAAGAACAAAGAAAAACACCAAGCGAACAAGTAGCAAAAGACATGCTAAGAGACGTCTTAATAGACATAGACAACAAAGGAAAAGGAATCATAATCACAACATTCGCAAGCCACATAGCAAGACTGAAAACAATAACGGAATTCGGAAAATTGCTGAACAGAAAAGTCATCATAATGGGAAGAAGCATGGCAAAATACTGCTTTGCTGCAAAAGACATCGGACTCGTAGATTTATCCAAACAAGCAGAAATACTAAAATATGCAAGACAAATAAAAAGAAGACTCAAAGAAATACAAAACAAAAAAGACAAGTATTTGATAGTCGTGTCAGGCCATCAGGGAGAGCCAAAAAGCACACTAAACAAAATGATAGACGGCATATACAACTGGAAATTCACAAACGACCACGTGATATTCAGCAGCCAGATAATACCTGCAGAAATAAACATACAACAAAGACAAATAATGGATGAAAAACTCAGAAAACTCGGAGTAAGAATATTCAAAGACATACACGTATCAGGACACAGCTCAAGAGAAGACATAAGAGAAATAATCACACTGCTAAAACCAAAACATCTCCTGCCAACACACGGAGAAGAAGAAAAACTAGAAGCATTCAGCTCACTCGCAAAAGAAATGGGATACGACAAAACACTGCACATTCTAGAGAACGGGCAAAGAATAAAATTATAGACTTCGCAATCACAACTGCAGTATAGTAAAATATATAAACACCGACTTCAAGAAATTATACAGGGGGGTAAACAAAAATGAGGCTTGTGCTAGCAGATCCAACATTACTAAAAGACAGCATATCAGTAATATCAGACCTCGTCAATGAGGCGAGATTCAAAATAACACGCGACGGACTGGAAATGATTGCAATGGACCCTGCAAACGTAGCAATGGTCATATTCAAACTTCTGTCCAGCAGTTTCACAGAATACGAAGTTGAAAAAGAACAAGAAATATCAATAAACCTCGCAAACTTCAAACAAATACTAAGAAGAGTAGGAGCAACAGACATACTCACACTTGAAGTGACAAGCGACAACAAACTGCAAATCCTTCTAAAAGGCTCAACAACAAGAACCTTCAGCCTGCCACTAATAGAACTTGAAGAAAAAGAACAAAGAATACCAAACTTAACCTTCCCAATAGCAATAGGAACAACCAGCATGGTGCTCAACGACGCCATATCTGACGCAGACATTGTAGCAGAAAGCGTCACCCTAGCAGCAGAACCAGAAAAATTCACAATATCCGCAGAAGGAGATTTATCAAAAGCAAACATCGAAATAAAACAAAGCGAAGAAACAAAAATCAAAACAACAAGCCCTGCAAAAATCAAAGCGAAGTATTCGATTGAATATTTGAAGAAAATGATTAATGCAGGAAAGCTCGCAAACGAAGTAAGCATATTCTTCAACCAAGATTATCCTTTGAAGCTGGAGTACAAAGTTGTAGACAAACTACTACTCAGTTTCATACTCGCACCAAGAGTAGAGAACGACTAAAAAGGAGGAAAAAACAAAATGGGAATGCAAGAAGTATTACAAGCGGCACCAAGCATGGAAGGCCAGCTAAGGATGTGCATCGGCAGACTGGAACATGCAAGAGATTTTGAAGGCATGAAACAAGAAGTCATAAACGTCTCTAACATACTAATAAATCTGTTAGAACAAATACAAAGAAAATAAGCCACAAAGCTTTTATACCTTTCACTACTAAATAGTAGTATGAAGTATCTAAAGTTGTTAAGACCGCAGCAATGGTACAAAAATTTCTTAGTCTTCTTGCCACTGCTATTCTCAGGAAATTTGTTAAATTTAACAGCAATAGGACAATCACTGCTCGCATTTGTGAGCTTCTGTGCGCTTTCTTCAGCAACATACGTCATAAATGATTATGTTGACAGAAACAAAGACAAACTACATCCTGAAAAATCAAAAAGACCAATAGCATCAGGAAAAATAGGACGAATCAGCGCTTTACTATTAGTATTGCTGCTAGCAGCAATCGGATTCGGAACAGCACTACTACTCCCAAACAAGTTTCTGATAGCAGCACTAGGATACTTCACACTATCACAACTATACACGGCATGGCTCAAACACGAAGCCTTCGCAGACATACTCACAATAGCAGTAAACTTTGTCATAAGAGCAGCAGCAGGAGCATTCGCAATAAACGTATGGGTAAGCCCGTGGCTCATATTAGGAGTATTCTTCCTCGCACTATTTTTAGTATTAGGAAAAAGAAAAAGCGAAATAATACTATTGCAGGAAAAAGCAAACACGCAAAGAAAAACACTTGCGTCATACACGCCAGAAATAGTATCAAGATTAAGCACACTAACAACAACAGCGCTTGTCGTCTGCTACACACTCTTTGTATTCTTTGGAGAACACACACTACTATACATCAATTTACCAATCGCACTATATGCAATATTCAGATATGAAAGCTTTGTAAGCACGGGAAACATAATTGCAAGACAGCCAGAACACATATTCACAGACTGGAGAATGATGGCTACAATGATAATATGGGGACTGCTAACCATAGGAGTCCTGTACACATGACCGTAGAAATAAAATTAACACCTGAAAAAATAACAGGAGAAGACCTTTCAGACATATACCGTTTGTTCTGTGAAGCTTTTCAAATCAAACACTACCCCCGCGCAGACGAATACCTAAAAACTCAAGGATTACAGGAATTAAGAGACAAAAGAGTCACGGGTTATTCATCAGAACGCTCACTATTCAAAGCCTGGTACGAAGGAAACGGAATAACAAGATTCAACGGATGCAGCACATTCGAAGACCCAACATATACACAAAAAATAGAGAAATTCAGAGAACTAATGAAAGAGAAATATAAAGAAATTATTTCTTAGACCCAAAATAAAACATTTTCTGAATATCAACATCACTTGAAGTAAACTTGCCCTGACGAGGATGCTCCTCCTTAACCTCAGTCTTCAAAGGCTCCTGACGATCCTTAGGCTTAGGAGGCGCCTGCTCAGACAATTTCCTCAACTCAGACTTCAAACACTCCAACTCATTCGCAAGAGAACCCAAAGCAGAACGCAACAAACTAATCTCCTGCTCGCACCGCTTATTATTCTGCTCTAACAACATCTCAAAACGCCTTTCTGAAAGCGCATCAACCCGCTGAACAACAGCAGGCTTTTCCTCAATAACTACCTGCTGGCCTTCCTCAAAAACCTGCTCTGCCTGCTGAAAAGCAGAATCAGAAGAACTCGCAAAATTGTGATTTCTCAACTCTTTAGCCAAATTATTGATTTTCTGAAGTTTAAACACGTCCATACATACCACCATCCATCTCAAGATAACCATTCCTCATAACAAAACGCCTACCTGAAACAGGCAAAGGCTGACTACCAACCTGAGGCAGAGACTCACGACGAATATTACCAAGCAAATTAACACATTTATCACAATACAACTTAACACCTTCACGCTTAGCTACACATAACTCACACAATTTTTTACCACACCACATACAACCGCCAATGTGGTCTTTCCGGTGTTTATCACATTTAATCATAGAGTAAATTGCGAGCCAAAATTCTCCTTAACAAACTGAGCCATCATCATATTACCAGCCTGAATGTAAGATTTGTAAGCAGTAGCAAACAAACCCTCACGCAAACAAGTATCACCCAAAGCAGACAACCGCTGAGCATCACCAGCAAGCTCGTAAGCCTTAGCAGCATAACCAATCTGGCGCTCTCTTAAAGCCTTATCACCAACCTCAGCCAGTTTTTGCTTACTGTTAACTGCAATAAAAACCTCAATAGCATAATCATACTTCTCCTTTCTCAAACAGTCCTCTCCAACACGGACAAGTCGTTCCACATCATTAATAGAACGAAAAGCCCTAATTGCATCACCAGTTTTTCCCTCTTCCAAACATCTATTGCCAACCTTCAACAACTTATCAGTATTATCAGCAAGCCTATAACACTCAATGGCATTCGTAAACAAACCAACCCGCTCATAATCCTCGCCAATATTGGTAAGCTTTGCACGATTGCCAGCAAGAATAAACACTTTCATAGCTTCAGGCAAACGCCCCTTTCTAACATACTCATCACCAAAAGCATTCAACAACGCAATACGGGTTTCCTCATCAAACATTGACAAATTTGTATTCTCAAAACCCTTCTCAATCAAAGCAGGAAGAATGCGCCTAAAATTAGACAATCTAGCCTCATTCGCCTTAATTGCATTAACATTCTCTGCGACATTCGAAACTACTTTTTGAAGAATTTTATCATCCATATCACAACACCTCTTTAAACACTCAACAGTGAATTAAATTCAGCACAAACTGGTATATAAATGTTACTAAAATGTATACTGAAAACTTTTCAGGACGAAGAATATATTAAGCAAAAAAGAAAAAATAAACAATAAACGCCAGTGGTCTAACGGCATGACGCAGCTTCCGCAACAAACTTTTATAAAAAAGTTTGATCAAAAACACTCAAGTGGGGTCTGCGACCCCACGATATACCGCAGGTGCTCTGCACTCGCACATAGACACGCCAGTGGTCTAACGGCATGATCGGAGATTCCCAATCTCTTGGACCGGGTTCAATTCCCGGCTGGCGTATGCTACGCATCAGACACGGGAATTGAACATCCAGGCGAAGCAAAGCTTCGCCTGTCCCCCTCGCTTGCTACGCAAGCTTCAGGGATTCCCGGCTGGCGTATCAGATTTTAGGCGCCAGACGGACCAGCCGAAACCGCGTTTCGGCGCTGCCCGGCTGGCGTATCAGAAAGTTTTTATTCTGAAATGCAACAAACAAAGATATGAACATACTGATAAGCATTGCATTGGCCTGGCTGGTATGCCAAGCAATAAAAATAGCAATCAGCAGAAAAACAACAACATTCTGGCAATTAGGAGGAATGCCTAGCGCTCACTCAGCACTCGTAGGAGGACTAGCAACAGCAGTAACATTACAAGAAGGATACACCTCGCCAATATCAGCAATCACGTACGTACTGGCAGCCATAGTAATACACGATGCAGTACATATAAGAAAAGACCACAACCTCACTGAAATTATTGCAGGACTAGCAATCGGATTCTTTGTTGTTTTAGCACTTAGTTACGTATAAGGAACAACCATAGAAAACAAGCTATCAAGACCTCGCTTCAAAGAAGCCTTCTCAGTGACCTGATTATGAGTAAAAGGATACAACAACCACTTATCATTAGCTTTGGGATTCACAAAAAAAATACACAAACCCCTCAACTTTGCAAGCTCATCCCAATTAGAAACAACAAAATCAACATTCTTCTTAAGATTCAAAACAACCAAACCAGCATTGCCAGTTGATTTCTGAACAATCTCATCAACATCCTTCAGCTCGGGACGAATCAGAAAAACAACATCGCCAGAAGTCTTATGAACAATAAAATCACCATTAATACTCTCAAAACCAGTAATAGCCTTCTGAATGATATCACGACTCTTCAAAAAAATCTGAACCCAATCTTTCAACTCTCCAGTCAAATCCATGCGTACAAGGCTTACAGACAGTTACTTAAACTTTTATCTTTCCAGCAACGTGACAACATCAAACCGGCTGTATTTCTTCAGCCGTTGATTCCTCTTCGGAATAACTCGGCACGGCAGCACGACTGATAACCATAATGTCACCAACAGCCTTAACGAGCTGATGAGGCACAATAACACCCTTCGCACTTCCAAGCACCTTACTCAAGAAAGAATTCTTAGTAGCACGAACACGCCACCCATGAACTTTTGTCTGGGTCAAAATAGCCTCCTCAATATCACCAAAGTAATCACCCTGATCGGTAAAAACCTTCATATCATATGTTTCCTGAATATTTTTTAGCCTGAGCATATTGTTCCCTCCTTTGCGGTTACTATTTTCTAAGGGTTAAACTATATAAAGATTATGGTAAAGCACAGCATTAATAAAGAATGAACATAACAGAAAAAAAATGAAAATAAAGATAATAGGAACATCACACATATCACCAGAGAGCATAAAAAAAGTCGAAAAAACAATTCTAGAAGAAAAACCAGAGATAGTAGCAATAGAGCTCGATGCAAAAAGGCTATACGCACTGCTCCACAAAGGAAAACAAAGACTAAGCTACAAAGACATCAAAAGAGTAGGAATCAAAGGCTGGCTGTTCGCACTCATAGGAGCCTGGGCAGAAAGAAAACTAGGATCAAAAGTAGGAGTAGCACCGGGCTCTGAAATGATAAAAGCAGTAGCCGCAGCACAACAAGTAAAAGCAAAAATAGCGCTCATAGACCAAGATATAGATATCACCCTCAAAAGATTCTCAAAAGCACTGACTTGGAAAGAAAAATTCAGGTTCGCAGCAGACATTTTCAAAGGAGTTATCCTAAAAAAAGGAATAGAGTTCAACCTGGAAAAAGTGCCATCACAAAAACTCATAAAAAAACTGATAGACGACGTGAAAAAAAGATACCCAAACATCCACAAAGTACTCGTAGAAGAAAGAAATGAATACATGGCAAAAAGCCTGTTTAGAATAACACAATTGCATCCTGATGAACAAATTATCGCAGTGGTGGGCGCGGGACACGAGAAAGAAATAAGAAAACTCTTAAAAAAGTATTTAAAGACAGGAAAAGAGAGCATATAAAAAAGAGTGATAAATGAGCTTCCGCAATTATCTAGACAAAGTAAAAAGATACTTCTGGTTTTCAAAAGAAGAATGGCTGTCCTTCTGGATAGCAGTATTCTGCCTTGCATTCATCTACTCATGGACAAGCTGGGGCCCAGCAGGACAATTTAATCTTGAAACAGGATTGAAAAATCTGGCAATAGCAATCATATTAATAGGACTCACCTTATTTGTACACCACTCAGGACAAAGACTCACAGCCTTATGGTTCGGACTAAGGGCAGAACAAAAAATATGGTGGTACGGACTTCTAATAGGATTAATCTTGACAATCCTGAGCAATGGAAACATAAAAGTACTGGCAGCAACAGGAACACTCGCTTACATGCTGCCCGTGCACAGGCTCGGAGCTTTCAGATACGGACCAGGAGTAAACATTTTAGCAAAAATCGTCATGGCAGGACCAATAGCAAACATATTCTTCGCAGGAATCATTAAAACAATAGAATGGATGGGAATAATAAGCCCTGCAATTGGAGAAAAACTATTCATGCTAAACCTAATGTTCGCCTTCTGGAATTTTTTCCCGATACCTCCACTCGACGGATCAAAAATATTCTATTATTCCAGAAATATCTACATGCTCATTTTTGGCACATACGCATCATACGTGGTTCTCGTACACTTCTTTGAAGTTTACTCATACATTTACTCACTACTTCTAGGCATAACAATCTGGCTCATATACTTCATATTCGTGGAGAGAAAACTGTAAAATGCTAGACACAAACTTCATGCTGGACTGGCCGGAAATAGCAGCACTATTATTCCTGTTTGCAGGATTATTCATGGCATTATTTTCTGGAAGCCCATTCACACTATACACTGTATGCTTCCTAACAGGCCTCTTATTCGGAAGAGTCTGGTACAAATACAGAAAAAAAGAAAGCATACCCGTATTCCTTTTCATAGTAGCATTCTTCCTCGGATTCATATTGGGAGGAATATGGGCAAACCTCAGATTAATCTCACTATTTCTACTCGCAGGAATACTTGCAGGATACTGGATACACGCAAAAAAAATAATACGAACACTGTAGTTTCTAAAAACAATTAAATACAAACGAAAATTAAAGAAAAATATGCTAAGGGGGTTCACGCCAAGACTATACCAAGAGACAATACTAGCCACAGCAGCAATCAAAAACACACTCGTAGTACTGCCGACAGGAATGGGAAAAACAGGAATAGCAGTGTTACTAACAGCACAAAGACTCAAACAATACCCGCAATCAAAAATACTGATTTTAGCGCCAACAAAACCATTAGCAGAACAACACCTGAACACATTCCGAAAAACACTGGAACTCCCAGAAGAAAAGTTCACATTATTCACCGGAGAAATACCACCGGAAAAAAGAGCAGAACACTGGCAAACAGCACAAATCATATTCTCAACACCACAAGGACTAGAAAACGACATCATAGGAAACAAAATC
>Ga0105099_10000730_pt1 | contig 21861 bp, 18 predicted proteins | sample PPLLak3cmMay2015_2_FD_79138 | JGI IMG/M metagenome (GOLD analysis project Ga0105099, IMG submission 79138) | Freshwater sediment microbial communities from Prairie Pothole Lake near Jamestown, North Dakota, USA - PPLs Lake P8 Core (1) Depth... | ecosystem: Environmental > Aquatic > Freshwater >... | reverse complement strand
TGTCTTGTCCTGAAATAGGTTTACACAAAAAAGTGTAAAATGGACAAAAGATGTAAAGTCATTCCAGGATTTAAAAGTAAGAATTCATTTACTACCGCTGAGCGTCATCAGATAATAAAAGAGTTGTTATCATCACGATGCTCAAAGCGTGAAATTTGGGAGAAGTATACAGGACAAGTTGAAGAGCACGGCAAACTACTAAAATGGATGCGCCAATTAGGTTATACTTCTGAACTTTCAAGCAGAAGGTTTACTTTTGGAGAAAATATTAGTTTGATGGCCCAAAAGCAAACCACTACTACAAAAGCAGAAGAATCGTTTGAAATCCTTCAATTAAAGAAACGAATTTCTGAATTAGAAAATCAATTGAAAGATGCCGAGATGAAGGCAATTGCCTTTTCAACAATGGTTGATATTGCAGAGAAAGAGTTTAAGATACCAATCAGAAAAAAGCTCAATACCAAACCATTGTAGAAATGAAAAGTAATTTTCCGCACATAGGATTAGCCAAGCTATGTGGTTGGTTTGGTGTTACCAGGCAGGCATATTATCAAAACAGCTGGAAAGGCATTGAGATCAGTATTGAAGAAGATCTTATATTGAAGGAGGTTCTGGGGATCCGTAAAAATCATAAAAGAATGGGAACACGTAAACTCTATGATAAGCTTCACCCATTTATGCTGGAACATCAAATTAAGATGGGAAGAGATGCATTATTTGATCTCTTGTCGTCCAATCATTTGCTTGTGAGAAAGAGGAAAAGACGGATACAAACCACTCAATCCTTTCATTGGCTAAGAAAGTACCCGAACCTGATAAGAGATTTTATCCCAACAGGACCTAACCAGCTTTGGGTTAGTGACATTACCTATTGGAAAATAAATGGAGGACATGTGTATATTAGCTTTATTACCGATGCTTATTCACATAAGGTAGTGGGCTTTCATGTAGCAGAGACATTGGAGGCCGTTGAGAGCGTACAAGCTTTGAAAATGGCCCTTTCTGGCTTATTTATGGAGCCAGACGGTCATTTTCAACTCATTCATCATTCCGACCGTGGAGTACAATATTGTTGCTATGAGTATGTAAAGCTATTACAGGATAATAACATTAAAATAAGTATGACGGAAAACGGAGATCCGTTAGAGAATGCTTTGGCTGAAAGACTAAATGGAATACTTAAGGATGAGTATTTGAATGATAACCCTGTAAACTCTGTAGAAGAAGCCAGAGTGGTACTAACAAGATCTGTGAGCCTTTATAATGAGGATAGACCGCATATGAGTATCGGAAATCAATATCCGTCATTGGTTCATGAACAAAAGATCCAAACAGAACGATTATGGAAGAATTATTACAAAAAGAATCCTACTATTGTAAACCAATATCAGGATTAACTATTAAGTGTAAATATATCAGGATTTAATTATTAACCTGTAAACTTATTTTAGGACGAGTCATAGACTTCGGTGAGCAAAGCAAGGGGGCCCACCACGCACCGCTTCACCCTTCTGATTCCAGCTTTTTTGAAGAAAAACTGAAAAAAAGAGGCAAAACCAGGGTAACAATTCGACCCCAATGGATATTAAACCATATATTTTGTCTGATTAGTGCAGGTCTTGCAGTCCTGCAATCTTTGCCATCTCCCCATCTCCCCATCTCGCCCTCCCGCTCTCCCGCTCTCCCGCCCTCCGCACCTTTCAGCCACCGAAGCTTTCTTTGACCTCCGAAGCATTGCGAAGGAGGTAGCAAAGGTGGCCCGCACCCCGCACCCCGCACCATTTTTTTACTATCTTAGTCACCCAAAACAACCACATGGCCCTTAACTACATCTGGATCGCCTTCTTCGTAATCGGATTCCTTGTCGCTCTCGGCAAACTCATTTTCACCGGCAATACCCAGATATTCAACGATCTGGTTGGCTCTGTATTCACCAGTGCAAAGACAGGCTTTGAAATATCACTGGGACTGACCGGTGCACTCACTCTCTGGATGGGACTGCTCAAGGTGGGAGAGAAGGGAGGAGTAGTAAATATCCTCGGACGGGCAATGGGACCTCTGTTTGAAAAGATATTCCCCGGACTGCCCAAAGGCCACCCGGCATACGGATCAATAATGCTCAACATAGCGGCCAATATGCTTAATCTCGATAATGCGGCAACTCCGGTCGGACTGAAGGCAATGAAGGAGATGCATGAAGTGAATCCCGATAAGGAGACCGCCTCAAATGCCCAGATAATGTTCCTTGTTCTCAATGCTGCCGGACTTACAATAATCCCGGTGAGCGTTATAGTTTACAGGATGCAGCTTGGTGCCGCAAACCCTGCCGATATTTTTATTCCCATACTGATATCCACTTTCTTCGCATTGATGACCGGACTCATCAGTGTAGCTGTTATGCAGAAAATAAACCTCTTCGATAAAGTGGTTGTAGCTTACCTCGGGGGCCTTACTCTTATAATATTGGGGATAATATTGTATTTCAGCACTCTGCCGAAGGAGCAGGTATCCGAAATATCCACTTTTGCGGCTAACTTCATTCTTATTTCTGTCATCATCATCTTCATCGTGCTCGCGGTAATAAAAAAGGTGAATGTCTACGATGCTTTTATTGAAGGTGCAAAGGAGGGGTTCAATATAGCAATCAAGATCATCCCTTTCCTGGTCGCTATACTTGTTGCAATAGGAATCTTCAGGGCATCAGGCGCCATGGATTTCATCATCTCCGGAATCACCGCATTCTTTGGCTGGCTGGGATTCGATACCAGATTCACAGGAGCCCTGCCCGTTGCATTCATGAAACCTCTCAGCGGCAGCGGCGCACGGGGACTGATGGTTGATGCAATGACGACCTACGGACCCGATTCTTTTGTCGGAAGACTGGCCTGCACCATGCAGGGAACAACCGACACTACCTTTTATATAATAGCTGTATATTTCGGATCTGTTGGTATTAAAAACACCAGATACTCAGTGGGTTGCGGACTGCTTGCCGATCTAGTCGGATTCACTGCTGCCATTCTTGTGGCATATCTCTTCTTCGGCTGATTGTTTCAGGTATACCAGTCGCTTAATTAAATAGATCTTTAGATATTTCCGACAGTTTAAAACATTTATTGCCGGTCAGGGGCACGCCGTTTGGCACCCTTTAATAACTTTAGTACCTTTGAACAAAGAATCAAGGAAAGTGATAGCTCGTGTTTATATTGACACTTCAGTAATAGGTGGTTGTATTGACCGGGAATTTAAAGAATGGTCAGATAAGCTTTTTGATGAATTCATAAGTGGTAAGAAAATTGCAGTCATTTCAGATGTAACTTTGGATGAACTGGACCTTGCACCCAGGAAAGTTCAAAACATACTAAAAAAAGTACCTGACAAATACTTAAGAATTGTAGAATCCAACGATAAAACTGAAAATCTTGCTAAACAGTACATACTTAGAAAAGCTGTATCAGAAAAGTTTTTTCTGGATGCCTTGCATATTGCTATCGCGACTTACTACAATGTGACTGTTCTTTCAAGCTGGAATTTCAGACATATTGTAAATCTGGACAGAATTATTAAATATAATTCCGTAAACATTGAGATGGGCTATAAAATATTAGAGATCAGAAGCCCGAGAGACATTCTAAAAACTGAATAAAATGGAAAAAGATAAAGAATTTGATGCAGTTGAAATGATGAGATCAATAAGATCTGAATTGCAGGAAAAATATAAAAAGGAACCGGATGCAAGAAAAAAGAGATATTCTGATATCCGAAAAAAGTATCGTATAAAGACCAAAAGAAAAATTTTGATCAACCCCTGACAGATTTATTGTCATTCCTCATAAGTATTACCTTAAAGGCCTAATTATCGTTTTTTATGAGCCTTACCCTCCTCTCAATCCTTGTAGCCCTGAGCATTGTCGCAATAATCATTCTTACCTCAAAGCTGAAGCTTAAGGCTTTTGCCGCCCTTTTCCTTGTTTCTGTTTTCCTTGCATTTGCGACTCTGCCTCCCGACACCATTGTCAGCACCATAAAAGAAGGTTTTGGAAGCACTATGGCTTCAATCGGGTTCCTGATAATCTTCGGGGCAATGATCGGGATCATCCTTGACAGGACCAGAGCCACGCTGAGCATCGCAAATTACATATTGTCGAAAACAGGCAAACACCGGAGCGCACAAGCGCTGGGAATCACAGGCTTTATTACCGGTCTCCCGATCTTCTGTGATTCCGGATTTATTATTCTCAGCGGACTTGCAAAGTCGTTCAGCTTCAGGTCGAAAACAGCGATGCCTTTCATGGCAACAGTGCTGGCAACATCGCTCTATTCTATACACTGTCTTATTCCTCCGCACCCCGGGGCTCTGGCAGCAGCCGGCATTTTTAGTGTAAATGTCGGCAACCTTATAATTGCGGGAATTCTCTTTGCTGTTCCGGGAGTGATTGCTGCATGGTTCTGGAGCAGGTTGATGATCAGGAACAGGAACTACCCTCCGGCTGAGATCAGAGAAGAAATTCAGTCATCCGGAAATGACCTTCCATCACCTTTATTGTCGTTTCTGCCTATTATTGTCCCCCTGCTGCTTATATCGACAAAATCGCTGATCCTGCTCTTTGACAGGGACGCATCGGGTTTGATGTACAAAATATTCAGGTTTCCGGGAGAACCGGTGTTCGCACTGGCAATTGGCGTGGTCATATCATTATTTCTGGTACGTAAAAGGACAGTTGATTCGATCAATTCCCTCTTTACTGAAGCAATAGAGAAGGCTGGCCCGATACTTATTGTCACAGCCGCAGGAGGTATGTTCGGTATGGTGATAAAGGCTACCGGGATAGGAGAGGAGGCAGGCAAAATTCTTGCGGGGACAGGGGCCGGATTGTTGATCCCTTTCCTCATTGCAGCAGTAATGAAAACAGCACAGGGATCATCAACTGTAGCTATAATAACAACAGCTTCATTCATTGTACCGATGCTGGGAATGCTCGGCCTTGATTCTGAATCAGGCCGCATGCTGGCATTGCTGTCAATGGGAGCCGGGTCAATGTTCGTATCCCATGCCAATGACTCTTATTTCTGGGTCATTACAAACTTTTCAGGAATTGAAATGAATACAACTCTGAGGATTTATTCATCCTCAACTATTGTGATGGGAGTTACGGTATTTGCTTTCATCTGGGTATCGTCACTCTTCCTGTTATGATTTTTTTATTATCTTGAACCTCCATTACCTGTATAATGAACAGTCAAAATACAGCAGAGAAAATTTTTCTTGCAGGAGTGAAGGGAGTACTTCCCGGCAAGCTGATCAGTGATCTTTTTTCTCTCAAAGGCTCTCACCTTAAGATCGGATACCAGGGTTATGACCTGGACAAGTACAATAATATATATGTTATCGGCGCCGGGAAAGCCAGCGCATCAATGGGACATTATGTTGAGAGTATCCTTGGAAAAAAGATTTCTGACGGACACATAATTACCAAATACGGAAGTTTTGTAAAGCTGAAAAAAATAAAGGTAACTGAAGCCGGACACCCGGTTCCGGACCATAACAGCTTTATGGCAACTGAAGATGTCCTGAGAGTAGCTGATAAAGCATCTGATAATGACCTGGTTATATGTTTGTTCTCAGGCGGAGGCTCATCTCTTCTGACTGATTTTCCGGAGAGCACCTCGCATGAAGATATGATCCTCCTGAATGATCTGCTTGTAAGATGCGGTGCAGATATTATAAAAATAAATGCTGTAAGGAAACATCTTTCCGGAATAAAGGGAGGACAGCTCGCCAGGAGGATCGCGCCTGCGGAATTTGTCACAATCCTGATCTCGGATGTCCCCGGCGACAGGATAGACTGTATCGCTTCCGGACCAACTGTCCCTGACAGTTCAACATTTGCCGACGCTCTTAAAGTTATTGAAGATTATCATCTCACAGATCAGATGGCGGAAGGCTTGCTGAATCACCTCAGGGAAGGCATTGGTGGTGTGAGGGAGGAGACTCCCAAGCCAGGTGATCCTGTCTTTGTAAAATCACAGACGTTTATCGCAGGAAGCAACAGGATTGCACTTCAATCTGCAAAAAGCGAGGCGGAAAAATCCGGTTACTCAGCATTCATTCTTACCGACCAGCTGTTCGGTGACCCTGAGGGGGCCTGCAGATGGTTCAGGGAGATGATTTTTAAATATAAGAGCGACAATACAATACGTAAACCGGTTTGCCTCCTGTTCGGAGGAGAACTTACTCTGAAGGTAACGGGAAGTGGAGAGGGTGGAAGAAACCAGCACCTGGCTCTCACTGCTGCTTTGAGGTTAAATGATATTCCCGGAATTACATTCCTTTCAGCAGGCACCGATGGAAATGATGGTAACACAGATGTGGCAGGAGCAGTCATAGATACGGATACAATGCATGATGCACTTTCAAGGAATATTGATCCTGAAAAATACCTCAGGGAATTTGATTCATATAATTTTTTTAAATCAGCCGGCGGCCACATCTTCACCGGCCCTACATTTACCAACGTTATGGATATAGTAGTAATATTAATCGAATAAACTCCAACTTAAAACTAGGAGTTCACTCCTGAAATCCAAAAAATGAAATTGCCACTAAGACACCAAGACACCAAGGTTCACCAAGAGTTTATCTATCAATGACTTATTCTTGGTGCAACTTTGTGTCTTGGAGCCTTGGTGGCAAAAAACTTTAAACCTCAAACCTCAAACCTCAAACCTCAAACCCTGAACCCCTATGTCCGCAGCTTATATAATTTTAATAGTCGCCCTCGGAGTTGCCCTCCTTCTTCTTATGGTGCTCAAATTCAAACTGAGCGCTTTCATCTCATTGTTGATAACTTCAATCTTTGTAGGGATTCTGGCCGGAATGCCACTCTCGTCAATTTCTGCAAGCATTCAGAAAGGCATGGGTGATACGCTGGGATTCATCGCGACCGTAGTCGGGCTTGGAGCCATATTCGGGCAGATGCTTGAATCTTCAGGCGGGGCAAAATCGCTTGCACAATATCTGCTGAAGAAATTCGGACAGGACAAATCTTCATGGGCATTAATGCTTTCGGGATTCCTTATAGGGATACCCATATTCCTGGATGTCGGATTTATAATACTTATACCTATTGTTTACGCACTTGCGCGTAATACAAATCGTTCACTTTTATATTATGCTATACCGCTTCTGGCCGGGTTAGCGGTTACCCACACTATGGTACCTCCGACACCGGGACCTGTGGCTGTGGCTAATATCCTTGAAGTTGATATTGGTCTTGTCATTCTTTTTGGAATAATAATAGGATTACCGGTTGCCATAGTGGCAGGACCTGTATTCGGCCGGTTTATTGCAAAGAAGATCTTTGTGCCTGCCCCGCCGGAGATAAATGCCACAGATGGTGAAATAATGGAACAGGGAAAGAGATCTCCTTCTTTTGGGATCATCTTCCTGGTAATTCTTACACCTCTGCTTCTGATTCTTATCAGCACATTTGTCAATTTCGGGATTGACAAGGGTGCAATTGCTAAATCGCTGCTGACTGATATTGTCGTCTTTATCGGCCACCCTTTCACTGCGCTGATAATCGCTACATTGTGGTCAATTCTCTTGTGTCTCAGGATGAAAATGCCCGGGCAGAAGATACTTGATCTTAGCACAAAAGCACTGGGTCCGGCAGGCATTATCATTCTCGTCACAGGAGCAGGAGGAGTTCTTAAGCAGATCCTTGTCGACAGCGGAATCGGGACAATCCTTGCAGAGTCGCTTGCCGGATCTTCAGTCCCACTGGTATTGCTTGCCTGGATCCTTGCCGCTCTTGTAAGGATAACCCAGGGATCGGCAACAGTTGCAATGATCACATCTGCAGGCATTATCGCACCTCTGCTCCCTGTATTTAACCTTGGCCAGCCCGACGTGGCAATCATTGTTATTTCAATAGCTGCAGGGGCAACTATTCTTTCGCACGTGAACGACAGTGGTTTCTGGATCGTGAGCAAATACCTGGGGATGAATGAAAAACAGACACTTCAGTCGTGGACAGTGATGGAAACAATAATCGCCGTCACCGGACTTCTGTTGTGCCTCCTGTTCAGTTTAATATTCTGATTTATTAACCCTCTTAAACCCTCTTCAACCAGATTAAGCTTGCTATTATTAAAAAAAAATATCTAATTTTAACTTTATGATTACCTAAGGGGAAAATTCAAAAATAACTATCATGAAAAGGATTGTTTCTCTTACTTTATTAGTAGTATTCTTCAATTCAATCTATGCACAGAAGGGTTCACCTCTGCTGACGCATTATGCCGAAAGCAGGAATGTTGAAAACCAGAGCTGGGCTATCAGCCAGGATGAGGATAACATAATGCTGTTTGCATACCGAAAGGGCATTCTCGCATTTGACGGCCAGGACTGGATGAATGTAAGGATACCGGTGATACCATATGCAATGCGGAATAACCCTGCTGACGGTAAAATTTATATTGGAGGCGAGAACAACTACGGTTATATTGAAAAAGACTTAACAGGCACATATCACTACATTTCATTATCAGGCGACTCATCAGATGCAGGAATTGTTACCAGGATAATACTGAGGGATTCAATTGCATGGTTTTACAGCGATCAGAGCGCTGACCGGTACAATCTTAAGACAAGATCAAGGGAACTTCACCTCGAATCAAAGCCGGGATATCCTTTTACAGGTATGATTGTAATGCCCGGAAATGCTTTTTTGAATGTCATGGGCAAAGGCCTTCACAGGCTTGAGAGCGATACTCTGTTTCCTATTGTCACAGGATATCTGACTGAGCAGGTTGAAATCCTTTTCTCGCTGCCTTATGACCAGACAAGGGTTCTGGTAGGCCAGAGCAGTGGTACAATTTCGCTTTTCGACGGGATAAAATACTACGATTACCCGATAAAGGATGACGGGTATCTTAAGAATAACATCATTTCGGAAGGAATCACCCTTGGAGATACTGCATACGCTTTTTCAACGCTCGATGGCGGTGCACTTGTAATTGAGAAACTCACCGGCAAGGTGCTTTTTACGATCAATAATCAAAACGAACTTCCTGATGACGAGGTATTTGCAATAGGAAAGGATAACACCGGAGGCTTGTGGCTGTCGCACCAGTATGGACTGACCAGGGCAGATCTCCGGCTCCCGGTCGAGAATTTCTCGATATTCCCCGGACTTAAAGGCAATCTCACTTCTGCACTGAAGCATAATGGTGAGCTGTTTGTTGCAACTAGCGAAGGGGTATTTTACCTGTCAGAAGTGAAGAGCTATGATGAGGTTCAGATATACACAAGAAGTGAAGCCTCAGGCACATCGTCTTCTTCACCGTCTGCAACAGTTCCTCAGGTTTCAGAGGCTCCCCGGGAACAGCAAAGCAGCCGGAAAAATATTTTTACAAAGATCTTTGGCAAGAAGAGTACACCGCAGAAGCAACCTGAGCCTCAGCAACAGGCGGAACAGCCTGCCTCAAAGCCGGTAACACAGGTGACACGCAAAACAGTCAGCAGGCTGAAGGCAATAAACCATCTTTACAAGAAGGTTGATGGCCTGAATGAAAAATGCCGCCAGATCGTATCTACCCCGGGGGGGCTGCTTGCTGCAACAAACAGGGGACTTTTTGCAATAAACAATCATAAGGCTGTTATTATAACCGATAACAGGTATATCAATTTCATCAGCTGGCAGCCTGATAACGGCAGATACCTCATCGGTGCAAATGAAGGTTATTTCACAGTAAAGTACCAGAACAGCAAATGGGTTACTGAGACACCCGATCCTAATTTTGTAAATACGGTTTATTCAATTACCCCTGAAGAGAGCAACACTCTCTGGCTGGGCGGTGACAATGCTGCTTACAGGGTGAAAACTGACGGGGAGATTATATATTCAACATATAATGTCAGTAATGAGTTCCCTCAGCGTTATCTTGTTGACGTATTCAATGATACAATATTTCTCTTTACCGAATCAGGAGTTTACTATTACAAAGAGCAATCAGACCTGTTTGACCCCTACGGAAAACAGAAAGAGCTGATGACGGAAGAGGTGAAACTGCTTGTCCCGCTCTCCAATTTCCCGGTTTTCAGATTTGAGGATGCCTGGACGTCAAAAGGAACGTCGACGGAAATTGACGATAAGGAGCTCGCCCTGATGAAGGTTTTTGATGACATTGTCTCAGTTGTATCGGAAAAAGACAATCTGTGGGTCATCAGCGGCAGTAACCGCTTGTTTTCCATCGACCGAAAAAGATCAGCTGACATTACCTCTGCAATTGCTATTCTCATAAAGAATGTCTCGAACGAAAGAGGAATAAAGTTTAATCTTACCGACATCAGGTTTCAGCGTGGCGACGATGTTATCATCTTTAATATAATTGCACCGGACTACCTGAAACAGAATACCACACAGTACCAGTATTTCATTAGCAAGCAGATGAGTGACTGGTCGCCATGGTCGGTAAGGACACATTATGAAAAACCGATTTCACGTCCCGGAGACTACACTCTGCAGGTAAGGGCCAGGGATCTCTGGGGTAATGTCGGAGAAGCCCAGTCGGTTGACTTTACAATAAAAGCCCCTTTCACACAGACTCTTTCCTTTTATCTGCTGGTAACCATTGCTGCACTGATCCTCATAATAGCTATTGTACGTTTCAGGGAAAGCCAGCTTCATGAGAAGAACAGGATACTGGAGGAAAAAGTACGGGAGAGGACTGCAGAAATTGAAGCACAGAAAGAAGAGATAACCTCAAGCATAGAGTACGCCAGCAGAATCCAGCTTGCCATGCTGCCTATGGAAGAACACTTCCGGAATAATTTCTCTGACCATTTCATATTATATAAACCCAGGGACATTGTCAGCGGTGACTTCTACTGGATTGGAGAGGACGATAAATCAGTTTACTTTACCGTAGGCGACTGTACAGGACACGGAGTTCCCGGTGCGTTCATGAGCACCCTGGGGATATCGACCCTAAACGAAATAATAGCCAACAACAAAAGCCTTCAGGCTAACAAGGTACTTAACCTGCTGCGCAATAAAACAATGAAATCTCTCCACCAGACAGGCAAGGAAGGGGAGGCAGCCGATGGAATGGATATCGCATTCTGCATGCTGAGCAAAGACAAAAAGAAGCTGCACTATGCCGGTGCTTATAATCCTCTGTTCATCTTCCAGGGAGGTGAGTTCAAGGAATATAAAGGCAACAGAATGCCTATAGGTATTTATTATGGCGAAGAAATTCCTTTCACCAACTATGCAATCAGTGTTGAAAAGGGAGATACTATCTATCTTTTCTCAGATGGATTCGGAGACCAGTTCGGCGGACCTGACGGCTCAAAATTCAAAAAATCAAATATCAAAAAGCTGCTTTCAGAGATATCTGACAGACCAATGGCAGAACAAAGGATTATCCTTGAAGCGGAACTTAGCAAATGGCAGGGATCTCTCGCCCAGGTCGACGATATCACTGTAATAGGAGTCAGGATATGAAGATAAAGTTCCTCGGCGCTGCCCGTGAGGTGACTGGCAGCAAATACCTCATAACCACCGATTCAGGCAAGAGGCTCCTCCTTGACTGCGGCATGTTCCAGGGTAAAGGCCTTGAGACCGACAGCATGAACAGAGATCTCGGATTTGAACCTGTAACAATAGATCATATCATCCTTACTCATGCCCATATTGATCACTCGGGATTAATACCATACATGTTCACCAGGGGCTTCAACGGCTCGGTGGTTTGCACAAATGCAACACGCGATCTCTGCGCCATAATGCTCGCCGACTCAGGTTTTATACAGGAACATGATACCCAGACCTTCAATAAGAGGCGGGCAAAAAAAGGTCTTCCGCTCGTTACCCCTATCTACACCCAGAAGGATGCCGTTGCCTGCATGAAGCATTTTATAGGAATCCCTTCAAACATGAATTTCAGAATCGATGAAAATACAAAAGTCCGGTTTACAAGCACGGGACATATGCTCGGGAGCGGTGTTGCAAACCTTCAGATCATCGAAAAGGGCCAGATTAAAAGGATCGCATTTACCGGTGATATCGGCCGGCCTTCCAGCAGGATACTTGCTGAACCGGCGCCGTTCCCGCAGGCAGATATACTGATAACAGAATCAACATACGGCGACCGTCTTCACAAGGAATACGGAGAAGCCGATGAAGAGCTCCTGAAGGTGCTTATTGAAACCTGCATCGATAAGGGAGGAAAGCTCATAATTCCTGCTTTCAGCGTTGGAAGGACACAGGAGATCGTTTACGCACTCAACAACTTCTTCAATGACGGAAGACTACCCCGGGTCGATATTTATGTCGATTCCCCCCTGGCTGTCAATGCAACAACTGTATTCAGAATGCATACCGAGTGCTTCAATGACGAATTCAGGCATATCCTTGAAAATGACCCGGATCCTTTCGGATTTAACAGTCTGTACTACATAACAAGGGTTGAGGATTCAAAGAAGCTTAACGACCACAAAAAGCCCTGCGTGATCATTTCAGCATCAGGCATGATGGAAGCCGGACGCATAAAACATCACCTGGCAAACAATATCTCAAACCCGAAAAATACAGTTCTGGCGGTCGGGTATTGCTCCCCGGCAACACTTGGTGCAAGGATCCTGAGCGGAGCCAGAGAGGTTTCAATACACGGAACAGTTTATAAGGTGAAGGCGGATATCCGCAAAATTGAATCTTACTCCGGACATGCTGACTATAAGGAGATGATAAACTTTCTGAGCTGCCAGGAAAAAACAGCTATCGAAAAGATCTTCCTTGTCCATGGTGAATACAAAACCCAGCTGAGATACGCTGATGAGCTCCGTAAAAACGGGTTTAAGAATATTGAAATCCCCGCCAAAGGCCAGGAATTCAGCATTCTTTAATTTTTCTCTGTGTAACTCTGTGTTCCTCTGTGTAACTCTGTGTAAGTTCTTAAAATTTTCTTGTTACACAGAGGTCCACGGACACAGAGTTCCACAGAGTGTATCTATTTTGTTATATATTTCCTGAGGTTCTTACGGATTGTATTATGATTGGGTTCCAGTTCCTCCAGCAAATTGTAGAAATCCTTGCTGTGATTGTGGTACTTAAGATGGCACAGCTCATGAATGATCACATGATCAGTGAAAACAGGATCTATTTTTATCAGCTCGGAGCTGATCGTAATCTTCCCTTTTAATGTACAACTGCCCCACCTGCTTTTCAGCGGTCTCACCGCAAGACCGGCCGGGTGGAAACCAAAGCTGCTATATCTGGAAAGTATTTCCCTGTATCTGGCATGGATATGCACTTCCACTCTCTTCCGGTACCATATATCAATCAGACCTTTAATAATTCTATCCCTGCCCACACCCCTGACACCCCAGGGGGGCCCACCGCGCAGCCCGCATCTATCATTGATCACTGACAAGTGTTATCACGGTTATTTCAGGTGGCATCCATATCCTGAACGGGACGCCCATAACGCCAATTCCGCGATTTACATACAGGTGCTGGCCGCCTTCTGAAAACAGTCCGTGCCATTCAGGGTAAAAATATTTTGAAGGGCTCCATCTGAATTTTTTTGTAATTATGCCGATCTGCATGCCATGAGTGTGTCCTGACAGCGTAAGGTCTATGTCAGTTTTTCCCGCTACATCTTTTTTCCACTGGTTGGGATCATGGGCTAACAGGATAGTCAGGTCAGCGCTGTCAATCCCCTCAGCAGCTTTTTGAAGATTGCCATGAATTATACCAGGGTGCCTCCCGGATGTCTCCACTCCTATAATGGCTACCTTTGATCCATCGATATTGATGATCACATTTTCATCATTCAGCAAAATATACCCGGAGGCTTCAGCAAGTTCGTTCACTTTTCGTGCAATGGCAATTTTCTCTTCCGGGGATGAATCGGGAAAGTATGTTCCCATATCATGATTTCCCAGGATGGCAAAATTGCCACACCTGCTCTCAGCCTTTGACAGGATGGTGTCGAAGCCGTCAAATTCTCTCCAGCCGTAACTGATGAAATCGCCGGTGTTGACAATCAGGTCAGGCTGTAAACTGTTTACATCTTCAATAACCCGCGAAATCTTTTTCCTGTGTTTGTAAAATCCGCCAAGGTGAAGATCAGATATCTGGACTATCCTGAGGCTGTCAAGCGCTTCATTAAGATTTTCGATTTTTATTGTTACTTCTTCTGTCCTGAAATTAAATTTCCCGATAAATGCTCCGGCTGCGAAAATGAAAATCAATGTGCCCGATATGATAAATCCTGCCAGTGTAAGTCCACGCATATAACCTATTTTTCCGATCCTTATAAGCTTACCCGTATAGTGAAACAGGCAAAGCAGAAACCTTGATATTCCCGCCGCAACAATCATTCCCGACATGTTCAGATGCATCCATATATTGGAGGGAGTATCAAAAGAGCCCCTGAAAGCCAGGGAAGCAATAATCACATACCATAACCAGATGCTTACCAGGAGGTGTGCACCAAGTGAAAGATAGAAAAGCCGGCGTGATGAGTTGAAAAAGTATCCCTTCAGTACAGGAATGGTCAAAATCTCAAGCAGGACAAGAATAATAATCAGTGCCATTGATCGCAGAGTTGGCTGTAAAAATACTCATTTATGTTTATATCATTATTTTTACAGTGGAACTGAATGATCAGGAAATGACTCGGGTGAAATTCTATGATATTAATTACATGCCTTCCAGGGGGCTTACATTTTCTGTTATTGCAGCCAGGCATAAGGGAAGGTGGATCTTTGTGAGGCATCACGACCGTTCCACCTGGGAGATCCCAGCCGGACATATTGAGGACGATGAATCGCCTGATGAAGCCGCCCGGAGGGAACTTAAGGAAGAGATTGGAGCAGAGGAATTTACTCTTTCTTGTGTTGCTACGTATTCAGTTGAAAAGAGCGGAAATACCGGTTATGGCAGGCTCTATTTTGCAGAGATCACTGAGATTGGCGTACTGCATCCAAATCCTGAAATTGCAGAAACAGCATTAATGGATAAACTGCCCGGAAATCTTACTTATCCCGAAATTCAGCCTGTTCTTTTCTGCAAAGTGCTTGATTTTATAGGTTGATGACAGCCGTACCCCGCACCCCGCACCGCGCACCATTATACCGTCATATATATTCAAACGTTATGTTCTTCAACCACTTCTCCTCAAGCAGCCGGGCAATACGTTTGACCACAGTGCGTCTTATCTCCAGTTCAACCGGGAGGTTGGGGTCCTGGTGGGCTATGTTGATCCGGGTACCTATTATAAAATGTATCTCATCGCTTTCCATCAGCAGCTTCATAATCTTGTCAGCAGGACCTTTTCCAAGCCTCACGCTATTGTTGTAGCTCTTGAGTATTTCATTTACTTTCTGCAGGGTCAGAATACCTTCGGTGACCAGGTCAATCCCCTCCAGGAAACTTTCGGGAGGGAGGTCAGGGTCCTCAAAAATAAGCTCATCAACGATTTTCCTGTTCATTTCCCTCGCAATTATGTCGGCTGTCGTTCCCCCGCACAGGATAACCTTGCCTTTGTAATCCTTTATCTTCGATGCCAGTTCCCTGTCCTTTTCCTTTTCATAGGGAGGCCCGGTGCAGAGCAGCAGCTTGCGGGGCTCGCGGAAGTAGATAACTGCACAGCTGATATCGTCTTTTGCCCTGTAGGAGTCGTTCTTGTGCGCCATCGACACGATCTTGCCTGCCAGCATTGAAGCAGAGATGGAACCCTCGCTGGTTACCAGCGTTGAAGCATAAACGGCAACATTATCCCTTTCCCAGCCGAAGGGAAATGCCTCACTGCCCATGCCGCTCTGCGCCACACCGTCGGAGCAGAATATTATTCTGTCTTCCTTTTCCGGCATGAATGTGCAGGTTTTCAGGACTTTACCTGCATGCTTCCCCTTTTCAAGAACCACCTTTTTCCATACCGGGTCAAACATCTGATTGCCCCTCAGCACTATTGCCTGGGGGTTATCGTATTCAAGTATTGTGGCTTTGCCGCTGCTCTCAATATCGACAATGGTAAATGTTGAGTAGCTTATTTTTCTTTCGCTGCACACGGGGAGGGTATTCATAATTATTTCAGCGATGCGGTCGACCTCCTTATGCTCACGGGTAAAATTAAGAGCCATGGTCGATGTGAGTGTTGCCAGTATGTTTGCCTTAACGCCATGCCCCATGCCGTCGGAGAGCACGGCTATCACCCTGTCTTCCTCCTTTATCGACTTGTAAAGAAAAACATCGCCGCAGATTTTTTCTCCGTCATGATTGCGCTGCTGGCTGTTTACTTCTATGTAAAAATCCTTATTCAATTATGATTTGTTTCAGCTATTCTTACTGCCGCTTCTTTTCTTGTACGACTCTATGATCGTGTTGAGCATCTGTTCCGTTTCTGATGCCCCTTCCCCGAGCAGGAACCCGATCTTCTGAACCATCTCGAGATTCTTCTCTATGACTTCGCTTACCCTGTTCGTGACCTCTTCTCCCTGTACTTCAGGTGAATACAAATCACGGATCACGGCCCCGCACATTTTGTTTTTCCTGATCGGGAATATCGAAATATTGAGCATCCTGTCGTCCCAGTGAACATCCTTGCTCACGACAGGTTCGTCTTCCTTTAATACAAAGGAGAACATGTTATATACATTGAATGGAATAAGGGTCTTGATATCTGCCCCTGCCAGACCGGGTATTACGTCTGCAATTGCTTTCGCATCTTCGCCGATCGTGTTTATAAAGCTAAGGTTGGAATGAAGTATTTTCAGGTTTTTATCGACGATTACGACGCCCACGGGCAGTTTTTCGAGCATGCTGTTCATCATGTCGGATGCGCTCTGTGCCACCTCTTTTTCACGGAGGGCAAGCTCTTCTGATTCCTTGAGGGCTTTTTTTGTCTCAGCGAGCTTCCTGTTTGTCTGTCTAAGGGATTCAATATATTCCTGCTTGTTGCGGAGATTGAACGTGTGGCACATCTCCGGGACTGCCAGTCCCTTTGCAACCGTTGATGCAAAATCGCGGCACGACATATACCCGCATGCCCCGCAGTCGAGCTCCTCGCTGGAGTCCTGTTTTCCTATGATCTTGAGCACTTCGTTCACAGCTTCAACGGGAGGTTCCGGGATCCTCTGATCATCAGGGGTGAAGGTCCGCGAGAAATCAAGCTTCAGCCATTTGTCCATGTTTTTATGCCATACCTCTTTATCGAGAACGCTGATCCTTTTTTCAGTATAGCGGCTCACCAGGGCTCTTCGGCGGAATCTTTCATTGTGATGTTCCATGCCCGGCCCGAGAAGGCAGCCATGGCAGAAAAAAAGGTTGAAATGATGATGGATAGTATCAATATATTTATCGTAATCATTTATTGCCTCAAGAATATCCTCCTTCCCCGATGCCGTGATGACCTTGCTTGAGACCATATCGCGTTTGATCCCTCCGGCCTGTATTATCCCTGCAGGAAGAGGGTAAAGGGCGCCCCAGTAACCATGCGGTGCGTCAAAATCCGACATTTTTACGAGTCTCTCCTGTATCCCGTACTCATCGAAAAGCTGCCGGAGTTCAATGAAGGTGAGAACCCCCGCGATCAGCTTTCCTGAGCTGTAGAGCAGGGCTTCGTCCTTGGCGTCGATGCAGGGCCCGATCTGGATGGTGGCGCAATCCGGTCCGTACAGTTCCCTCACTACCATTGCGGCAGCTATCATGGGCGATACCAGGGGTGCAAGGTTTGGTGTCAGCTCGGGATGGAACTTCTCGATGATCTTTACTATTGACGGGCAGTTTGCCGTTATGTAATATTTGCCTTCAGAAGTACTGAAGAGGTCAGCATACCTGGCTGCAATAAGATCAACGCCGAAAGAGACCTCATGAACATAGTCAAATCCCAACGACCTGATCATTGCGACGAACTTCCTGTAGTCGGTGATATCGTCAAATTCCGATGCAATGCTCGGTTCTATCAGGGCCGCCTTCTTTCTTTCTGACGACAGCAGCGCCTTAACCTCCTCTTTTGAATCGCGGAATTCAATCGCCCCCGGCGAGCAGGAGACATAACAGAGCCCGCACCCTATGCATCTCTGAGGTATGATCGTGGGATGAAGCTTCTGGGGTTTGACCTCAATGGCATTTACCGGGCAAACCCTTACACAGGAATATGAATTCCTGCATCTGTCGTCGTTTATGTACAAAACAGGTTTTGTTCCGCTCATCTTGCTTATCCCTTCCTTGTTTATTTGAGTTTTGCCAGTTCCCTGTCAAGGATCGCCTCTATCCCTGAAACCGTTACACCCTCCTCTATCCTGTCGCCGATCCTGAGATTGGGGCCTTTGCTGCAGTTTCCCATGCACCGGGCTCCCTTAAAGACGACCTTGTCTTCAAGATGATTTTTCTTAAGGTAATCTTTTATGAACGCCACCACCTCCTTGTTCCCTCTTGAAAAACAGGAACTTCCCAGACAAATATGCATCTCCACTTCCCTGGTCATCACTTTACTGTTTATTAATGAACAACAACGTCAAAAGTAATAAATATTTTCATGCGCCGGTTACTTCCGGATTGCCTAAAATTCAAGAAACTAAATAGATAAAACGAATAAGGGATTCAGGCCATCAGATTAGCAACTAAAAACCTGATATTTTTATAGCACTGATAAACAGTAAGATACACATGGATATGATTCAGCTATATTTTCCTTTTTTATTGTTAATTAATTAACAATGTTTATTTTTTCACAATAAATTATTTATATTTGTATATTGTTTATTATTATTCTGATGGGTCAGAATTACGATGCAATATTCAAAAAGTACAAACCCGGAAGAAGGGAGGACCTTATTCCGCTCCTGCAGGATATTCAGGATACTGAAGGCTTTTTATCTGAGGAAACTATTGTTAAGGCAGGTACTTTTATTGGTCTCAGCACTACCAAGATCTACGGATTGGCAACATTTTACGACCAGTTCAGGTTTATCCCCGCAGGTAAAGTGCATATAAGGATTTGTAACGGGACATCATGCTATATTAACGGTTCACAGGCAGTGATAGCTAAGATAGGAGAGATAACCGGTCTTGCTCCGGGGCAGACAGGCAGGGACGGCATCTTCAGCTTTGAGATTGAGACATGCATGGGTGGCTGCAATAACGGACCAGTGATCCGCGTAAATGACGAGTATCATACTCATATCAGGACTGACCATCTGCCTGAATTTATCAAAAAGCTCAGGTTCATTGTTGAAAATGATTAAATGGAAGATCTGAAGAAATATCTGGTTGAGAGGGTGCTGATGCTTGAATCCGATGTCGTGTCTCCGGAAACTGAAAAGGTACTGCAGGAGGTCAGAAGGGAAAAGACAACAGTGCCCGTCATTTATGTTTCGTCAGGCACCAGCAGCATCATTTCAGGGTCGGAAAGGACATGGGCGGCTCTCCGGGAATATATCACAGACAATGAACTTAAGGCCGGCCTGGTAAAGGTAGGTTGCCAGGGACCAGCTAACTTTGAACCCTTTGTGTGCATTCAGCTTCCCGGGAAAAACAAGCTGTTCTTCAGGAATATAACGGAAGAAAAAGTTGAATCTCTCCTTAATGGCGTCTTTCACAACGATATAAATGAAGATGACCTGGCAGGTCAGCACGGAACACGCGGATTTGAAATGTGGCCCGGAATACCTTTCATGGAGGAATTGCCGTTTTTTTCCCGCCAGAAGAGGATCGTGATGAACAACTGCGGATGCTACGATCCCGAAAGCATCGAAGAATATATAGCCCGCGGAGGATTCAGGGTTTTTTCCAAAACCATCAGGCACTACACTTTTGAGGAGGTGTGCGATATTTTTGAAAGGAGCGGCCTCAGGGGCAGGTCGGGCGGCGGATATCCTACAGGTCTTAAGTGGAAACAGGCTCTCAATACCGGATCCTCAACAAAATACCTGATATGCAACGCAAAGGAGAGCGACCCGGGTGCATTTACCGACAGGACTCTGCTGGAAAGCGACCCTTACCGGCTTATTGAGGGAATAGCCATTGCTTCCTATGCTATCGGCTCATCGAATGCAATAATTTTCTTCAGAAAGGGATCGGAGCACGCCCTCCAGAGAATCCGGACAGCAATCGGGAAAACAAGGGAGTATGGACTCCTGGGACACAACATATTTTCAAGCGGCTACGGACTTGATATTACAGTACGGAAAGAATCAGGGGCTTTTGTGTGCGGTGAGGAGACAGCTCTTATAAGCACCCTTGAAGGCAAGAGGGGAATGCCAAAGCTCAAGCCTCCCTACCCATCCATGGCGGGATTGTACAACAAGCCGACAGTGATCAATAACGTTGAGACACTGATGAATGTGCCGCTGATAATGCAGAACGGGCCCGAATGGTTCAGGAGAACCGGAACAGAGAATAGTCCGGGCACCAAAGTTTTTGCAGTGGCAGGCAGGGGAAGAATGTCGGGTGTGATTGAAGTGGAAATGGGTACTTCAGTCAGGACCATCCTCGAGGATATTGCCGACGGCATAAAAGATGGAAAAGAGCTCAAGGCTGTTCAGCTTGGCGGCGTTACCGGCTCCTTCATCACATCTGAGAACCTCGATATGAAGATCGATTTTGATGCATTGAAGGAGAAGGGAATCGGGATGGGTGCGGGAGGCTTTATTATCATTGATGAGAATACGTGCATGGTTGACCTGGTAAGGCATTACATGGAGTTCATGCGTAATGAAAGCTGCGGTAAATGCATACCGTGCCGTGAAGGAACAGGACGCATGCTCGAGATACTTGAGAGCATTATAAAAAAGCCTGAGAATGAGGAATCTGGCACCACCCTCGAACGCTTCAAAGGGGTAATGCAGCTTGAGAGCATCGCATCGGTAATGAAGGATACTTCACTGTGCGGCCTCGGGCAGAATGCTCCCAATCCGTTCCTCAGCGCCCTCAGGAATTACAGGGAGGAATTCGAGGAGCATATTTTCGACAGAAAATGCAGGGCCAATATCTGCAGGGGACTCAGGACATTTTCAATCGATGTGGAAAAATGCACAGGGTGCACAGCCTGCGCATCAAAATGCCCGGTGAACGCAATCTACGGGACCAGGCTTCAGCCATTCTTCATAGTCGAGGATAAATGCATTGGCTGCGGGATATGCTATGATGTATGCAAGTTCAGCGCTATAACAGTAAAGTAACCATTATGGTTTTTACAATAGAGGTAAATAACAAGAAGCTCAGGGCTGAAAAGGGAGAAACCATACTCTCGGCTCTTAACCGCAATGGTATCATCATTCCCACACTTTGCAGGATGAAAGATTTTAGTCCAACCGGTGCCTGCAGGATGTGCGTGGTGGAGGTCGAAGGGCGTGACCGGCTTGTTACTGCATGTTCACAGCCTGTTGAGGAATGGATGAAGATAAAAACCCATTCACCAAGGGTTATAACTGCAAGGAAAACAATTGTTGAACTGCTTCTCTCAAACCATCCTGACGATTGCCTTTACTGCGACCGCAACCTTAACTGTGAGCTTCAGCGGCTCTCAGAAGAGCTTAACATAAGGGAGCGGAGGATTCGCTCCAGAAAGATCAAACCCCGTCTCGATCAGTCAAGTCCAGCTATTGTAAGGGAATTATCAAAATGTATCCTTTGCGGAAGGTGTGTAAGGGTCTGTGAAGAAGTTATAACGGCTACCTCTCTTGATTTTATAAATAAGGGACGCATGACCCACGTGGGTACCTCGATGGACAGGGATTTTAATTTCTCAAGCTGCATCCATTGCGGTCAGTGCGTTCTTGTATGCCCTACAGGAGCACTTCATGAAAAACATAATATCTCGGAGGTACAGGAGTATCTGAATAAG
>Ga0105099_10000729_pt1 | contig 21883 bp, 17 predicted proteins | sample PPLLak3cmMay2015_2_FD_79138 | JGI IMG/M metagenome (GOLD analysis project Ga0105099, IMG submission 79138) | Freshwater sediment microbial communities from Prairie Pothole Lake near Jamestown, North Dakota, USA - PPLs Lake P8 Core (1) Depth... | ecosystem: Environmental > Aquatic > Freshwater >... | reverse complement strand
GTGAGACCAGGGCTGCTATTGACCAGCGGTTTGGTATCTTTCTTGAAGTATTGTCGGGCAGATCCAGCGTATGCTCATCTTCAATCCCGATGTATCCGGGATGTCTGTAATCAAGGGCCAGGTAATCTGAACCGATCCTGTCATTTCCCTTAAGTGCATCTGAGCCTGGCGTGCTTTCAGGTTTACTGACTGTTGTATTCAGGTTATCAGTTGTTACCGGGTTCAGTATCTGTTGATCTGAGAGAAGAGGCCTGTTGTTGACTGTCCCTGAGATGTCATAAACCGGCTCTGTTGCAAGGATGATCTCAGGTTCGGGGGCATAAGATTCCGGGGTCATCGCCATGACAGTACCCTCCGGCACAGATGGCAACTCCCTGCTGAACCTGTAAGCCAGGATGCTCAGTGATATGAGAACAGCGAACATGGCTGCAGCCCTCAGAAATGCCATCGGCCTCTGCTTCTTCCTTATAACAGGATGGATATTGTCCCAGGCATCCTGTGGCGGAAGAACTTCATAATCCTTCAGTCCGTTCCTGAAAACAATGTCAATATTTGCCCCTCTGTCATCCATTCTGCAACTTCTTCTTCTTAAGTCCCGTATATGAACCCACTCTCCTCTGGAGTATTGTCCTTGCGCGGGAGAGGTTTGATTTTGAGGTTCCTTCCGATATGTTCACCATCCTGCTGATCTCCCTGTGCGAATATCCCTCAATGGCAAAAAGGTTGAACACCATTCTGTATTTTGGCGGAAGCTCCCTGATGATGCCCATGAGGTCTACAGCCTCAAGTCCTGAATAATCTTCATTATCCGGATCAGCATCAGGTTCCGGGATGTCGTCAATGTCATCAATCCTGTACAGGTTGTGCTTCGCCCTGAATTTTTCCAGCGCGGTATTGACCACAATCCTGCGCATCCAGCCCTCAAAGGAACCCTCGTGCTTGTAATTTGCCAGGTTTTCAAAGATCTTGATGAATCCTTCCTGCAGGATATCCCTTGCCTCTTCATCATTGCCTGAATACTGAAGGCAAACTGCATATAGTTTTGCAGCATGCCGTCTGTACAGAAGCTCCTGGTCCTTTCTGTCGCCTTTAAGACAACCGGTGATGATATTTTTAATCTCTGACAAGGTTTGAATACCCCTGGAAAGTATAAAAATACCAAAATTTGTCCTAAAAAGCAAAAATCAGGCATAAGATTGATGAAGAAACCCTTAAAAAGGTTGCTTTTAGCCCTGTGCCCTGCGCCTTTTATAGGTGTATCACCTCCCCGTACGCTGCGGCGGCGGCCTCCATTATGGCTTCCGATATCGTGGGATGAGGATGCACAGCTTTTATTATTTCATGTGCCGTGGTCTCAAGCTTCCTGGCCAGAACGATCTCCGAGATCAATTCCGTGACGCCGGCGCCTATCATATGTGCGCCAAGGAGCTCGCCGTACGAGGCATCAAAAACCAGCTTTACAAATCCATCTTTCGCTCCTGAAGCGCTGGCTTTTCCGGAAGCTGTAAACGGGAATTTGCCGACTTTCACTTCGTGTCCTGCTTCCCTTGCTTCAGCTTCTGTAAAACCCACAGAGGCTATTTCAGGATTGGTATATGTGCAGGCAGGTATGTTCCTGTAGTCAAGCGGCTCAACATCCCTGCCGGCTATCTTTTCAACACATATGATCCCTTCAGCCGATGCAACATGCGCAAGCGCAGGTCCGTGAACAATGTCGCCTATTGCGTATATGCCCGGGACGGATGTCTGGTAGTAATCATCCACCATTACCTTTCCCCTGTCGGTCTTAACGCCTGCCTTCTCAAGCCCTATCCCCTCAATATTTGTTGTGACGCCAACTGCTGACAACACGATGTCGGCTTCCGTTGTTTCAATGCCTTTCGGTGTCTTGATGGTAACCACGCATTTCCCCTTTGAGGTGTCAGCAGATTCAACCGATGAACCGGTCATGATCTTCATCTTAAGCTTTTTGAATGAACGCTCAAGCTGTTTAGATACCTCTTCATCCTCGTTGGGGACGAGACGCGGAAGAAATTCAACAAGAGTGACATCCGTACCTATTGACTGATAGAAATTTGCAAATTCGCTGCCTATGGCCCCTGAACCGACAACCACCATTGACGAAGGCTGTTCGGAAAGTGTCATCGCTTCCCTGTATCCTATGATCTTTTTGCCGTCCTGCTTCAGGTTTGGCAGTTCTTTTGAACGCGCACCCGTGGCAAGGATGATATTTTTCGCCGTGAGGATTGTCTTCTTCCCATCTGCATCCTCAACCTCGACGCTGTTTTTACCCGCCAGGCGTCCGTATCCTTTTACATGAGCGATGTTATTTTTCTTGAATAGAAACTGTATTCCCCTGCTCATGCCGTCGGCCACGCTCCGGCTTCGGGCTATCATGGCCTTAAAATCGGGTTTTACTTCGCCGCCGACACTAATGCCGTACTCTGAAGCATGGCTCACATATTCAAATACCTGAGCGCTTTTCAGCAGTGATTTTGTGGGTATGCAGCCCCAGTTGAGGCAGATGCCTCCAAGCTCTGCCTTCTCAACTACTGCGACTTTCATCTTAAGCTGTGAAGCCCTTATCGCTGCCACGTATCCTCCGGGGCCGCTTCCTATTATGATTAAATCGTAATCCATTTTGGTTATAAGTTATTGGTTATTTTGTTGCTGGTTGCTGGTTGCTGGTTGCTGGTTGCTCGTTGCTGGTTCCTGGTTGCTGGTTGCTGGTTGCTGGTTGCTGGTTGCTGGTTGCTGGTTCGATAATGTTCTGAATAGTTTGTAAATGCCTTTTACGATAAGCCAGATGATGACAAGGGTAAATATGATCGTGGCTCCTGCGGGGATTCCCGCAAAATATGATATTGCGTAGCCTGCCGCTGTCCCCAGGAATCCTGCAATGACCGACCAGACGATGATCCGTGAGTAAACCTTTGTAAATATCATTGCAATATTTGGAGGGATTGTAAGAAGGGAAAGCACCAGAATGACTCCTGCCATCCTGATATTAAGAACAATAGTGAGTGCTATCAGGGCAGTTGTAACATACTTGAATACATTTACATACGGCGAATAGGTCCTGGCAAATGCCTCATCATAGCTGATATATAAAATGGTGCGGTAGAAGATGCTGAAATAGAAGATCAGGATAAGCGACATTATTCCAAGGGCAATGATATCGGCATTTGATACAGTGAGTATGCTGCCGAAAAGATAGCTCATGAGGTTTGGTGAGTACCCGGGTGTCAGATAAATGAATATAATGCCGATTGCCATGCCGAATGCCCATAATATGCCGATTGCAGAATCTTCCCTGATCTTCTGCCTCACTGAAAGGTATTCCACTCCAAGCGCAGACAGAATCCCGAATATTGCAGCCCCGATCACCGGGTTGAAACCTGCGAAATAGCCTATGCCTATACCCCCGAATGAAGCATGTGTAATACCTCCGCTCAGGAAAACCATTTTCCGTGATACAATATAGGTTCCGGCAAGCCCTGCCGTTATGCTCGCAAACAGGGCCCCAAGCAGGCCTTTTACAATAAAGTCATATTGAAAAATAGTTTCTTCCAATCAGCTGTGTGTTTTAAGTACCGTGTGCGGGACATCGCCGTGAGTGATCAGCTGTACAGGACATCCGTAGGCAAGAAGCTGTTCATTGGAGATCTCTGACGACGGGTGGTAATGAAGACCCATGTTTACACAGGCATATGATTTCACGTGGGAAGAGATCATACCAATGTCGTGGGATACCATCAGGATCGCCATGCGCCTGTTGAGGATGCGCAGCCTTTCATAGAAATCATGTTCAAAATTTGAATCCACGAAATTCCCCGGCTCATCAAGCAGCAGCAGTATCGGATCTCCAATAATTGCCCTTCCAAGAAAAACCCGCTGAAGCTGGCCGCCCGACAGCTCACTCAGCGATGAATGTGCAAATGCCGAGAGGCCAAGCTCATCAATCACCTGAGATGCTTTATTCTTATCAGATGACGACATCCTCGACATTATCCTTTTCCTTATCATCATCCCCGACAAAATCACATCAGTTACCGTCACCGGGTAATTATTGTCGCCTGTCGACATCTGCGGAAGGTAGCCTATTCGTTTACCGTCAGCAAGGGAGCTGATGAATGAGATAGTACCGCATACCGGCTTTAACAGACCCAATATTACTTTCAACAGTGTGGTTTTACCACCCCCGTTTGGGCCGATCACTCCTATAAAATCACGTTCATTCACCGCAAAGTTGATATCCCTGAGCACATAACCTGCTCCGTATGAGACTGACACAGACTTCATTTCGAATAAATACGGCATTTTTTATTCCCCGGTTAAGCTTTTATGAAGTTCAGTGATTATTTCAGTTGTTGCAGAGAGCCAATCTTCCGCAAGAGGATCTATTACCGTCACCGAAGCGTCTATCTCTCCGGCAATGGCTTTAGCATTCCTGATGTCATATTCCTTCTGCACAAAAATTGTCCTTATTTTACCTGCCCTGGCCATGTCAATAAGTTCCTTCATGCGTGAAGGAGAGGGCTCTTTCCCTTCAAACTCAACGGCAATTTCGGTGAGATTGTAATCCCTTGCCAGGTATGCAAGGTTTGGATGGTATATCATGAACGACCTTCCTTCAGAAGCGCTGAAGCATGATACTGCAAGGCTATCTACCCCTGATATCTTCTCAAGAAGAAGAACGAGGTTTATTTCGTATTTTTTACTTTCACCGGGATTCAGGGTGCAGAGCAGGTTTTTCACAGACGAAGCAATTTCCTCTGCACACCGGGGTGAAACCCAGTAATGGGGATCAGCGCCCTCCGCGTGATCTCCGTTGTGATGGTCTTCGGAAGCTATCGGCTCAATCATATCGCCGAGAGTTAGCTTCACCATTGCAGGGTTGATCTCGTAGAACCTGCCGAGCCATGCCTTTTCAAAACCGAGATACCCATTGCTTATGTATGCTTTTGATCTCTGCAGCCTGCTGATCTGGTCAGGATATGGCTCATAGATATGAGGATTTGATCCGGGCTGTACCATTACATTAACCGCGAAATCATCGCCTGCCATCTCAGTGACAAAATATTTAAACGGGGCAATGCTGACAGTGATAATATCCTTATCAGTTCCTGAAGGATAATGCCTGCACGAGACGATCCCTATGATCAGTAACGGTAATAACCACTTTTTCATATCCCTGAAAATTCACTGAATGGTACAAATTTAACATATAACAGAACAAAAAGTTTAGGTGTTGCAAATAAAATAATATAAGCTATTTTTGAGACTGATTACCCGTAAGGCAGAATGAAGAATAAAGGAGAGATACTTGCAGCTATCCTGCAGGATTTTAAAGATTGTTACTTCTTTCTCCATAACACAAAAGAATTTTCAGTCGTTGAAAAGATAATGAATGAAGGATTCGTCTTTGAGAGCCAGCTGCCCCATTCCTCCGACCGTGTCAATCCGAATGAACCCATTGAGGTCACCTATTTTCTTTTCCAGCGTAAGGATTACGGGATCTATACCATAATAATTGCCATACCTAAGGCTGTCTATGAAATCTACACCGAGGTGTCAAACAAATCCGACACGGGTATTGAAGAGGTGATGACGGTCACCGATCCTTATTTCAGTGATAACGATGAGCTTGTCTATACTTGCTCGCCAAAACATATCCTTGGTTATTTCAATAACAGGAGCGCTGAATTTTTCAGGAACAGTAACTGGGATCCCTCCTTCAATAATTATCTGTACCGACCGCCAGCCAGAAGACCGGCCAAACCTGATAAATATCAATAACTCACACAAAATAATATGAAGATCACTGTCCGGATAATTTTCATGATCCTTGCAGGCGGCATGATGTGCCTTCCTGCAGGAGCACAGAGTGGCTATACGAGTCACAAATCAATGATCCAGAAGGCAGAATCGCTTGCAAAAGAGTATCCTGCATTATGCAGTTATAACTCACTGTTAGAAACTGCGGGAAACAGTGAGATAGCAGTTCTGACCATCGGCAGCGACGACAGGGACAACAAACCGGGCATAGCAATACTCGGAGGAACAGATGGCACCTGCCTCATCGGAAGAGAGCTTGCACTTGGTTTTGCAGCATCACTGCTTAAGGAGTCAGCAACCCCTGAGATCAAAACCCTGCTCGATAAAGTCACCTTTTACATATTCCCCGACGTAAGCCCCGATGCCTCCGAACAGTATTTCCGGGAGGTTAAATATGAGCGAAGCATTAATGCTGCACCGACTGATGACGACAGGGATTTTACAACGGATGAGGATCCCTTTGAAGACCTTGACAGGAACGGATTCATTACCATGATACGTGTATTGGATCCTGCCGGCACATACACCGAAAGCGTTGATGACAAAAGAGTTATGGTACAGGCAGATCTTTCAAAAGGGGAGACCGGATCGTACTTCATATATTCTGAGGGCATTGACAATGACAAGGACGGAAGTTTCAATGAAGACGGCCCCGGCGGAGTGAACTTCAACAAAAACCTCACCTATAATTACGAAGAATTCGGATCAAATGCAGGGCTTCACCCTGTATCTGAACCTGAAACAAGGGCTCTGCTTGATTTCCTTTTCGATCATTACAACATATACGCCACATTCGCATTCGGGCCGCAGGACAACCTGAATCCGCAGCAGAGGCCGGCAGGTCCCGGCGGGATGCCGGCAGCTGCACAGGCTCAGCCATCTCCCCAGGAGCAGTCATCCGCCCAGCAGGGACAGATGCCTCCAATGGTTCAGGGCCAGTTCCCGATGGCAGGAGGAGGTCAGATGCCGTCCGGAAGCCAGATGCGCCGTATGATGGGACAGAACAGGAAAATCACAAGTGTCCAGAAATCGGATGAGACAATAGTAAAACTGGTCTCAGACAAATACCGGGAAATAACGGGTTCCAGGGGCACTCCTCCGGTCAAAAACACACCGGGCAATTTCATGGAATGGTCCTATTATCATTATGGCCGTTATAGCTTCAGCACTCCGGCATGGTGGGTCCCGGCAGAGAGAGATAAAAATGCCGAGGCCGCTTTTCTGAAATATGCCGAAGAGAACAAGATGGAAGATGTTTTTGTTCCATGGACCGGGATAGATCACCCGGATTTCCCGGGGAAAAAGACAGAGGTCGGAGGCATTAAGCCTTTTACCATGACAAATCCCCCTGCAGATAAGATTGAAGAGCTGGTATCGAAGAATTATAAATTCATCATTGCAGTTGCAGCCATGCATCCTGAGCTTGAATTCCTTGACACAAAAGTGGAAAATATGGGAGATAATGTTTATAGAGTATCACTTAAACTTCATAACAAGGGGATTTTCGCAACTTGTACCGAGGCAGGTCAGAATAACTTATGGACCAGGCTCATCCAGCTCCAGTTTGAGCCGGCAGGCGGGCAGAAATTCCTGAGCGGACAAAAGGTTCAGAGAGTACAAAGGCTGGAAGGAGGCGCCGCGGCAGAGTTCAGCTGGCTGGTTAACGGCAAGGGAACCGTCAGTATTTCTGCCGGGGCAGCAAATACAGGAACCGTTACCACAACCCTGGAACTTAAGTAATAACAACTCAATCTTACTGCAATGAAACCTCCATGTATCTGCATACACAAACACAATAGTATAATAATCAACTACATGGAGGTTCCATCATACCATTAAAATAAATTATAATATGATGAAAAAGATCCTATCAATAAGTATACTGGCAGCAGCAATCATTTCATTTTCAGGTCCTGTCCGTTCACAGGGTGACGAGCTGTTTTTCAAGGCTGCCGGCACACCTGCAAACCCGAAGGTCCAGGCATCATGGAACAAGTATTATACTGTAGCCGGCGTGGCAGACTTCTGCAAAAAACTTGCTGCTGCCTACCCTGACCTTGTAACACTCGGCTCACTTGGAAAATCATACGAGGGAAGAGACATTCAGGTACTTACAGTATCAGATAAAAAAGCTGGTGATCCCGACAGGAAACCGGGTTACTGGATAGACGGAAACATACATTCCATCGAGCTTCAGGGAACGGAAATGGCAATGTATACAGCATGGTACCTGTGCGAGATGTATGATGAAAATACATTTATCAGCGAGCTCCTGAAGGATAAGACATTCTATATAGCACCGACAATCAATCCTGATGCGCGTGAATATTTCACCTCTGTCGGCGTGCCTCCCAGGTCGGGGCTTATGCCTTATGACAACGACCGTGACGGACTGTTTGATGAAGACGGGGCCGATGACTTGAATAATGACAAGAATATCAGCCAGATAAGAAGAAAAGATCCCAACGGGCAGCTAATCCCTGATCCAAAGGATCCGCGGAGGATGATCAGGGTTGAGCCGGGTGAAAAAGGTGAATATGAAATACTTGGACAGGAAGGCATCGACAACGACGGTGACGGACTGATAAACGAGGATGGGCCGGGCGGATATGACGGCAACCGCGACTGGGGATTCAACTGGGAACCTAATTATGTACAGAGCGGGGCACACAAGTATCCCTTCTCACAGCCTGAAAACCGTGCAGTACGTGATTTCATCGTAAAGCACAGAAACATAGCAGGCGCACAGTCGTTCCATAACTCGGGCGGCATGATCCTGAGAGGCCCCTCAATACAGGGCGGAGGTGCAGAAGCGACAAGCTGGGCCGATGACGCAGTAATAAATGCCATTGGGCAGAAGGGTGAGCTGATGATCCCCGGGTACAAGCTCCTCACTATATGGAAAGACCTCTACCCCGTTTACGGAGGTGAAGTCGACTGGTGGCAGGGTGGAATGGGGTGCTTCGTCTATTCAAATGAACTCTGGAACAGCTACCTGATGTTCTACGACACGACAAACACCGATCAGTATGAATTCGACAGGCTTCTGCTTTTCGAGGATTCATTCATTCCCTGGCAAAAAGTGAATCATCCGGTTTACGGTGAGGTTGAGATCGGGGGATTCAGCAAGAACTTCGGAAGGCTGCATCCGGGATTCATGATCGAGACCGACGCCCACCGCAATGCTGCCTTCTGTATATACAATGCATATCATACCCCGAAGCTTGAGGTTGTTGATCTCAAGGTAAATAAGCTGGATGGAGGACTTAAAGAAGTTACAGCCGTAGTTGTGAACAGGAGAATGATGCCAACCCATTCCGCCAGCAATCTGAGATATAAGATCGACCCTCCGGTATATGTTTACCTTGAAGGAGGCACGGTGATTGCAGGCATGACCGTGGAGAATGCCGACCTCAACCGTACCACGGAGCAGAAGAAGAATCCACAGAGGATGGAAATCCCTAATATTGCCGGATACCAGCGCATTGATCTCAAATGGATAGTGAAGGGAGGAACTAAATATACCGTCAGGGTTGAAAGCGTAAAAGGGGGACAGGCCTCGGCGCAGACAGAATAAAAAAATGAGGCCGTTTCCCTGATACGGCCTCATTTTTCAGGAATGAAAACACACTATTCTGAAGAGGGAATTATATTTAATATGTCTGAAGAGAAATTTTAAAGTAGCCGGTAGCTTTTGAGGAATTGATCTCAAACTTCCATGCCCCGACCTTATCCTTGTTTTCTGTATCTGAGATTGAGAACGATTTTCTCCAGTTAAGATTTCCGAATTCGTCAATCACTATATCAGAATAGGTTTTGCCGTTGGGCATGACGATTCTGATCCGTATCTCCCCCACCTTGCAGTCGCCGTTGACTGCCATGACAACTGTATTGACCGTGGATTCCACATCAAAGAGATATTCCCTTGAGAAACTTGACTCCCTGATATTCTTTGAGAAATCCCACGAGGTTCTTTCGGAATCACCATTGAAGTGAGTGAATACATCAACTCCGGGAGTAAATATGAAGGGTTCCCTTATCCCTTCAAAGGATTCGCCGTCCCAGTGCGACCTGTTCCTGCCGAAATCCTCGTAGATCCTGAAAGCCCTGTTGAACTGGTTAGAGTCTTCCCAGATGACCTTGTAATTCTTCATGGCTTCATCGACCTGGTTCTGATGCTCCTCCATTACCTTCTGAAGCTCTTCCTGAGCTTTCTTCTGGTCGGCCATAGCCTTTTTCTGTTCCTTTATGGCCTCTTCCATTTGTAATTCCTTTTCCCTTTCCCCTTTTGACTTCTCCTGGGCTTCGGCTCCCTGGAAGGATGTCCCTGCTACGATGAGGAAAACTAATGCAAAAATTAAATTTCTCTTTTTCATGACTGCCTGGTTTTGTATTATCCGATTCAAAGATAGTGCCGCAGGCGCCATGATTATGTTAATGAAGGGTTAACGCAGGGTTAATGTTCCGGCAGCTCTGCCGCTTTTTCGATAAAAATTGAATACTTTTGACAGGAAAACCGAAATATATGCAAAAGAGGAATACGATTCTCAGCCTGGGGCTGTTTGCAATCTCAATAATGATCGTAGCTCAGGTCATTATAATAAGCGGATTATGGAAGCAGCAGGATGAGATGCTTTACCTCCGTTACAGATCGCTGTCGCAGGAGGCAGGTGCCGCAATAAGAGGATCAAGGATGCAGCTGTTTGATACTGTCAGCTTCCTGCTGAATAACTATTCCCCGGCAGCAATTAAGGAACTTGAGCAGATATCTGACCCCGGTTCGGTTGAAAAAAAGAAAAATGAGATCCTGGATTATTTTACAAAGGTGCTAGACCTGGAACAGGATCAGTCGCTTTTTCTGTCATCCTACTTTGAGGAACAGGGTTTTGAGAAAGACTTTAATCACAGGATCGCCATAACCAATTTTGAACTTTACGGCAAGGATACGATCCTCATATATCGCGATCCCGCCTTCAGGGACAGAAGGGATTTCCGCGGAATGCCGGGCAGTAGTGTCCAGCCTGCCGAGTCAAAATCAACTATCCTTGTAAACAGGCCATGGCTCGAAAACAATAATTTCAACCTTAACCTTGATTACTTTATTGACTTCTCCGACAAGCGAAAAATGATCCTGCAGGAGATAGCATGGTCGCTTACAATGAGCATCATAAGCATAATTATTGTAGCAGTAATTTTCCTATACACTATCCGCAACCTGATGGAAGAGAAGAGGTTGTCAAACCTGAAGACCGACTTTATAAACAATATGACTCATGAGCTCAAGACGCCTCTTGCCACAATTACAGTAGCCGGCAAAACCCTTGAGCTGGATAAAATAAGGGCTGACGATTCCAGGGTGCTTGAGACTGCCAGGCTTATCGGCAAGCAGAGCGTTCACCTGAATCAGCTCATCAATATGATCCTGGAGATAAGCATGTGGGAAAGAACCCAGTTCGAGCTCGATAGAAAAAAGATCGACATCGGGGAAGTAATGAATGACATCGTGTTCAGCTTCAAATCAGGTTACGGTAACCGCGCCGCGTTTAATGAAAAATATAACTTTAACGGGATAAAAGCTGATATTGATGTTGTTTATTTCACCACCCTGATTAACAACCTGCTCTCAAACGCAGTTAAATACTGTGACAAGGAGCCGGAAATAAATATTGAAGGGATCGCTGAGAACAGCAATATCCGCATAAAGATCGCTGACAACGGCATCGGCATAAACAAAACCGATCAGAAGCACGTTTTTGACAAGTTCTACCGTGCTTCATCTGGCAACATACATAAGTACAAGGGGCTGGGGCTGGGGCTCTATTACGTAAAAAAAATAGCGGTGGCCCACGGGGGAGATGTAACTGTGAGCAGCAAACCGGGAAAAGGTAGTATATTTACGGTAACGTTACCTTACTAAATATCGGAAAGGGATCATGAAAGTACTATTGGCAGAAGACGACAGGGATTTCGGCAATATACTGTCACAGTATGTTTCCATAAACGGCTTTGATGTGAAGCTTGCGCGTGACGGGAATGAAGCATGGGAGATGTTCAGCCAGGAGAAACCCGACATATGCGTACTCGATGTGATGATGCCAGAGATGGACGGATTCACGCTCGGCGAAAAGATAAAGAAAGCAAATCCTGATGTTCCGCTTATATTCCTAACGGCAAAAAGCCTCAAGGAGGATATTGTCAGGGGACTGAAGATCGGAGCGGATGATTACATAACCAAACCTTTTGATCCTGAGGTACTTATACTAAGGATCAATAACATACTTAAAAGAGCCTATTCATCCACAAATGACGAATTCTGTGTATCAGACACTGTCCTGAAATTCAATACGCTCGAACTCGTTTGCGGTAATACCAGGGAAAAGCTTACTCTCAAGGAAGCACAGTTGCTGAAATATTTCATAATAAACAAGAACAAGGTACTGGCAAGGGAAGACATCCTCACGGAGATATGGGGAGAAGATGATTATTTCCTCGGCAGAAGCATGGACGTATTTATCAGCCGCCTCCGCAAATATGTCTCAGAGGACAAGAATATTGATATTCGCACCGTAAGGGGAACCGGGTTTATTCTTGAGGAGATGAATAAAGAGGAGTAAAAGTTCCTGGTTCCTGGTTCCTGGTTTGATTTGTATTAACCAGCAACAAGCAACAAGCAACAAGGAACCAGAAACCAGCAACATTTATATTAATTACCGAGCACTTCCTTTACCTTATTATACAGATCTTCTCCTCTCAGGTTTCTGGCTATGATGATTCCGTTTTCGTCGAGCAGGAAGTTTGCCGGGATGGCATTGACGGCATAAAGCCTGGCTGCTGCGTTGTTCCAGTACTGAAGGTCGGAAACATGAGTCCATGTAAGATTGTCATCCTTGATAGCCTGCACCCAATCTCCTTTTGTTCTGTCGAGTGATACTCCAAAAACATCAAAGCCCTTCTTGCTGAATTCTTTATAAACTTTAACAACATTGGGATTCTCCTGGCGGCAGGGGTTGCACCATGCTGCCCAGAAATCTACCAGGAGAACCTTTGCTCCCACCTTTGAATAAAGAGAAACAGGGTTTCCGCTGACATCATTCTGAGTAAAATCAGGGGCTTTTTGTCCTATTGCAACACTCTTCATAAGCTGTGCCCTGGCCATCAGGTCCTTTACCAGCTGTACTTTGGCAACATTGGTATCCAGTGCATTAATTGCATTTTCAATTTCGGGTGCGTCCATTTCATAGCTCAGGCTGTTGAGAATTGAGGGAGTCACGAATGAAGAAGGATTGTTACTGACAAAATCCTTCTGAAGCTGTGTCATTTCATTCTGGATATTTTCTGCTTCTTTCTCCAGCTGTGCGATCTTTTCAGCATCTTCAGCCTGGCGTGCTGTCTGATATTCAGTATATAAAGATGAATACTTATCACTCAATGGTTTGTTTGAATCAATAAATGCCTGGTATTCATCCTGGGTTTTTGATCCGGAGACCTTTGCATAGCTTAGAGAATCAAGCATTCCGGAGACTAAGATATCGGAGTTCTCGAGATAGAAAGCAACTCTTTGCTGCTTGTCAGGGGCAACGAGATACACCATCTGAGGAAATTCAACTGTTCCTTTCATCCTGAACGTTCCTTTCAGGGATAATGCCGAATCAAGGGTGACAAATTTTCCGGCTTCACGCTTCTGAAGCAGGAAACTGACGCTGTCCGAATCCTGAATGGTGCCGGTGATGACAAATTCCGGTTCGGTACTGCAGCTGGTAATGAGGGCTGCCAACAACAGGTAAGTGATCTTTTTCATATTATTATGTTTAATTATTTGCTGGTTATTCAATAAATCGTGCGGGGCAAAGATATCAATTATTGGATTCCACGTTCACCGTTTAGGTATTTATCAATCAGATAAAGGGCAGCTCTGTAAGATGTTATCCTTCCCTTTCCGAGCATGTGTTCAAGCCGCGATCTTATTCTTTTGACATTCTCATTATTATGAAAGGAATTAATAAGGTATTCGTTTATCGTTTCATTCATCCTCAGGAGTGCCTGCTGCTTCCTGTTGATGTCCCACCAGCCGTTGGCTTTTGTAAAGGCATTATATTCCATGATCTTGTCCCACAGCTCTTCAATTCCTGTGTTCTCGATGGCTGAGCATACCATAACCCCGGGCTTCCAGCCAGATGGCGGTGAAGGATACATGTGCAGGGCATTCTCAAAGGATACCCTGGCGCCTTCGGCAGCGATCCTGTTGCTGCCGTCTGCTTTTGTAACTGCAATCATATCAGCCATTTCAATGATGCCACGCTTTATTCCCTGAAGCTCGTCGCCGGCGCCGGCAAGCATCAGCAGAAGGAAGAAGTCGACCATCGACTGAACCGATGTCTCGGACTGTCCCACCCCTACCGTCTCGACAAGGATTGTATCGAATCCTGAAGCTTCGCAGAGTATTATTGCCTCACGGGTTTTTCTTGCCACTCCTCCGAGTGTCCCTGCCGAAGGCGAAGGTCTGATGAACGCATCAGGATGAGTGCTGAGCTTCTCCATCCTGGTCTTGTCGCCGAGGATGCTGCCCCTGGTCCTCTGACTGCTGGGGTCAATTGCCAGGATGGCAAGCTTCCGTCCCTGCCCGGCAAGATACAATCCGAATGACTCAATGAATGTGCTTTTGCCAGCTCCGGGGACGCCGGTGATCCCTATTCTTATCGAGTTGCCGCTGTACGGCAGGCACTTTTCTATCACAGCCTGGATCTTTTCGGAGTGTTTTGGAAGCCGGCTTTCGGTAAGGGTTATTGCCCTGCTGAGAATGGTCCGGTTGCCGGAAAGAATGCCTGATACATACTCTTCGACGGAGTATTTCCTGCTTCGCTTTTTCTGTCCCAGGATATCAGGATTGATACTTGGCGGCTGTTCAATACCTTTCTGCACCTTCAGGGCGCTTTGATATTTTTTCTGGTCTTCCATCCGTGCCGGATCAACTGCAAAAATAATAAAAGGGTGCCAAACTATTGTCCGGCACCCTTTTGTTTAATTATTTTTAACTCAATGAATTGGATTATTTAGATGCTTCAGCCTGCTGGACATTTGCAGTGAGCATCAGTATTGCTTCGGAGTTCTTCGGGTCGTTTGTATAGATATAGATGGCCTTGGTAACCTTCCCTTTATAGCCGCCGGAATTGAAAACAGCCTTGATTGAACTTGATTCTCCCGGTTTTATGCCAACACCTGTCAGCCCCTGCTGTACAGCAGTACAGCCGCATGTTGACCTGACGTACCTTATCATCAGGTCAGATTTACCTTCATTTATAAACTTAAACTCAACTTCCTTGGATGTTGATCCCTGCATTGTTCCCAGATCAACAGTGGTAGCTGCAAGCTTTAGTACAGGAGCCTTCTCCATATCTTCTTTCGTCATCGAGGAGAAATCCTCAACCAGGTTTGCAGAAACATAATAATATACATTCTCCTGGGTAATATCATTGATCTTTATCTTAACCATATCGCTTACAGTACCCCATCCGTTATTTTTGGTGGCGTCGTAGGTGCCCTCAACTATTCCCTTCTGCCCCGGCTTTAGGGTTTCTGGATTTGACTTAAGCACAAGGTGAGCCGGCAGGTTGTCAAATCCGATCTTGACCGGTTCGTTCGATGTATTGACAAGCTGCATCACCCTTATCTTCTTCTCGGTTTTCTTTACATTGGTGAATGCAAGATGGTTGCTTTCAAACCTGAGTGCGCCGACAGGGAATGTAAACAGTTCTTCAATGGTCTTCTCCCTGGGGATGACCTCTCCCTTCAGGGTAATAACGACTACTTCCGGTTTTGAGTTCGTGTATACCGAAAGGGTTTTGTTAAACTGTCCGGGGCGGTTGACAGGATCATAATTCGCCGTTATCTTTCCGGTACCTCCGGCAGGTATGGGCTGCCTGGTCCATTCAGGCTGGGTGCATCCGCATGAGGCACCGATATTCTGGATCACAAGGGGTGCGTTGCCTGAATTTGTGACCACGATATCAAAAGACTGCTTGCCGGCTTCTTCCTTGAATTTGCCAAAGTCGTGTTCGGTCTTTGAGAGCTTCATAAGAGGCTGTGAATAAGCAGAAGTACCGAGAATCACAACTGATAAAAACAATAATAACTTCTTCATCTTGTATATTAAATGTAGTTTAAACATAATAAACTCTTCAAAAATCCGGTTTTTAATATAAACAATTATCCCACGGAATTGGTTGCATCGTTAAATACAAAAACCGGACCGGAAAAATACGATGGTAGTTTTTCCCATCACAAAAATAACAAACTTTAACTTTTTTGGAGTGACTGAACCATAATATCATTAGTTTTGTTGCTCATTCAGGACATTTGGAATAAGTTTTGATGCATAAAACCGGTATTCCGGAGCTGGAAAGCAGTAATGAGAAATATCCGCAGATTAATATTCATACTCATTGCCTGTGTCATTTTTTCTGATGCCTCAGGCCAGTTTTACAATGGCCATCAGATGACTTTCGGAAAAAACAGGGTGCAGTATTATGATTATTACTGGATGTTCTACAGGTTTGATGATTTTGACTGCTATTTCAATGAATACGGAAGAGAGCTTGCGCAATTCACTGCCGATTATGCCATAGAAAGGCTTGAGGAGATAGAGGATTTCTTTGATTATACCCTGGAAAAGAGGCTGATTTTTGTCATTTACAACAAGAATGCCGAGTACAAACAGACAAATATAGGCCTTCTTACTTCTGATGAAGACAACTACAACACGGGAGGATACAGCAGGATAATCGAGAATAAGGTGATGCTCTATTACGAAGGAGACCATGTAGCATATAAAAAACAGATAGCAGCCGCAATCACGGAGTCTGTCATCAATGAGATGCTGTACAATGCCGACGTAAAGGACAGGATAGCCAGTTCTTCAGTTATCACTCTGCCTGACTGGTTTCTCAGGGGGCTGATAAACTACGTTTCATACGGGTGGGATTATGAGGCTGAAAACAGGGTTAAGGACGGCATCAGATCGAAAAAGTACAAAAACATAAACAACCTTGAGTACGATGATGCAGTGTTTGCGGGGCTTTCATTCTGGAGGTTCATAGGGCAGGAATATGGTGATGCCCTTATCCCGAATATCATTTATCTCACCAAGGTCTATAAGCATATAGATGATGGATTTCTGTATGTTACCGGCAAGGACCTGAAGGATCTGCTTAAAGAGTGGAGAGAGTTTTATCTGAATGAATACTCCTCAGACAGAAACCTGCCCGGTTATGATGAAAACACTCTTCGCAGATCAAAAAAGGAACAAATATTCCAGACAGTAAAGCTTAGTCCCGACGGTAACTATATCGCTTACGTTACGAATGACTGGGGAAGGAAAAGAGTATGGCTCTATGACCAGAATTCGCAAAAATTGAAGGTCATCTTCAGGGCCGAACCAAGGTATGAGCACACAATTGACAAGACCTATCCCGTGATAGGCTGGCATCCCAGCAGCAGGATACTTACGGTCATCAACGAAGAGAAGGCGGGATTGATGTTGTATTTTTACAGGACTTCCGAAAAGACAACAGAGAACAGAAGCCTCCTTTATTTTGACAAAGTCCTTGATTTTTCATACTCTCCCGATGGAACCAGGCTGGCTCTTTCGGCAGTGAAGGACGGCATAACCGACCTTTATATACATACAATAGTATCAGGAACCAACGAACAGATAACCAGGGATATAGCCGACGACCTTAATCCTTCATTTCTCCCGGACAAGCCCAATGAGATCGTTTTCTCATCAAACAGACTGTCGGATACACTAACCAGCCGTGCCGATCCCTTTGAGAAGACAGCGTTGACCTTTGACCTGTTCACCTATGATATTAACAGCAGTGGCAGAATACTTACAAGACTCTCCGAGGGTAAATATACTGACAGGTATTCCCCGACTGCAATTCCCGGAAGGAGGTTTGCGTATATCGGTGATGAAAACGGCATACTGAACAGGTATACAGCCTCATTTGACAGTGCAATAAGTTACATCGATACCACCACACATTACGGGTATTTCATAAATTCCGTACCGGTAACAAATTATGACCGGAATATTCTGAACCAGTCTCTGTCAAATGCTTCCGGCAATTACGGGGAAGTAATCTACAGTAACAACAGGTACCAGGTAAGAAAGGGGATCCAGGGCAGTTTATCAGGGGTAACTGCAAATAAGATGGAGGTCACCAGGTTCCGGAAGGAAAAGGAACGACTGCTTCACAGGGCTGACAGCATCAACCAGCTGAGGCAATGGCTTCTCGCGGAAGACCAGAAGAGAAGGGACACTCTCACAAAACCGCTTTGGGAATATTACTCCAGGGACGAACCCATCGACATTACCCACTACATCTTTGAAAAGGAAAAACTGAATTACTACGAGCAGCAATGGCGCAAGGATTATATGGACATTGACCTTGATACAGGAAGACTTATGCTGCCGCAGATAAGGATCTATGAAACATCGTTTTACAATAATTACATTGCCAATCAGATCGATTTCACTTTCCTGAATAATTCATACCAGGTATACAGCGGAGGGGCATACTACAATCCCGGGATCAATGTACTGAACAGGATCGGTATAATCGATCTTTTTGAAGACTACAGGGTCACGGGCGGGTTCAGGTTCTCAGGTAACTTCGATAGCAATGAATATCTTGTGAGCGTTGAGAACCTTAAGGGCAAATTTGACAAGCAGCTGATCTTCCACAGGCAGGCGTATCTCAGCGACCTGGGCGACACCCTGATCAAGACGCATACTCATAATTTGTATCTCACTTATTCAAAGCCATTCACACCAGTACTGTCGCTTAAAGGGACACTGTCGTACAGGTACGACAGGCAGACCTTCCTGTCAACTGATCTGGCCAACCTTAATAATGAAACCATTGCCCGCCACTGGGTGAGCCTCAAGGGAGAGCTCATCTATGACAACACCCGGAAAAGGAGCGTAAATATCTATTTCGGGACAAGGTTCAAGTTATTCGGAGAATACTACAAGGAGGTCACCTATGACAAGTCGGATATGATTGTGATAGGCGCCGATTTCAGGAAGTACATCAAGATACACAGGGAGCTTATCTGGGCAAACCGGTTTGCAGCAAGTACTTCATACGGTCCCACCAAGCTGGTTTATTACCTGGGAGGAGTTGATAACTGGATGGGGTACCTCTTTGGCAGGAACAATATGTTTGACACATCCATACCTGTTAGTCCCAGGATGAATTACGGCTTCCAGGCGCTTGCCACGAATCTCAGAGGGTTCAGCCAGAATATCAGGAACGGAAATAATTTTGTGCTGATCAACAGTGAAATAAGATGGCCTGTGATCAGGTATTTTGCCGGCCATCCGCTCCGGTCCAATTTCCTCAACAGCATCCAGGTTGTTGCATTCGGGGATATGGGGACAGCCTGGACTGGCAGGTCACCGTGGTCGAATGAGAACTCATGGGATACTGAAATCATAAAGAACGGACCTGTGACCGTTATCCTTGATTCAAACAGAGAACCTATTGTCGCAGGATTTGGCGCAGGAGTGCGCGCTCAGGTCCTTGGATATTTCGTAAGAGCCGACTGGGCATGGGGAATTGAGAACAACTACATACTTCCAAGGATCTTCTACCTGTCATTCAGCCTCGATTTCTGATTTGTACTCAAGGTAGAATAGTTTTTTCTTCATGACTTTTGTATTTTTTTAATTGATAAATATTGGGTAGTTTTGCGCGATTACCGTAATTAATTTAACTAATAATAAGTATCATGGCTTACAAAATCAGCGAAGATTGCACTGCATGCGGAACCTGTATAGATGAATGTCCTGTGGAAGCTATATCTGAGGGCGACATCTACAAGATCAATCCGGATATTTGCACCGATTGCGGTGCATGTGCAGATGTCTGCCCGGTTGAGGCGATCCATCCTGCAGAATAATGCGATCAGAGAAAATAGCAAGGCCGTGGAAACACGGCCTTTTTTATTGCGGATCATACCTGGCCGCCGTCAGAATACCCTGAACATCAGTATTTTTCATCATCTCTTCCAGGCTGACATTCCGGTTCTTCATCATATATGATTCGATGATCCTGAAGCCGAGCCATGCAGCAGCCCTGCCGGGCGACTCATTCGTAAAGAACGTTGTGAAAGGGGCTTCTCCAACAAGCTTTCTCATCGTGAACTGATCGGAACTAAAAAGAAGATCATGCTCAATGAGGTAATGCCACATCTGCATTTCGTTATTCCTGCAGAATCTCATCTGATCAGCAGTGTATCCGAAAAGCATGGTATCGCTGAGCTCAGGCATCATGCACCGCTGAAAATACCTTAGCTTGCCTTCATGGATCATTTCTGTCATCACATCGTCCTTTGCGTATCCCATCAAAGCAAGATCCCATTCCGAAGTTCCCCATGCATACATGCAGTCCGGAACAATATTCCCGGGATTCATCCGTATGGCAAGATACCTGTAGATCTGAAGCCTTTTGTAATATTCGCTTTCCTGTCCAAGATACCTGTCAAGACCTATTCCAATGACTGAATCACCAATTATCATACTATTGTTGAACCCGGTTATGCAGGTATAAAATAAAGGAACTCTCTTTTCCGGGAAATAGTATTTATAATGGCGGAAAGCTTTATCAAGGTCATTCTCAATTGCTGTAACATCCGGGTATATCTGCATTACTGACTGGTATACCTCATTATTCAGCTTATCAGTGCAGAAATGCACGAGTGAACTGCTGAATGAAGTGTCGCTCACACTGCCGGCATCGATAACATAGCTGAAAAGCTGGAGGAATGTACCGTATTTCTTCCGCAGTTCAGTAATGGCAGCGGGGATAGCGAGAGGATCGGGTTCAAAGAGATCCTTCTCCAGTCTGGTAATTTCAACGCCGGCCGGGACCGCAGAGATATTCACACGGTATGGATTCCTTTTGCATGCAGGCATTACCTGAATCAGGCAGAGAACCAGAAAAATGCCGACGATACGGATACGCATGACAACCTGTTAGTGATCTTCAAAATTAATTACTTTTTTTTGCTTTTAGGCAACTGCTCCTTACTTCAATTTTTATTTGCTAATTTTACTGCTCATTAGAATAATTGAAAAATAACCTCCGGACGTTATGAAGAAACCAGGGAACTCAAAGACCTTACTGACTGCCATTTTGCTGATCCTTCTCCTGCCTTCAGGAGTGATTGCACAGGGAAAAGTAAGCATCGGGATTCATTTCGATCCTCTGATTGGCTGGTTTGGAACAGACATTACAGGGGTAAATAACGATGGAGCCAGACCCGGAATAAATGCCGGACTAAGCCTCAGGATACCATTCGCCGATAATTACTCATTCTCAACAGGAGTAAACCTGATCAATGCAGCCGGAAGGCTTGTCTGTGATACCGAGACTGTACTTGAACTCATTAACAATGAGACTGTTGCAGCAAACGAACCAGTGGTTTACAAGATACAGTATGTTGCAGTGCCCCTTGGACTTAAACTGCAGACCAACCAGATCGGGTACCTGACAATCTTTTCAGATGTGGGGCTGGACCCTAAAGTAATGGTTGGGGGAAAAGCGGATATTCCCTCCCTCTCAATAAAAGGAGAGAAAGCCACTAACGAATTGAAATTGTTCAACCTTTCATATCATTTTATGGCGGGCATTGAATACGGACTCGGGGGCAATACAGCTGCAATAGCCGGCATAGGGTTTGAGAACAATTTCCTGGATGTGACAAAAGATAACGGGACCCAGCCTGTTGATAAAGTAACCCACCGTCTGGTTTCTGTAAGGCTTGGAGTGAACTTCTGAAATATTCCATGAAAATAACTGTTGCACAGCTTAATTATCACGTAGGCAATTTCGCCGGTAACAGCGAAAAGATCATAAATGCCATAAAAAAGGCGCGGAATGATGGCTCTGATCTGATCGTGTTTTCCGAGCTGTGTGTACCGGGGTATCCTCCTCTTGATCTTCTCGACAGGATTGATTTCATAGAAAAATGCGATCAGACC
>Ga0105099_10000728_pt1 | contig 21920 bp, 24 predicted proteins | sample PPLLak3cmMay2015_2_FD_79138 | JGI IMG/M metagenome (GOLD analysis project Ga0105099, IMG submission 79138) | Freshwater sediment microbial communities from Prairie Pothole Lake near Jamestown, North Dakota, USA - PPLs Lake P8 Core (1) Depth... | ecosystem: Environmental > Aquatic > Freshwater >... | reverse complement strand
TATGTTGAAGGGACAACAAACATGATGAGGGTTATAAAGCTTTAGTAGGCGAGAGACGAAAGCCGAATATCGATAATAGGACATCGAAGAGCAAGCAGGTAGTCAGTTATCAGTGATCGGTTATCAGTAATCATGAACCAGCAACCAGGAACCACAATGAAACCGAAGGTAAATTAACTATGGGATTTATCAGAGATCAGGAGGAGCGTCTGGCGATAGGCCTTTTGACAGCGCAATACCAGAAGAAGAACCTTCCTGTGCCGGAAATATCCGAATTGAAGCGACAGGCTGCAAAAATAGTTGATGAAGCGCACGGAATCGCGCGCGAAAGAGGAAAAAACGTGCTTTCAATCATAAAAGACATGGGCGATGAACTAAGGAAAAAATAAAAGAGGTTATTAATGGCAGGCGACGAAATATCAAAGCTTCGCATAAAAAAAGCCGGTACCGCTGCAGGTACGGGGAGAAAGAAAAAATATATTATTTTTCTGATAATAATATTTGTGTTGATTGCAGCATGGATACTATACAAACAGGGCCATCTGACTCCGGCTCTTGAAGTCAGGATCTCAAAAGTTGTTAATATTTATCCGTCCCAGACATATACTCTTCTTAATGCAAGCGGCTATGTCGTCGCACAGCGAAAAGCGGCCGTTGCCTCAAAAATCACGGGGCGGCTTGTATTCCTGGGTGTTGAGGAGGGGAGCAGGGTCAGAAAAGGGGAGATAGTTGCGCGCCTTGAAAATGAAGATGCCATTGCCGCAAGAAACAGGGCTGTTGCAAATGTAAATGCTGCAAGAGCATCTCTTGAACAGGCAATGGCCGAGCTTGATGACTCTCTTCTCAATTTTAACAGGATGGAGCAGCTGTCGAAAAGGGGAAGCGTGGCAAAGTCCGAACATGATGCTGCGGAGACGAGGATGAAAAGGGCAAAAGCCTCGGTATCAGCCCAGAAAGCCGCTGTTCAAGCCGGTGAAGCCGCCCTGAAGGAAACTGAAGTTATGCTCGAATATGCGAATATGCGAGCTCCTTTTGACGCCGTTGTGCTGACAAAGAATGCAGACATAGGCGATATCGTGACGCCTATCGGGGCTGCCGCAAATGCCAAAGCCGCAGTTGTTGATATAGCTGACATGGGATCACTCCAGATTGAGGTTGATGTTTCGGAAAGCAATATTGATCTTGTGAAAAAGGGCCAGCCGTGCGAAATCCGGCTCGATGCGTTGCAGGATTCCCGTTTCAGGGGAGCGGTCCACATGATAGTTCCGACCGCCGACAGGGCAAAGGCTTCCATCATGGTAAAAGTTGCATTTACCGATAAGGATCCGCGGATTTTGCCTGAAATGAGCGCCAAGGTTGCATTCCTCTCACGCGAGATTCTACCTGAGGAGCAGAAGTCCTTTAAAGCGGTTCCGGCCGGCGCAATAACCGGAAAGGAAGGAAATCAGTTTGTCTTTTCAGTGAAAAAGGACCGGGCGAATAAAATCATGATAAAAACAGGGAGACCGGCAGGAGATATGACGGAAGTAATAAGCGGGCTTGAAACAGGCGAGGTACTGGTGACTGAACCGCTTGACAAAGTTAAGGATGGCATGAAAGTTAAGGTTTTAGAGGAGTAATGCGGAATTGATTCCGGTCATAGAGATAAGAGATATTACAAAATCATATCGCCGCGGAAGCCAGTCGATAGTCGTTCTGGAAAATTTATCTCTCGATATCGAGGAGGGCGATTTCCTTGCCCTCATGGGTCCATCGGGTTCGGGGAAAAGCACGCTTTTAAATCTTGTTGCCGGGCTGGACAAGGCCGACAGCGGAAGCATAATAGTCCGAGGCACTGATATATCATCTTTTTCTGAAACCGGGCTTGCAAAGTGGAGGGCGGAAAATGTCGGATTTATATTTCAGTTCTATAATCTTGTTCCGGTACTTACTGCCTTCGAGAATGTTGAGCTGCCCCTCATCCTTACAAACCTTTCCAGAAAGGATAGGAAAGAGCATGTAATGACGGCCCTCGGGCTTGTCAACCTTGAAGACAGGATGGAGCATTATCCCCGCCAGTTGTCGGGCGGCCAGCAGCAGAGGGTTGCAATAGCGAGGGCTGTTGTTACGGATCCGACCATTCTTGTTGCAGACGAGCCTACAGGCGATCTCGACAGGAGATCGGCTGAAGAGGTGCTGCAGCTTATGGAGAAATTGAGCAGCGTAATCGGTAAAACTGTTGTAATGGTGACTCACGATCCCAGGGCTGCAAAAAGAGCCGGTAAAATTAAGTATCTTGAAAAAGGTGTTCTTGCTAATGCTCCTCAAGCTTCTTTTCCGGAACGCATTTAGACACAGGCTCAGGACCGCCCTGACCATTTGCGGCATATGCGTTGCAATTCTCGCATTCGGTCTCCTCCGCACGGTTGTCAGTGCATGGTATGCCGGAGTGGATGCATCCTCTGCCACCCGGCTTGTGACCAGGAATGCTATATCTCTTGTTTTTCCATTGCCCCTTTCCTACAAAGAGAAGATACGAGGTGTCGAAGGAGTTAAAATAGTATCACTAGGAAACTGGTTCGGAGGAATATACAAAGACGAGAAAAACTTTTTTGCCAACTTTGCCGTTGATTCAAAAACTTATCTTGATCTATACCCCGAATTCATTATCCCAGCCGACCAGAAGCTTTCATTCTTCAAAGAAAGAAAAGGATGCGTGGTCGGCCGAAAGCTGGCCAAACGTTTCGGATGGAAGATAGGGGATACGATCGTTTTAAGAGGAACCATTTTTCCCGGAAACTGGGAGTTTGTGCTGAGTGCGATATACCGGGGCAGAGACAAGACCATAGATGAAAACCAGTTTTTCTTTCACTGGGACTATCTCAATGAGACCATGAAAAGAATCCAGCCCAGAAGGGCCGATCAGGTGGGATTCTACATGGTGGGAATGGTTTCACCTGATATTGCGGCTGACGCCACGGAATCTATAGATAAATTATTCAGGAATTCCTTTGCCGAAACACTGACCGAGACGGAAAAGGCATTCCAGATGGGTTTCATCTCCTTAAGTCAGACCATTCTTACCGTCATTCAGCTCGTTTCTATGGTCATTATTGTGATTATCATGGCTGTTGCTGCAAATACAATGGCCATGTCGGTGCGCGAAAGGATGGGCGAATATGCTGTTTTCAAGACGCTCGGTTTCGGGGGAGGATATCTTGCGTTTCTTATACTCGGAGAATCGATGATTATCACATTCCTCGGATGCGGCATGGGCATACTTTTCACTTATCCGGCTGCGAATGCTTTCGCAAGATCGGTAGGCGAGTTCTTTCCGGTTTTCAATATTGCAAAAGAGACAATCTATCTTGATATCGCGGCTTCGGTTATCATTGGCGTTGTCGCCGCTGTTTTTCCAATCTGGCGGGCCGTGTCGGTTCCGATTGCAAGCGGGCTTGGAAGGATAGGATGAGAAATGACGGACTTTAAAAAAGCGGTTTTCGACTTTTTACGAAGGTATCAATAATGAATCTTCTGTTTTTTTACAGTCTACGCAATCTTCTTACCAGAAGGCTCACCACCGCGCTGACTGCGGCCGGGATGGCGCTTGTCGTATTCGTTTTCGCTTCGATAGTAATGCTTGCAGAAGGTCTTGAAAAGACTCTTGTCGATACCGGCACCAACGATAATGTAGTTGTCATAAGGCGATCATCAGTATCGGAAGTTCAGAGCGGAGTCGAAAGAATTCAGGCTTCGATAGTTGAAACGCGACCTGAAGTGGCCATAGGAGCTGACGGAAGGAGCCTGCTTGCAAAAGAGCTCGTAGTTCTGATAACCCTTGAAAAAAGAGGGTCGAACAGCCCGGCAAATGTGATAATAAGAGGAATCTCGGAAAGTTCCATGGCGCTGCGGCCGCAGGTAAAGCTTTCGGCAGGGCGTTTGCCCCGACCCGGATCATCGGAAATAATTGCAGGCCGCAGCATTGCAAAGGGATTTAAAAATGTCGGGCTTGGGGAAACCCTTTCTTTTGCGATGCGTCAGTGGACTGTTGTCGGTGTTTTTGATGCCGGAAATACCGGCTACAGTTCTGAGATCTGGGGTGACGTAGATCAGTTCATGCAGGCTTTCAGGAGGCCCGTATATTCATCCCTTCTTTTCAGATTGAGGAAATCATCCGACTTTGAATCTCTAAAGAAAAATATTGAAAGTGATCCGAGACTGACACTTGAAGCAAAACGCGAAACGATTTATTACAGAGAGCAGTCCGAAATGATGGCGAAGTTCTTAAGGATTCTGGGGCAGTCCCTCACCATTGTTTTTTCGATCGGAGCGATCGTGGGGGCGATGATTACAATGTACTCTGCCGTAGCAAACCGGACCGGCGAAATAGGGACGCTTCGGGCCCTGGGATTCAGCCGCTCGAGCATTCTTGCGGCTTTTCTCATGGAATCCCTGCTTCTTGGTTGTATCGGCGGATTTGGCGGACTCTTTTTTGCCTCTTTTCTGCAGTTTATAACGGTTTCGACAACCAATTTCCAGACATTTTCGGAGCTTGCCTTCAGTTTCAAGCTTTCGTTCGAAATAGTATTTAAAGCGATCCTGTTCTCCCTTGTCATGGGGTTTATCGGAGGGATACTTCCGGCGTTCAGAGCTTCGAGAATGAATATCGTGGAAGCTCTGAGGGAGTCGTGAGAGGTGGGAAGGCATAAAGCGGGAGACATAAGGTGTGAGGCACGAGGAGTTAGTCGTCAGTGCGTGATACAAGAGCCGAAAGTCGAATATCGATTACAGGACATCGAATATAGAATGGCGGAAAGCGAATATCGGGCATCGAGCATCGGGTCACGATCAACTATCAACGAAGCAAGGCTTTTTGAACCATAAAGCAGTGACCAGTAATCAGTAAACAGTTATCAGTTATCAGGGATGAGTAACCGGAAAAAATGAATCAGAATAATGCTGACAATCCTGAAGATGTAGTTTTCAAGGTGCGGAATCTCACCAAGGTATACAAAATGGGAGAGGTGGAGGTTCATGCTCTGCGAGGGGCTGATATGGAACTCTTTCCCGGCGAACTGGTTGTTTTTCTCGGTCCTTCAGGAAGCGGAAAATCGACGTTATTGAATATCCTGGGCGGGCTCGATACCGCGACAAGCGGTTATGTTTCGTACAGGGGCAAAGACTTAACCAATGCGAATGAACAGGAGCTTACTGAATACCGCCGCTTTCATGTGGGATTCGTCTTTCAGTTTTACAACCTGATTCCAAGCCTTACGGCAAGGGAGAATGTTGCTGTTGTGACGGAGATAGCGCGGGATCCGATGGTTCCGGAAGAAGCTCTTGCCCTAGTAGGACTGACCGAGCGGCTTGATCATTTTCCGGCGCAGTTATCAGGCGGTGAGCAGCAGCGTGTCGCGATAGCCCGCGCAATATCAAAAAATCCCGAGGTTCTGCTGTGTGACGAACCAACAGGCGCGCTTGATTCAAAAACGGGAATCGTTGTTCTCGAAGCTCTTGAGAGGATCAACCGCGAACTGGGAACTGCAACCGCGATTATCACGCATAACGCCGACATTGCCGGTATGGCCGACCGGGTGATACATCTGAGTAATGGACTGATCTCGGAAGTTGCTGTAAATAAAGTGAAAAAAGCACCTGGCGAGCTTAAGTGGTGATCCTGTAGGATTCGGGGTTCAAGGGGGCAGGGGTTCAGGTGAATAAAAACAGGATTCAAGGGTCAAGGGTCAAAGGATTCGAGTGACTGGAAAAGCCGGCAAAAAATAACAACTCGACCCCTTTTCTTCAACCGATATGACTGTAGATCAGATATTATGAAAGACCTCATGATGAAAGCGCTTAACAGGAAAATTTTGCGGGATCTCTGGCGGATGAAAGGCCAGGTCTTTGCCGTAACGCTTGTTGTCATGAGCGGTGTTGCGACTTTTATCATGTTCATCAGCACAATGGATTCCCTCAATTTCACGAGGAACACATTTTACCGGGATTATGACTTTGCCGATGTTTTCGTCAACCTTAAACGCGCGCCGGAAAGTCTTAAGGATAAAATAAAAAATATTTCCGGAGTCAAACAAGTTGAAACGCGTGTTTCAGCTGATGTAAAGCTTGATATCCCGGGATTTCCGGAACCGGTTACGGCAAGGATCGTATCCGTTCCTGACGACGGGAAACTCCTTCTGAACCGTCTTTATATAAGGAAGGGCAGACTTGTCGATCCCGCCAGGGATAACGAAGTCGTGGTGAATGAAAACTTTGCCAAAGAGCACGGCTTTGAGCCCGGAGATCAGTTCGCGGCTGTTATAAACGGCAAATGGAAAAAACTCACGATTACCGGTGTCGCCCTCTCTCCCGAATTTGTGCTTCTGATGCGGCCTGAAGCAATAAGCCCGGATTTCAAACGGTATGGCGTTCTCTGGATGGGGCGCAAGGCTCTCAGCGAGTCATATAATATGGACGGAGCGTTCAATAATGTCGTGCTGACACTCTATCCTGACGCCAAATTAAGCGATGTTATAGAGGCGATTGACGATATAGTTGAGCCGTACGGAGGTTTTGGGGCGTACGGACGCAAAGACCAGATATCCCATCGCCTGCTTAATGAAGAATTCCGGCAGCTTCAGAAGAGTTCGAAAATATTTCCCACAATTTTCATCTGTGTCGCGGCATTTCTGCTCAATGTCGTCATGAGCAGGACTGTTAATACACAGCGGGAGCAGATAGCGGCCCTGAAGGCTTTCGGTTATTGTAACGCCGATATCGGCATCCATTACGCTAAGCTCATTATTCTGATAATTACAACCGGTCTTGTTGCCGGAGTCGCGGGAGGCATATGGTTCGGAAATATGCTGGGCGGCATTTATATGGAAGTATACCGCTTTCCGCGCCTTATCTATATTTTGCGTCCCGGTGTGATTTTCGCTGCGGTTTTGATAAGTGTTGCTTCCGCGCTTGCCGGAACTTTTCATTCTCTCAGGCGGGCGGTACGGGAGCAGCCTGCGGAAGCCATGCGCCCCGAGCCTCCCGCGAAGTACAGAGTGACGCTGATAGAAAAAATGGGTTTAGGGCGCTGGCTGACACAGCCGACCAGGATAATCGCCCGGAATATGGAGCGAAGGCCGGTAAGAACTTTTCTTTCGGTCCTGGGTATAGCGGTCGCGTGCGCCACGATGATCTCAAGCGGTTTTTTCAAGGATTCGATAGCTTATATGGTCAATATCCAGTTTGTTCTTTCCAAGAAGGAAGATATGACGGTCGCATTCGCGGAACCTACTTCACGGAAGGCGCTGTTTGAACTGAAATCTCTGCCTGGCGTGTTTCACGCAGAAACTTTCCGGAATGTTCCTGCCAAATTCAGGTTCGGTCACCGCAGTTATAAGACGGTTATAAACGGGATGGAGGGAGAGAGCCGCCTGCATCTTCTGCTGGATGAGAATCTCAGTAAAGTTTCAGTTCCTTCTTCGGGCATAATCTTGAGCGATTATCTGGGTAAGATACTCGGTATAAAAGCGGGAGATATGCTTACAGTTGAAGTTCTTGAAGGCTCTAAGCCCGTCCGGGAAGTGCCGGTCGTGGCTCTGACAAAGCAGTATCTTGGCGTGACCGGATACATGGATATAAAGGCGTTAAACCGACTGATGAAAGAGGGTGAAGCGGTGTCAGGCGCTTATCTTTTCACGGATTCAGCTTTCAGAGAGGGCCTGTTCCGCAGTTTTGTGAATATGCCGCGTGTTTCAGGAACCGTGGTCAGAATGAATGAAATCCGGAATTTCAATGAAGTGCAGGCCAGGGCTATGCTTTTTTTCACATTTGTCGCGACACTGATGGCGTGTTTCATCTCTTTCGGGGTAGTCTATAACAGCGCCAGAATAGCTCTTTCTGAAAGAAGCCGCGAGCTTTCGAGCCTCAGGGTGCTGGGTTACACGCGCGGAGAAATTTCCTACATACTCTTGGGAGAACTGGGGCTGATAACCCTTGCTGCTATTCCTTTAGGGTTTTTTATCGGATACTGGCTTTGCGCGTATATCGCGCAGGCTCTTGCGTCCGACCTTTACCGGATACCGGTTATTATAGAGATGAAAACATATTCGCTCGCGGCGGCGGTTGTTCTTGCTTCGGCTTCAATATCGGGGCTTATCGTGCGGCATAAACTTGACCATCTTGATCTTGTGGAAGTATTAAAAACCAGAGAGTAGGCGTTATGAATATTGCAATGCGAAGAAGAATATCGGTAATAGTGATTATTTCAGCAGTTGTTCTTGCCACGACATACGGCTTCATCCCGGAAGCGGAAGACGAGGATCTTGTTGATGTCTCAAGAGGCGACCTTGCAGTTACTGTTGAAGAGGAAGGACGGACCCGCCTTAAGGAACGATTTGTAGTGTCTGTTCCGACAGCGGGATATATCAGACGTATAACAGGAAAGGTTGGTGATACGGTAAAGAATGGAGAAATATTAGCTGTTCTTGATCCTCTGCCTTCGCAATCTCTTGATCCGAGAAGCCGGGCGGAAACCGAGGCGGCAGTGTCAGCCGCAGCGGCCGCTTTCGATGCGGAAAAGGAAAAGGAGCTCGCTTCTGCCGCAGATGCCGAATATCTTGAGAAGAGGCTGAAAAGGTATGCGAATCTCTATCAGAAGGGATATGTGGCAAAAGATCAGCTGGATCAGACTGAGTCTGAATTTAAGAAAGCTCTGGCCGTCATGAATTCCGCGAAAGCAGCGGCTGATGCTGCCCGCTTCGAGGTGGAAAAAGCGAAGACAACTCTGCAGGATTTCGGTAAGAATAAAAGAGTAGGAACCGGCGGGATCGTTTATATTACTTCTCCCGTGAACGGCAAAATTTTCAAGATCCGTCGTGAAAGCGAAGGCGCTGTCGGCGCAGGCGAACCGCTTATGGATATCGGAAACCAGGACGATCTCGAGGTAATTACCGAGGTGCTTTCATCGGATGCGGTTAAAATTAAAAAAGGAACTCCCGTTCTGTTTAAAAGGTGGGGCGGTGATAATCCGCTGACCGGAACGGTAAGAATTGTCGAGCCCGCAGGATTTACGAAGGTTTCGAGCCTTGGAGTGGAGGAGCAGCGGGTTTTCGTGATTGCCGATATAACTTCTCCGCCTGAAACGTGGAACGCTCTCGGGGACGGATACAGGCTCGAGTCGCACTTCATAGTCTGGGAGGGCAAGGATGTTCTTCAGGTTCCCGCAAGCTCTCTGTTCCGTTCGGGTGAAAAATGGGCGGTTTTCGTCGATGATAAGGGGAAAGCAAGGCTGCGTATAGTTGAGGTCGGACAGAGGAACGGTTTGACGGCCGAGATAATCTCCGGGATAAACGCAAACGACAAGGTGATCGCCCATCCAGGCGATTCAATAAACGACGGCACCCGGATCAGGGCAGGAAAATAAAAAGGGATCAGCAGCAACCTGATTGCTGATCAGGGGTTCAGGGGGTCGAGGATTCCTGAGTTCCGGTTAAAGAAAATTACAATGATTTTATGAAAGGAACTGCAATTGATTATAGAAGAACCGGGGTATGTGACGGAGAGAATACTGCTTCTCGGAAGAAGAGAATCATGCGTTTATCTGCTTAAGGGCGGCGATGAATACGCGTTACTTGGCGGCGGCATGGCATATATTGTTCCTGATTTGATCAGGCAGCTTGAAGAATATGAAATTGATGAGAGCAGAATAAAAAGGATAATAATCCTCCATTCCCATTTCGACCATTGCGGGATAGTTCCTTTCTTTAAAAAGCGTCTGCCGCATGTTAAGATTACAGCTTCTGCCAGAGCAAAGGAACTTCTTGCTGCCAGGAAGATAATTGACAGCATAGAATTTTTGAACCAGGTTCTTATAATGAAGTACGGGATTGAAGATAAGGCGAAAGAACTTGATCTTTCTTTTACGGGTGTCGACATTGAGGAGGTCGTTAAAGACGGGGAGATTCTCCCCTGCGGAAATCTTTCAATGGAGATAATCGAAGTGCCGGGGCATTCTTCATGCTCTGTTGCAGTATACGTCAGGGAAGAAAAAGCAATGTTTGCATCGGATGCGGGAGGTGTTCCTTTCGGTGACCGGGTTTTTACGGCCGCCAACTCGAATTTTGACAAATATGTCGAGAGTCTTGATAAAATGGCGCGGTATGAGACGGAGATACATATAGCGGAACATTATGGCGCAAGAACAGGCGAAGACGGCCGCGCCTTTTTACAAAAATCGATGATTTCGGCCAAAGAGACAAGGCAGATTCTTGAAGAATCGCTGGCGCGCACAAATGATGTGAAATTGAGCACAAAAGAGATAACAGAGATGCTGACAAAAAATGCGCCTGCCGGTTTTGTTCCAAAGGAAGTTATTGCACTGGTCACGGAGCAGATGTTGCGATTTGTTTCAGGGCAGAAAAGCGGTGAATATTGAGGATTCAAGGAGTCAAGGGTTCAAGGGGTCAAGGAATAGGCGTTCTTTTTCACTTGAACCCCCGAACCCTCGAACCCCTGAACCCTGTATACAGCTTAAACCGGAAACCAGAAATAAAAAAACAAACAACAGGAAAAGAGAAATGCTGAAGCCATGGTCGGCTTTTACAGAAGCTGTATGGTTTCAAATGTATTGCCGTCAAGATCGACCAGAAGCAGTTTGTTTCGTAAAAGGGACCCTTTTTTTAAAATAATTTTTATCGCTTCCGAAGCCTCAAGAGAAGCAACCAGTGAAACGCAGAAAGAGAGCGCTCCGAGGGATGTTTCGGCGCCCTTCTCCGGGGCATTCTCAGGATCGCCGTAAATAAGCTTCAACCCGGGATCTTCGGGGAATATGGTTGTTATGTGACCGTAGCTTCCCGCAACTGCAGCAGATACAAGGCGGCAGCCCGCTTTTTTTGAAGCTTTTTCCAGGATAAAACGGCCTGTCAATGAGTCGAGACAGTCGATAACAGTACCTGACTCTCCTATTATTCTGTCCGCATTTTCTTCACCGAGATATTCATAATATTTTCGTACCGTGACTGAAGAGTTTATCTCTTTGACTCTTTTTGCCGCGGCGTCTGCCTTTGGCTTCGAAAGAAGATTTTCCGTGCAGAGAAACTGGCGGTTCAAGTTGCTTTCTTCAAACAAATCCCCGTCGATAAGGTTCAATGTTCCGATTCCGGTCCTTGCAAGTATTTCAGAAACTATTCCTCCCAGGCCTCCCAGGCCGACAATGGTTACAATGGACTTCAAAAGAGTTGCCTGATCGGTTGAGGAAAAGGATTTCATGTTGCGGATGTATCGTTCCGGTATGATTTCTTCTTCAAGCGAGGCTATTTCAACCTCCCGTGAACTTATGCCGAAGGTTTTGGATATATTTATGATGTTATTAACCGAGATACCGGTATAAGGCGTTTTATCCGGAAGTTCCTTCCTGTTCGAGAGTTCTTTTATTCTGCCTGTAATGCTATTCTCCGGTTTCATCCGCCTCCGACAGGTGGGAAAATGCCGATTCTTTCGCCACCGTTTATTACAGCGTCGAGTTCCCTCTTGACGCCGTCTATGAAAATCAGCTTTGCCTTCTCCTCAGGGATTTTAAGCCCGGCAATCAGGTCCCGGACCGATATTCCCGGTTCTACCGGATAATTATCCGCCGAATCGGGTGTGAATTTTCCGAGTGTGGCAAAAAGTTTTAAGATAATAAAAGCTTTTTTATTCATATATTTTAAGTTTTATTTGCCCTTGAAATGGGATATAGAATAAATCTTATACGATTCCGGGGGAAAATTAAATAAAATTGGTTTAAATGTCAACTTGTTAAAATAGATCGGAATTTACTGATGCAAATTGCTTCGACAATAATTCCAATATTTTCCATTGTAATTATAGGATGGCTGATCCGCCATAAAGGTTTTGTTCCGCCTGAATTTCTGGGGCCAGCGAACAGACTGGTATTTTATATCGCCATACCGGCAATTATTTTCAGGTCGGTATCGAAAGCCTCTTTTAAAGCGCAGTTTAATTTAACCGTGCTCCTTATTACCGTTGCCTCAGTTGTTGCCGTTTTTACTGTTTCATGGGTGGTGGGAAAAGCCGGAAAGACGGCAAGAAAAACTCTTGGCACATATATGCAAACCTCAGTTCACGGAAATCTCGGATATGTCGGTTTTGCGGTTGTATACTACTTTATGGGACAGGAGGGACTCGTAAAAGCCGGAATAATAGGCGGCTTCATGATGATCCTGCAGAATTTTCTCGGTGTGGCTGCGCTCGTTATTTACGGGAAAGATGTTCCTTTAGGAGAGAACAGACTTTTTTTTGTGCAAAAGATATTCGGAAATCCCGTAATACTCTCGGCAATGGCCGGGATATTCTTTTCTGTTACGGAGTTGCCGGTGCCTGAAGTCGTAGGACGAATTCTGGATATCCTGGGTGATCTCGCGTTGCCGATGGCGTTGATTGTTATAGGCGCTTCCCTCTCTTTTGAAGTCATCCGCCTCTCCATATTTTCCGTTATTTCAAACAATTTTTTTAAACTCATGCTTCTCCCGTGCGTGGGATTTGTTTTATATGGCTTTTATGGTATTTCTGCGAACGAATATCTGCCGGCGCTTATACTTCTTGCATCTCCGACTGCCACGATTACGTATATAATGTCAAAGGAGATGGACGGGGATGCCGATTTCGCAGTCGCCGCGATTTCTTCAAGCACGCTCATTTCAGCCGTGACGTTTTCATTCTGGCTGAACGTGGCAGGATAAAAACAGGAGCCAGAAGACAGTAGTCAGGAGCCAGTGAACAGTGAATAGTGAATGGTGGATAGTGAACAGTGAATAGTGAAAAGCCGAGAAGTGAGAGATGATAGGTATAAGGAGATATCTGAAAATAGAGAATTAATTTAAATTTAAGCCTCATGCCTGTTTTAAACCAGAAACAAGAGACCATAAACCACAAATCTGTAATCAGTAATCAGTGATCAGTGGTCAGTGGTCTGTAATCAGTGATCAGAAACCAGAAACTGATTTTTAAACGGAGTTTACAGATGGATATAAATGCTGAAAGAGTGCTTATTACCGGCGCGGCCGGGTTTATCGGTTTTCATCTTTGCTTAAGACTCTTGAAAGATGGTTTTGCGGTGACAGGCATAGACAACATGAACTCTTATTATGATGTCAGCCTGAAGGAAGCGAGGCTCGCTCAGCTTTTATCACACGGAAATTTTGCGTTTGCTAAGACGGATATCGCCGGAAAAGAAGATCTCGAAAAAATATTTGAAAATAAAAAATTTGATGTTGTGGTGAATCTTGCGGCGCAGGCTGGTGTGAGATACTCATTGGAAAACCCGCATGCTTATATCGATGCCAACATAGTCGGTTTTACCAATATTCTTGAATGCTGCCGGCATAAAGGGGTGAAACATCTTGTTTTCGCTTCATCAAGTTCCGTTTACGGGGCAAATACAAAAATGCCGTTTTCCGTTCATGACAACGTCGATCATCCCGTTTCATTATATGCGGCCACCAAGAAAGCTAATGAACTTATGGCCCATTCGTACAGCCATCTCTTCGGTCTCCCATGTACGGGTCTCAGGTTCTTTACGGTTTACGGACCGTGGGGGCGCCCGGATATGGCTCTCTTTCTTTTTACGGATGCGATTCTTGAGGGAAGACCGATAAAGGTTTTCAATCACGGTAAAATGACGCGGGATTTTACCTACATAGATGATATAATCGAAGGAGTTGTGAGAATAATGAAGAAAGTTCCTGAACCTGATTCCAAATGGAGCGGAAACCAACCTGATCCCGGGACATCATATGCGAAATACAGGATTTATAATATAGGCAACAACAGCCCTGTTGAATTGATAAGGTTTATAGAAGTCATTGAAGATGCTCTTGGGGAAAAAGCGAAAAAGGAATTTTTCGATCTCCAGCCCGGCGATGTGGTTTCAACTTACGCAGATGTCGACGATCTAATGAAAGATGTCGGTTTTAAACCTCAGACTCCGCTTGAAACAGGAATAAAGGAGTTTGTTACCTGGTATCTTGAATACTACGGAAAGAAGATGAGATGAAAAGGCAAAATCTTTTGCCTATGGTCATCGGTCAAAGAGGCGCAGCGCTATGAATATCAGTAGTTACTGTGGATCGGGAGGAGCCTAATTTATATAAATCTAAATACTGCCTAACCACGCTCTTTTAACATCCGGCAATCCACTGCGGCTGAAGAGTCCGTTGGACCTATAGAACGCAAAAATGAAAAAGAAAGCGATAATATTAATTGCAGTATTGATTCTTCTTCTGATTTACCCTGTTTGGCGGATTAATAATGCCAAAATACGGATTAATCAATTTTATCAACAGCTCTTTGTGGATACATCTATTGAAAATTCTGAATCGCTGGCGCAGAAACTCAATTTGATCATTATTAAATCAGAAGAAAAAGACTCAAAGCCCATGACATTGGTTGTTTGGGATGGATGGGCTTTTGCCAGATGGACCTGCTTTGTTTCGTATGAAAAGAATAAGGTGGTGGGAAAAAAGGTTTTGTTCTTAGATATAGGATGTCAAATGGCGCCGTTTTTTAAGATTTACATCATTTGTTGGACAGCCGCGTGTTTCGTGACATTCTTTCCATTTATTATGGAGAGAGAACCTATTTCCTTGGCCCGGGCGGAATATTGGCGATTCATATTTAAACCATGGCGGTTGATGACATTTGCAATAGCAAACTTGAGCATGACCGTCATAGCTCCTCATACTGGCGATCCCACATGGGATTATTTTGATGTTTTTTCATGTCGACTCTAACATATTTTACATCACCCTGGGCGATAGGTGCCATATACAATGCAGGGGAAAGGAAATTGAAGCTATCGCACGCTTTTATTGCTATTTGCATATGGATGTTTTCGGCAAGCTGGTCTTATGACATTTATCTTGTTTTGAGAGACGGCAGCTATCCGGATAACTTGGTTTTCGAATATTTTTGCATCTTCAGTATTATATATTTCGGCAGGTCTCTTTTGGAGTCTTGACTGGATTCAGGGAAGGGGAGTGACATTCACTTTTCTGGAAAACAACTGGCCTTATCATATCTCTGAGTCACCTTTCTCCAAAATATTATGGTATGCCTCGCCTTTCATGGCGCTGGTATTCTTCTTGATATTATATTTTTTCCTATTCAAAGGAGGTATTTAAAGAGATTGAATACTTTTTTGGTTCAACACTCGAATCCAGTGGACGAAAGAAACGCTCCCGCTGAGCTGAAATGTGGTTTGAAGCTTCTATAAATACGTAAAACAAAACCAAAAGATAGAAATTATATTTTCAGCCCACAAATATAACAGGTCAGGCGACTCATAAAATCGCGTAATTTAAATGATCCTATTTATATGATATTAATGTTTATTTAATTATACGACTTAATCGATCTTATTTTCATTTCTTTCATTGAATTTGATACTTTCTTGTAAAAACGAGAAGCAAGTTAATATATAATTTGCCGGAACCCGGAATAGGAATCGAATATGGATGCAATCATTGATGACTTTGCGGTCAGAGCAAAGCGCTATCTTGTAGAAATGAATAACAGAAAAGTCTTTCCCTCCAAAGAAGCTCTTACTAGACTCCAAAGGCTTGACATGCCGCTCCAAGATGATCCGGTTGCTCCTGCGGATGTACTTGCGCTGCTTGACGATGTCGGTTCCCCAGCGACCGTCGCTTCCAGTGACGGTCGTTACTTCGGTTTCGTAATTGGCGGGGCACAGCCCGCCTCACTGGCGGCTAATTTGCTTGCTGGCGTATGGGACCAGAATGCTGTGTTGGACGTGGCCTCTCCCATTGCTGCGGCGATAGAAGGCGTCACCGGCAAGTGGCTGCTTTCTTTGCTGGGGCTTCCCGCTGACACCGGAGTGGGCTTTGTCACAGGCGCGACAATGGCCAATTTCACAGGGCTTGCCGCAGCGCGACATGCGGTGCTGAAAAATGCAGGATGGGATGTCGAGAAGAACGGACTGTTCGAGGCGCCCGGAATCACGGTCGTCGTTGGCGAAGAAGTTCACGTGAGCCTGCTTAAGGCTCTAAGCATGCTTGGCTTGGGCAGAGATCGAGTTGTTCGGGTGAGTGTCGATGGCCAAGGGAGGATACGTGTCGGATGTATGCCCAAAATCAATGGTCCCACGATTGTCTGTGTTCAAGCCGGAAATGTGAACACCGGGGCTTTTGATCCGATTGACGAGTTATGCGAGATGGTACGGAGCTCAACCAACGTGTGGATACATGTAGACGGTGCGTTTGGTCTCTGGGCGACGGCTGCGCCATCCCGCGCCTATCTCACACACGGGATTGAGAAAGCGGACTCATGGGCGACTGATGCGCACAAATGGCTAAATGTGCCATATGATAGCGGAATTATATTTGTCCGCAATCAGCAGCATCTCGTCGTAGCCATGTCAACAAGCGCAGCCTATCTCATTGAACGTGGAAAACGTGAACCATGCCACCATGTGCCGGAAATATCTCGGCGCGCGAGAGGGATCGAAGTGTGGGCGGCGCTGCGTTCCCTCGGCAGGGAAGGTCTCGCCGACTTGATTGAAATGAACTGCCGGCAGGCAACCAGATTTGCCGCAGGACTGACATCTGCCGGATGTCACGTTCTCAACGATGTTGTCTTGAATCAGGTCTTGGTGTCGTTTGGTGATTCGGATACAACCAATCGCGTCATTCAACGTGTGCAGGAGGATGGCACCTGTTGGTGTGGAGGAACGGAATGGCAAGGCAAGAAAGCCATGAGAATCAGCGTTTCATCGTGGAAAACTACCGACATGGATGTCGAACTGGCTTTGGACGCAATTCTCCGGATAGCAAAGGAGGAAAGCCGAAGGAATTCGGCTAACATATATATGTCCTTCTGTTGTTAAGAAAAAACTTTTCCCATAGATCGGAATTTAGTTTAAATAATATTTCCGTCTTAACATCAGCGTTTTGAGAGGTAACCCATTTGTTCCAGCTTTCGGCTTGTCCGCCTGTGGCGATACATCCAGTTAGGATGCCGCTCGGGTAAGGAGCAGAACACGATTATCACCTTTCAGAACATCATCGTATAATGGATTGGAACCGGAAGATGTTGACAATCAAGTTGAGCTTGCTTGCGCTGCTCACGGCGCAGGTCAGCACCGCGATTATGAAGCGAAAGAACAAAGGTATGCATCAGTAAATGAGGGTGAGAAGCTCCATGCAAAAAGAAAAAAATCACTCTGGAGAATTGGACAAAAAATTAGCCGCTGTATGCGGCCTTTATTGTGAGGCGTGCTCATGGTTTATCGCCACCACTGAAGATCCTGAAAGGCTCAAAAAACTTGCTGCACAATTGCATTTTTCGGAGGAAGAGAGCAAGTGCTATGGATGCCGGTCGGACAAGAGATTGCCCTATTGCGAAAAATGCAAGATGTCCGCTTGCGCAGCTGAACGAGGCATTGACTTTTGCAGCGAATGTGAAGAGTATCCCTGCGATGACCTGAAACGATTTCAATCTGCAATGCCTCATCGGATCGGGCTTTGGGTCAATCTTGAACGAATCAAGTCTATTGGTTATAAACAATGGCTCAAGGAAATTAGAGGAAATTATACCTGCCCACGGTGCCAAATCATCAATTCCACCTATGATCTGAAATGTCGAAAGTGCGGTGAAGATCCCAGTTGCAATTACGTAGCAGAACACAAGCAGGAAATCGAACAGTATTTGAAGAATAGATAATGCATAACCCTTATATGGCGGTCAAACGGACCCGCGCGAAAAGCCGCGCAGATCTGTTACCTTCAACGACCGCTATCCCCATATAAGAGCGGGTTTCCGATCCCTCTCCGACAACGAAGGCAACCGGTATCATTCCGAAAACCATTGCGAATGTCGCCATCAGGATCCTTCAGGCCGGGGAATCTTGAAAATATGGACAAAATACGCAGGAGTTTATTAAAATTATGAAGTGTGCTAATTAAGAAATGTATTTAAATCCCCGGTATTTTATTGAAATTGACCCTCTTGCTTAAAAAACGAGATGCAACTTCATATATGATGTCGGGCACAATAAACAGAATATGTTAAACTGCAGGCTATGGAGAACTTATTGAAAACTATTCATAAAATAATACAAGGTGACAGCAGACAAATGAGCCTAATCCCTGATAAATCGGTTCATTTAGTTATTACCTCGCCCCCATACTGGCAGTTAAAAGACTACGGAACAGAAAAACAAATCGGTTTTCATGAAAGCTATGAAGGTTATATCAACAATCTGAATCTCGTCTGGAAGGAATGTCATAGGGCATTACACCCCGGCTGCCGACTATGCATTAATATCGGGGACCAGTTCGCCCGATCAGTTTTTTATGGGCGGTATAAAGTGATTCCAATAAGAACAGAAATAATTAAATTCTGTGAAACCAGAGGGTTTGACTATATGGGGGCTGTTATCTGGCAGAAAGTCACCACATGCAATACAACCGGTGGTGCCACAATAATGGGCAGTTTTCCATATCCACGAAATGGCATTTTGAAGCTTGACTATGAATTTATTCTGTTTTTCAAAAAACAGGGCATTACACCTGCGCCGACGAAAGAACAAAAAGAACTTTCAATAATGACAAAAGATGAATGGAATAATTATTTTTCAGGGCATTGGTACTTTGCAGGGGCAAAGCAGGACGCCCACATTGCTATGTTTCCGGAAGAATTGCCTGCCCGCCTGATAAAAATGTTTTCTTTTTCCGGCGAGACGATTTTGGACCCGTTCTTAGGCAGTGGGACAACCGCACTTGCTGCCCGTAATTTAGGCCGCAGTTCTGTCGGCTATGAAATCAATTCGGATTTTATTCCAACAATTAAAAATAAGCTGAATGTGGGGCAATTCGACATTACAGCGACTGAATACGTGTTTCTGAATGATAGTGTTAAATCTGACCTGAATAAAGAAATCGAAAAGCTGCCCTATGTCTTCAAAGACCCTCATAAACTCGATAAGAAGATAGACCTTAAGAAGCTTCATTTCGGGTCAAAAATAGATAAAGACAGCGTTGAAAGAGAAATCTACTATTCTGTAAAAGAAGTAATCAGTCCTGAGTTGTTGAAGCTGGATAATGATTTGACTGTTCGCCTTATCGGTGTAAAAGAAAAAGCAACAACTTACGGACAGGCAGTCAGATTTCTGATCGAAAAAACAAAGGGTCAAAAAGTATTTATGAAGTTCGACAATCAGAAATATGATGGAGGGAACAACCTTCTCTGCTATCTATTCCTGAAAAACAAGACTTTTATAAATGCCCATATAATCAAGGAAGGCTTAACGGATGTAGATGTATCTTTCAATTTTAGATACAAAAATAAATTTATAAAACTCGGAGCAAAAAATGGCTAAAGAGAGGATTCTGAACAGCGCAATGAACAGATTTCAATTGAAGATAAACGGAATGTGGGTCCAACTTATGAAAGTATAAGACAATGTGTGCCGAAAACGCTTGATGAAGGGAAGAAATATTACCTTATAAATGTTCGATCCGGAGAGCACATTGAATTCCTCGGTAAAAAGCTCTATATCAAAATCACAAAAGTCATTCAGGCTGAGATTGAGAAAATCACAGAACAAGATTGCATTGATTATATTATGCAATTTGTCATTGAACGGACTTTTGACGGGTGTGAACTATGGACATATCTGTGGAAGAATTAGCAACGAAGGCCATAGCTTTGTATTGCGAAGCAAGGGCTTTTCTGGCAGAAAAACTTTTTGATAGTCTCGATCAGGAATCAATTCGCGAGATTTGGCTAACCGAGACAAAAAAACGTCGCGATGAAGTGCGAAGCGGTCGATTTAAAGCAATTACCGGGCACTGAGGCGATGCAAAGCGTCAAAAAGCTTTTTAATTGCAAATGACCTATTCATCCCACTCAGCGGCGCGAGCTGAATTCGAACAAGCGACACTTTATTATTTCGAGAAAAGCCTTTCACTTGTGCCGGCCTTTTATATTGAAGTAGCGTTTGCATAGGATTGTCAATAAATAGTTGAGGTGAACGTTTCATTCAAGATTATCAGGCAGGGTCGGCTGGCGGTTAAAGTTATGCATGCGATATCTTGGATCGGTATCAGGGATCTGGGTTATTCCGGAGCTTATGTTGCGAGGTATCTTGGTGTTACGAAATCGTGCGTGACGCGATTGATATTAGCAGGAGGAAAACAGGATATAGTAGAGGACGTGGATTTAATGCTGTGAACGTTCTGCACAATGTTCCGTATTAGCCGAAAGCAAATCTCAACAGTCCTTTCGGAGAGAAACCGGTCTTCTCGAATAGACATTAAACTAAAATAACCGTAGGGATCTCCTTCATTGAGGAATAATTTCGTTAAGTCAACATTTTTGGGCTTGCTGGCACTGCTGTTAATTCATCCCGCCCAAGCACAGGCCGTGAGAAAAGAAGTAAAGAATATCGTTGTGATAGGGTGGGACGGTGCCGGCCGGAGCCATATCAAGGAGCTTCTTGAAAAAGGTGAACTGCTCAACCTGGCGGCTTTGATCAGGGAAGGCAAGCTGCTGGATATAGACGTTGTCTCTGGTGCCACCGACACCAAGGCTGGCTGGACGCAACTGTTAACCGGCTATGTGCCGGAAAAAACAGGAGTTTACAATAATGGCCGTTACGAGCCGATTCCTGAAGGATATACAGTGTTCGAGCGGCTGGAAAAATTCTTCGGCCCGGACAAGATCGACACAGTGGCAATCATCGGCAAGAAGTTCCATGTCGATAATGACCCACCGTATCGTGGTACATTAGAGGAGTGGACAACCTTCATCCCGGAACGATTGAAGGAGATGAAAAAAACTTATCCTAACACCGGGATTGAGCCTGTTTCCGCGGTTTACAGGGAAGGCGGCCGGATTGTTGAAAAAGAAGGCCGGCAGATCGTCGAGATCCCCGGCAAACCGTGGTATCACGCCAGCAAGTATCTCGATCTGTGGATCAATGGGTTGGAAGAGAGCAAAAAAGTGGCCGAGAGGGCCATTGCGGAACTGGAAAAGCGCAAGAGTCGCCGTTTCTTTTTTTTCATTCACTTTGCCCAGCCCGATCACCGCGGGCACCGGTTCGGAGAGAACTCGCATAAATATACCGACGGGATTCGATTGGATGACAAATATTCAGGCTGGATCATCGATAAACTTAAGGCACTGGGGCTCTATGAGAAGACCCTGGTCTACGTCGTTGCCGACCACGGCTTCGACAAAGGGGGAAAAAGCCACCTTTATGCCCCATTCGTCTTCGCTGGCACCAACGACACGACTGTTGTCCGGAGCGAGGGAACCCGCGAGGATATCGCAACTACTATTCTGAGAAAGTTCGGTCTGGATCTGTTCGGGATCGAACCCAAATTGGACGGATATCCGTTCGACATGCAGGCGCCCACGCGCAAAGCGAACCCAGAACTGACCGAAGAATACCGCCACAAGTATAATTATGTTGATAACATGGAGAATAACGCGAAAAAAGAGATTGAGTACGATTGAGGCTTATCAAGTTTGTTTCATGCGGATGACGAGAAGATGTGGCTAACCATTAAATAATAACAAGCTGTTCCCGGCACTCGGCTTCATCAGTTTTGGGGAGTCAAACAGAAGAAAATAATATTCTTTTGGAAATATGTAAAAAAACAGGCAGGACTTTATTTGAAAAACCGGAAAAGCAGGAATAGCCCCATCACTCTGGAAGTTATGTATCAATATGGGATGCTTCTTTTTCGTTTTGTGCAAAGCCGTAATGGTGTTTGCCGGATAGATATGGGCCAACGGTATCTGGGAGAAGTCATTTCAAAACCTCGGATCAGGTTTGAGAGCAAGGCGCAAGCCGATGAAAAAGCGCAGCATACACGGTAGTATGTGAGCATTTTGAAGAGGCTTGCAACACAGCTATCAGACCTCAG
>Ga0105099_10000727_pt1 | contig 21950 bp, 45 predicted proteins | sample PPLLak3cmMay2015_2_FD_79138 | JGI IMG/M metagenome (GOLD analysis project Ga0105099, IMG submission 79138) | Freshwater sediment microbial communities from Prairie Pothole Lake near Jamestown, North Dakota, USA - PPLs Lake P8 Core (1) Depth... | ecosystem: Environmental > Aquatic > Freshwater >... | reverse complement strand
TGACTGATGCGCTCTTCTAAGGCGCCTATCTTTATAAAAAGATTAGTAATTCTATCAAATTCGTCACTCATACATCATCCTCGCTCAAAGATGAAGTCTTGGGTTGACGGTTTTGACGCTCGTCGAACGCCGATATGACTTCGTCGCATAAACAATTAACCGCGCGCAACCAGTCTTCTAGCTTATCTATCGGTATTTCTCCGCTAGAAGACTGATTCTTAAGCCCTCTAGCTAAACTTAATAAGACTTGCTTCTTAAGTGCGTTTGTCATATCAACCTCCTAAAGTTAGCAATATGGCACTTTGAAAGCTGATTGCCACTTACCGATGATTTTGAAATCGCTCGTTTGACGACCTCTAGTCTTAACTGAGGTCTTGCGTCGATTTTGACGCTTTGTTTTGAAAGATTCTTCAGTATATACCTTGATAAGGATAGTCTGGCCATCTATCTTTTCACACTTCATCTCTTTAATTTTCTGGCTCATTGCAAACCCCCTTTGTTGATAGTACGTTATATTATCGGCGGCGGTTACGCTTAGTAGTCTCTAACATATAGGTTCTTCTAAAGGTACAAGAAGAGTAACTACACTCTTGAAATAGTTCACAAGTTGTGTGGTTTTGCGGTATAGTATCTAATCGTTTCAATAAAAAGACTAAAAAAGCATAAGGGCAATCAAATTGCCAATTGTCTATGAAGAAAGTCTTGATCATGTATATTACTCTACAATAAAAGTATTTCTAAAATTGCAAGAACAATCACATACTTTATCGACATCAAGGCAACATTTCAGTTCACAATCAGAAAGAAATTCTAATAGAGAATTTAAGAAGGCAAATGGACAGTCAAACCGAGCACCCTGTATGCGGAATATCCTCACCGTTATTTCCTTTCCGACAGCAAACATAAGTATTTCTAAAATCACAATAATCATCGCAATCTTTAGTATAGACACAATAATGTATTAGACTATCATTTAGGATACTTAGCAGCTCGCCAAATAGTGCTAACGGACAATCGAACCTACACCCCTTTATTCGAAAAACTTTTAACATAGATTACCCGCAGCAAGCAGAAAGATTAGCGGCTTCCATACGAGAGGCTGTGTTTTGAGCATCTTTGAGTGGATCTTTGCGATCTTTTGCTGTATATACTACTTTACACTTGTTATGCGTATCGATGACTTCCCACTCATTAAAATAAACTACTAGATATCTCATATTGAACCTCCATTGTTGATAGTTATATATTCGATCGGTTGAGGTGTAATAAGTATATCGAAGTTGCGTTGGTAAAAAGTACAATCGCTGCAAACTACGTCCAAGCCCATATATTGATTTTGATTGCCGAGTGTAGACAACAGGTAATGTAAGAATTCATATGGACATGTACAATTATTGAACCTACTCATTATTGAACCTACTCATTATTGTTTCTGCTTCTTATACAGTGGTACATGATCTAAGATATTGCATGCTTCACAGTCTTCGTAGCATTGCATATATCCTTTAACAAACTTAACATCGAACACATTTTCATACAAGCGGACCAAATACCTAAATGGACATACCTGTCCATTTAGGTCTGAAAACCAGTACATATATCACCTCTACAAGTCGTTGATCGAGCATTCGTAGCAATTGCAACTGTTACATCGACAATGATAAGACGCCCATTTATGCTCGTCATCAATAAGACCAATTAGCAGTAATATGTACTTAAAAGGACAAGTATGTTGGGTAATTTCTAATCTTTTTATCATTTATAGCTCCGCGTACGAGTTTCTATAGTATCGAAATAACAAAACCCGCATTGTCTACTACAATCACCGATATCTTGTATTTTAAAGACGGGATCAAGATCTCGTAGAAATAGAAGTAAAAAACGCCATGCACAAATGCCATCGCATACTTTAGCTAGTTTCATTGCGTAGTTACCTTAATATAGATCAACCCATAGGACAGGTTAAACACTGTGACTTACCACACGATTTATCACGTCGCACGAACGATTTATCTAATTCGTACATCAAACTTTCAATAAATCTCCAAGCACACGTATAATCATTTACCGGAGGTATAAAGTAATCGTCAAAGTTTATCATAACTAGCCTCTATTGTCTCTTTTGTACACGAACTAACGTTTCATGGCCAAAAATAATAACCAATGGTGCTAAAACCACCATAATTACCATTATTGGATAGATATATAACAATTTTAATAAGTTGCATATGGTACGCATGACACACCCCCTAATACGATATATGATCAGTTTAGGTTTATGATGTAGTAAAATATAGATAACACTCACCATAGGATATGACACTATGTTAGAACAGATAGTTAATGAACTCCTAATCCATGCTTCGGTAACATTTTTACTCCTTGAACAATAATATATTTTCGATCGCTGATTTTTCTAAGTTAGCTAGTTTCTTTTGTGCCATATCTAATACTAGTAAAGCTAATTGGTGGCGATGTTTGGGGGATTGGCTTAATTTGCGACAATTACTCTCTAAAGGACAGTTCTTGCACTGAAACTCTATTTCCACACAATTACCGTGAAGAGCTATGATCTTTTTTAGACGTTCATATTTTGTCTTACTTGTCATCTAATAAATCCTTTAGCAAACAATTACTGCAATCTACAGAACCGCAGTGACGACTGTTATTGGATAAAATACCTAATACATAGCAAAAATCCAGTACGTACGCATAAGCACAATAATAACCTTGTCGATTAATAAGTCGTGCATATTTAACTTGATTTGTCATGATGTTTAGCCTCGGATAGACACCACACGCACAAAATATCACAATCGCGCCTATTATTAGGCATAGCACCTAATAAATAAAATAGATCTAATACATATGGATAGAAACACCAATATCTACCTTCTATAAGATGTGACGTCTTAACCATAGATAAGATCTCCAACTTTCATATTAAGCCAACAATCATTGCACTCTATATGAAAACATTCTCTTTTATCACTGGACAACATACCTAAAATATAAAGAAAATCAACAATATAGGCATATGGACAGTAATATGACTCTACAGATAGACCATGATCAACTAGTAAAGGACTATTCAAATTACACCTTCTATTGATAAATAAAAACTAACAATTATACGGGTATATTTTGAATCGGTGGGAGTTACCGAGCGGTAAGCGGGCGGCGTAGCAGTGTCAGCGCTAATCCGACTTGGATATGCGCTGTGATGTCACTATCTTTCTTCCGGCGATGGTAACGAAAACTCGTCTTCGTATTTTACCATTAGCATCGTAGTATGACCATACTTAGAAAATCCACCTTCGCGAACGTGAAGTTCACCGTAAGGTTGAAACCCCTCTGATAAGTAGTGATTTACTTCATCAGCAAACCTGTCTTCATCTGTTGAGATGAGTATACATCTAGTTACTTTCTTCAACTTTTCCTCCCAGCATCTTGTGTATTTCTTCCTGTATCTTCATTTCTATAACTTCGCGTGCTGCTTTTAAATACATACTATCATTTGATAAGTAACACTTTTTAGGATTGCGGTCTGTATTTATGGCTATCCAAGTTTTAGTCTCTAGATCTATCTTCTTAGTAGCTGGTTGATAACTTTTACTTCCGGTCATCTTAAAAGCGACACCGGCAAATTGGAAGAACAAAACTTCCTCTTTAAAAAAGAAGTAACCGATAGTGCGTAGACTAGTATATGGCTTGCCATTAACGTAGCGTATAGTTCCGCAAGGAAGAACCTGCTTGTCTGATCGCTGATGAGACCTAATTTCCTTTAGATAAAATCTTTTACCTTTTTTAACTATCATGGTTATCTCCTTTGTTAAGGATAAATAATAACGGTTATAGTTGACGATAAAAGAAAGTAGCTATTATGATAGAAGGAATTAATACAGCTAAGAACTTGACCACACTCCATACAGAGTCAATCTGGCATTCGTTCATTTCTACCTGAAACCAGTACTCTTCTCGCTCCATCCATGACTTTGTATCTACTATTTCTAACTCATCACCAAAATAGTTAGAGTAAAAACAGTTATAATCGGCGTCCCATTTAACGTGTACGTTAGCTTCAAGCGGAAAATGATTTGTGAATGGTATTTTACACTCACGTACCTTTACAGCTACAAAGCTTTCCGGTTTGCCTAGTTCTTCCCAGATCTCAGTTAAAGTTTTCATTTAGTTTTCTCCCTATATCTTTCGATAGCTAATTTCGCCATCCATACGCCCAATGCGCAGTTAATTAGGTTAAATAATCCATAAGGTGGAAAAATAGCAGCTATTCCATTTAGTATAGCTAAAGCTATATGTATCCACATAGTACTGTCAAAGTTACAAGCATCCAACATATGCTTAGATTCAACTATAAGTAAACAACCGGTAATACAACCCCCGATCACAAAAAATGCCATATACCATGGATTTGTAGTAATGGTTATTGCTAGTACAGCTACTAGTGTTGCACAAAGTAATTGAATCGCGTTTATAGCGTGTTTCATGGTTTTTCTCCTTCTAGATTAAGCAGATCGTCGTTGACGTCACCTCGACCTCTAGCTCGATCATAAGCTTTATACATAACTAACTTTTCAATTATCTTGATCTTTTCGAGCTCGGTATCGTAGTACCAAGTTAGTTCTTCTTTCCATTTTCTAGCTATAGAAGTGATGTGATCACCATGATCTATATATAAACTTTTTGCCCATTCTTGCCATTCATCACCGAACTTTAAGTTCAATCGCTCGGTTATCTCACGTATTTTGGCATTTTGAGCTGCTGCAACTTCAGCATCAAACTCTACTTTTTCTTCTTGTATATAGGTTTCTCGCTCTGCAGTCTGAGTAGGACTTCTAGGAGTTAAGGCGTGAGTAGGATTACGAACAAAAAGTCGTGCTTCTAATCGCAGATTTCTTGAAATACGTTTTTGAATGTCATCGTTTAGAGTACTTAATTTACCCATCTTAGACCTCCCAAGTTTCTTAAGATTTTCTAAGATCGGTTTAGGTTGTTAACGAACTGATATCTAAAGCTACAGTCTGCAATATCGCAAGTTCTCGTACAGTAGCGACCATCGTAAAGAGAACCGTGGTTTGTGTGTAATATATTTAGTAAGTATGATAAAAAAGCATAAGGACAGTCGAACAGCATGTCATGTAGAATAAAGTCACTTTTTGTATAAAACACTTCCGTCTCCTATCCTATAGACTCACTATCCACGTTAAAAGACCTAAAAATCTTCTTAAGTCTCTTGGTACACCAGCACAACTGCCTTTGTTATTCAGCAAGATACATGCACCACATATATAATGAGTCGAACCGCATCCATCATGGAATAGATTACGTGCCGATTCGCTTTGTATTTTTTCACTGATCATAGTACCAGTTCTCCACAAAGCACGCTCCGCTAAACTGACGGCAAATATTACGGTTATCTATTATCTCTAGGTATGTACATACTATAGCCAAATAATCAAAAGGACAAATATAGCTGGCGCCGTGAAATCTAAAATAAGTTGACTTATCGATAGTTTTCATCATTCTGTCTTCATATATCCCAAGTCACGCACACATTGCAGTACTGAGATGTCAGTAGAGGACCGACAAATCTCTACAATCTGGTCGTTTTTATGCCTTATCTCCGAGATCTTCGTATGTTCTAGTTCAACTATAGCTGCTATAAGAAGAACAGATAGAAATATGACAAAACCAAATATAGCTTGATTAGCACTCATACAAACTCCGATAATTTAACTTAAAAAGACCATAATTATTAGAATCACACCACACTCCACTACATGGTGAACTACAGTGAAAATAATGCATACGGTTCTTATTAGAATTCTTAGAAGGTGTAATTTCTAGTCATATACTTAGTCGATATAGATAGTTATTTGCATACTGACCTTTTAAAACATATATCGTACAAGCTTTACAAAATGCCACGCTATCGTTGGCTTCTTTCACACAATCTTCGTAGTCAACAGTAAATATAGCTGGATCTAGTTTGTGTAATAAGTGTGTTATAGTTCGCCATGGGCATGTGTACTTATCTATTGGATAAACTATCATAACTTTATTTCCCATTCATGTGGTTTGTACTGCATTTCTAACCTTTCTTTTCTGCGTCGGAAAGTGCGTTAAGGATTTTGACTCTATAACAGCAGCCAAATCATGCTGATCGTTGTATTTCATACTTTGAATTTTTAACAATCCTACTATATCTAGGTAGTGGTTTGCCAACCAATAATACGAAATTATATACATACTTAGCTCGCTTATATGCCCTGAGATGAAGTGAAACAAACCTTTCTAATCCAAAGTAATTTCTTACTTAAAAATCCACTTTTTCTGACATCTAATAGGTACAAAACATACATTAAGTTTTCAGCCAGTTTTTCAGACTTTGACATCTACTTCTTCCTTTCGCACCAGTACTTCTCCCTAAGGTCCGATATAGCACACTCCCCGCACGTACGGTTACGATCCTGACTATCCTTAACACAGTAATTATAGTCAATAGAGTGGAATACCGGATCTAACCTACGCATAAGGTTAAGCAAAACCCGCCAAGGACATACATCCTCGTTGACTTTAGGAAACCACAGTTGCATCGCATCTTCCCTTCAACTTATTATCCAACCTAACGAAAGCTAGTTTTTCTTGCCAAGTGAATGCATCTCTTATCTTTAGCTCATACAGAACACCAAGCAACAATACGATAGTATATGAACTGGTAACTACCATACTCTTATCCTATAGGTCAACTAATACAAATACTATCCTATAACCTTTTCTTATATTCGATCGGTAACGGTAAACCTAGTATCCTAAGTATCCTTTCAGTACCTTAAGTAGATCTAGGATAGATAAGTAATAGATGATATACCTAGGTATCCCACTCTAATTAACTATAACTATCCTTATACCCCTCACTCTAAGTACCTACACTAGACATACCTACTTCTAGGACTAGAGTCCCTACTGAGATCATCTACCTAGAGGGTATAACGATACACTAACTTACGATACCTATCCCATACCTAGTAGAGGTATAAGGTGAGGCCTAATAGGATAGGTAAGTGCTTGTATTCGTTAGGTGAGAAGTATTATAACTTAAAGGTTGGCCGCTCACTCCAAGTCACTACTAACTTGTTAGTATAATTAGACGCTTACCAAACCCACCGGTACTACTTACTCATCCTGACCTACGGTAACCGATCCCCTACGAGTACTTACCGATACTTACGGACCGTTACCGATAGCCGAGTAGTAGTTACCGAGCTCCCTCAGCACCGGCGTAGCAGTGTCAAGTATCGGCTAGAAAGGGTCTATATAGATAGATATGAACCCTCTCCCCTCTATATAAGGGAAAGGGAGAGAAGTCCTAGGGGGTTTTGTTAGAATGGGTAGGGCTAGGTTGATATCATTAGGTTATTTTTTGAGGAAGGTAGTAAAATATTTCTTTTTAGCCCCTAGAGGGAGAGACTATTTACAGATAAAGACAATTTCATTGACTTGATTCGTCTCCCAATTATGGTGAGTATCCCACCCGCTCTCTGTAGTTCCTTCTATTCCCGAACCATATTTATCCGACTCTATAACTTCGTATCGATTTTTCTTCAAATTCTTACATCTCTTAGTCATAAGCCGATAACACTCTGTTTTTCCCTTACATTTAACAGTCCACGCTTCAGTACCATCAGGTAGAGTAACTAAAAATGAATTTGTATGTCTACAACTTGCAACCAACATGACTAGTAAAATTAACCTGGTCATAGTCCACTCCTTTGATTATGAGTTAGCTATTATAAGTAGTATAGCTAGTTCTTGACAAGCGATTTTACGGTCTAACTCGGACATCAAGTCCGCTTCTTCGTACAAGTCGTACTTGCTTTCGTTCCACGCATGGTCGACTACTTCTTCGAAAGTATCAAACTCCTTATCACCGACTTTATAGTTGCTTTGACTCATATGTTCTCCTTTTGTTGAGTGTATATCGTATCGGTTATAGTGAGCGTGGTCGGCGTAGCAGTGTCACTTAAACAGGTAGAGCTTCGGACTTTGCCTAAAGCCAAAATCGTCAGCTCTACCCTTTGTCAAAGCGTTAATTTGTAGTTAAGTGGGTAGCTTTCGCTACCCGTTTCGGTTAAACTTCGTCGTCGCTATCTTCGTCGTCCGAGTCGTCGTCAACGTTGGATAAGCCGAGCTTCGCGCGAAGCGCTTCTGGTATCAAGGCGAGTTGTGCGTCGGTTAGTGACACTTGCTTGACAGTCGAGATCTCTGACTTACGTTGCTCGATGGCAGCGTCAATCGCTTGCAGAGCTTCGGCGTCGTTGGTTGTACCGCGAAGAGCTTTCAAAGCTTTCAGTTGATCGTCGCCCGCACCGACTCTAGAGCCCGGATTTTTGGCGATATGCTTCGTTCCACCGTTGAGTCGCGTGTCTTTCTTGAACCAGTTAGTGACTAAGCCACTAACATACTTGCGCATCTTTTGATCGGTGTCGTAGACTTTCTTACCTTCGGGAGTCATGTCGATCTCACCCGATTTGAAGCCTTCGACTATGATACCGATGATCGAAGCTCGCTGCTCTTTGGTTACCGACTCCGCTGCGGTCGGTGTTTGGCCGTCGTCGAAGGATTTGCCAGCATCGGCTAGTACGTTCATGGTGGTCGTGTAAACTGCTTGTTTTTGGTTCATACTCATGTTAGTTCCCCTTGTTGTTGATGTCGATCGATATGATCGGTTTTAAGTTATGTAAGTCTCTGTTTTAACTCACTTTCAATACTCGTATCGGTTTTACATCATCAGTTTTTATCATCTTCAACTTACTTTTCTTTATAGTATCGGTGCGGCGGCGTAGCGGTGTCAGCCGATGGCTGTAGGCGTAGCAGTGTCAGAAAGTGGGCTCATCCTTGAGCCCGAATCTATCCGTCCATAGAAGGATTAATCTTCTAATTCAAACATGCTTCCAATTTCTAAGGCTGAGTAATGTTCGGAGAACAAGTACAGTACTCCGCATCTGTCCTTTAGATATTCATCTCCTTCGATCTGCACTACGTTGTCATCAAAGATAGGGTGAGCGCACTCTATCATCGTGATCTGGTAGTCAGGACTATAGTGAAGTCCGCTGATCATTTCGTCGGACTTCGCCTCAAAGGAAGGTTTCTCCAAGATCAAGAACTTGACTCTAAATAAACCCATTGTTGTTTCTCCCTTCGGTTAGTGACTCATCCTTGAGTCGGTTTGTTTTTACTTCAAGTTACAGATAGTTAGAGTAGTGCCAGCATAGGTTATCGTGTAAGTCATCCTCCAACCACACTCATACATCTGAGGTGATCCATCGGAGAACAATACTCCGTAGTCCTCATCTATCATAATCGTGTGATAATCCTTTGGCATCACTTCACTCACTTGATCGGCAAAGTCTTCATCTTCACACAGCTCGTTTAGGTAGTCGAGCAGATGTTCCATCTTTTCACAGCCATCACTTGTCACTACTATTGATGAACCAATGAACTTGGCTGTTTTCATGTTGTTACTCCCATGTTGATGGTGACTCTTGTCATCGGTTTTCAATCTTCATGATCTTGATGATAAGTTATCACTTCGGTTTTAACTGTTTAACTCATCATTTACTTTTCTTTATAGTTTCGGTTTTAACTGACGGCGTAGCAGTGTCAGCACCCACCGCTGTAGGATAGGCTCATCCTTGAGCCGTGTTATCCTCCTACCAGATGAAGTCCTTGCAGCAGAACTCATCCTCATCGTCTTTGTCTCGCCCCATATAGAAGGCTTTGACCCACTCATCGTTCTCGAGATCATCTTCAACATCATCGTTGCGCTCCAGCTCCGACTCGTAACGGTCGATCTCTTCACAAGGTAACTCTACTTGAGGAGCTTCTACCATCAGATCTTTGAGGTAGAGGTCCTCGTAGTTGTCTACGAAGTAGATGGCATCTTCCAGTGACCAGTGACCTACTTGGCTAGGATCAGCCACGTTGAAACCCGCTTCACGCATGCGCACTAGGATCAGTCGAGCCTTATCTTTCATCAGCATAGCTATCTCCCTTCGGTTGATGGTGACTCTTGTCGTCGGTAATCGATCGTCTATGATCTTGATGAGAACTTATAACTTCGGTTAATACCTACCCGCTAGCCTCACCTTACAGGGAACCCCTATTATCGGCGGTAGACGTACCCGGCCCGAAAACTCTGTCGGTATCAGTTTCTAAAAACTTCACCAAAGTTCATCCTATCCTCCCGGAACAACACTATACGTAGCCTCCATATCCTAAAACCACCCCACCGGCCTTTTCCAAAAAGTCAGGTACCAGTACCCTATCCTACCAAGGGGACCTCCATCATATTTTCCGGGGTATAACCTATATATGAACCATGACCAATTCAAACGCATATACGAGTATCTACGATCACTAAGAGACGTCGATATAATATCGGGATCTGTCTTCATTGACCTCTACCAAATGTTGTGGAACAGCGACAGCTCCATATACTGGGGGCTTTACCATGAAGATCATATGTCCTGAAGTTACGGAGTTCGCGGATGAATACTGAGAAACCCACTATTACAGACTATTGTTATCGGTGGCACTTTTGGAACATCTTAATAACTTTGGGGCTGGCATGGTCAGCTAGAGACGAATATTATCGGTCTAACTATGCAATTTTGGAGAAACTAAAAAATCGACACCGAGACTTATAAATTTTGCTACGTACTCTTTGAATTGGGTGTTATAGACAGCGAGACTATAACTTGGTGTTTTTGTCTTTGGGGTGCGGATAACTTGGGTTTGGGAGTAGCGAAATAGAGCGCGGTGATGTTTTCGAAGCGTGGTGTTTCAGTGTTTCAAGGAGGAGTTTTGATAGCTAAAACTTTAACTGATAATAAGTCTTGGCGCCGCAAACTACAGCTATGTAAAATTATATGGTATTTAGATATCTCGAACGAGATCTTGAAGCTTACATTCGACAAGTGGTACCACTCTCATGAAAGATGACATTTCGGCCTATCTTAAATGGAATTTAACGGTCATACTCAAGTTGTTCGGCGTAGCCGAACGATCTTGGGTGTACCGACACGGTAATCGGTTACTGTATACTTGGGCTGCGAAGGACCACGATGAACCATAATTATGATTATCAGGAAGCTAGGCGGTGGTTGTGGGCCGTGGTGTCGACTGTAGTACGCTTGGAAATCGTGCCGGATTATGGGACGGCGTGCATCGATACTAAGGCATGGTACTATTTGATAAATGACTGTGCTTGGACTTGCACGTACGGGCCGCAGATAGACGGGGTGGCGGGTGGATAATTACGGATATCAAATATTGACTTTGTTAGAGGTTATTGCTGTGATGGATAAAAGTTTGAAGACATTTCATCGAACTTTAAAGTCACTTGAAATTTGCAGTGAAAACAACTGTATAGCAGGGGGGCCACCTTTTGGTCTCGATCAAATATTATGGGAGCAGGCCGTAGCAGCAATGAAGACCAAACCGGAGTATTCCGCATGCGATTGACCGACCGCCAAATAGCAAGTATGTTACTTAATAGTTATATAGCTACGCTTTTTCAACTTGACTTACGCTACAATACCTTTCTCAGTCGTAATATAATTAGTGGGTTTTGGAGAATGCACCGCGCAGATCAAATCCTAGATGACCTCGGATTCAAAGGATAACACGGTATAACTTATATAGGTTAACCATATAGGCGCGGTATTTATGTCTTTGCCAAAATTAGTAGTACATAAAGATATAGTCCACGGCGTTAAACGCTGGGATGAATTTTGGTCTACCCACTTCAACACAACTTTTGGTATAACTGACATTGACAATCTTAAAGTAGTTTGGTTTGATCACGATATGACCAATACCACGGATAATTACCGATCTATCAATAAGTTCGTTAAGATGGGTCAGATTTTGATAGACCTAGAGATATGGAAAAATTAAGGATAGCGAATGGCGATAAATTGGAGTGATCCTAATCAAAGATTAAGTAAGTACTTTACCGTAAAAGAAGCGATTTGGTTGCCACAGTGGAATCGCATGGCTACAGAAAAAGACGGTCTAGGTCCAGTACAAAAAGATAATCTTATCAAACTGCTACGAATTATGGATGATGTACGCGCAGCATGCAATAGACCAGTTATAGTACACGTTGCTTTCCGATCTTATTCCTACAACAAACTTATAGGTGGAGCACCACTTTCTTCACATGTACAAGGCATGGCTATAGATTTCCATGTCAAGGATATGCCGTGCGATGACGTCCGGGCTTTCTTACTTCCAAAACTAGAGAGTATGGGATTACGGATGGAAGACTTGGTTGGGTCGAGTTGGGTTCATCTCGATATACGACCGGTTACAAAAGGTGGGGTACGATTCTTCAAACCATAGGATTCATCCACCATTTCCAATCATTGGCGTCTATGATCGATTGCATAGCAGCTTTCCCATCCTTCTTACACGCAAACAAGTTCAGAAAAACTTGTCGATGATCCATGGTTGATGAATAAAGATCCTCGTACTGTCGCCAATCTTTTAGAATATCTAGTCCCAATAGAGTACTCATTAGACGAAGGACTAGATCATGCCGCTTTATGATGCGACTATATTTACCCATATATTTACTCCAAGGTTATTAGCCAATCTCCGCAAGTGTCAATACCTGGTTCTGAATTCCACACATATTGATTTATAAGTTCTATAGTGAATTCTTGAATGATAGAGAGTCGTTTACATGCATACAAAAGATTTACCATGCAGGTTATATTATAATCATTGCGAACTTTCATCATTTATCCTTTATCACTAAGATCCAATGACGGGCTTGCAATTCCGAGTCTTTTATAAAATTGACTTTATATCCTTTTAGATTTCGCAATATTTCTATTCGTTTAGCTATCTTAAACAACTTGATAATGCGGTTAATCTCTGTAATATCATGGCTCATCATTTTACTTTATGCCTCCACTCAACTTCCTCATCTTCTAATATAAGTAAATTAGTTAAAGCATCGAGCGCTATAGCCGCACGTTTTTCTTTTGATGGCCATTTGTCGAGTATAAACTCCGAATGACACCTATTTCTAAAGGGGCACGTCTCACACAAGTTGCCTAGACAGTTCCCGTTTAAACTTATGATCTGATTTAATATCTGTATTTCCTGTTCAGTCACCTGCTAACATCTCCTCTATTTCTATCTCTACCAACATCAATATTGCGACTTTAGCCCAATCGGAGTTAACAACTTGATCATCTTGATTAAGGATACTAGAAACAAGTGCCACACAATGTCCTAAATTAATCTCAGGAGATCTAGCGACTATGGTAAACGGACAATCAGTACAATCTAATGAAGAACTACAAGAACCGTTATTGTCTATAATAGACTGCAGTTGTTGTTTTATCTTCTGTATATCTTTGTTTTTATTTAATATTTCATACCACATCGTATTTATTATACTTTTTATATAATTATGATTAGTAACATCGTAAGCATTCAAGAGGTTATAATAAACATATCTAGGAGGACAACATGGCAGGAATGGACAAACCGGGACAAATATATCCCAATGTTATAACCTCTACGCCGCAGTTTATGCCGCCGCAGATTCCAGACCAATCTATCCGCGGAGCTTCTTTTGACCAACTTCTTCAACAAAGAGGAATTAGGTTCACTCATCGCCGTGCTATTCCATGCTTTAATGTAAATGATCTAGACCAAAACTCACACGATCCTATGTGTACTGTTTGTGACGGTTCTGGGATATATTATTATCGGGAAAAGGAAATATATGGTGTGTTTTCTTCCAATTCACTGCAGAAGATGTTTGAGCATCACGGTGTATGGGACGTAGGAAGTGCTGTAGTAACCTTACCAGTAGAATATCCAGACGGTGAGCAAGCTGATTTTTGTATGTTTGATCAACTAGTTATTCCAGATTTTACCGTTAGAATGTGGGAACTTAAAGAGTTTGTACCAACGACTGGTTTACTACAGCAGGTCAGATATCCTATACATAATATAGACTTTATTGCTAGTGCTGCCAACAACATAGTTAAAGAATATAAAGTGGGAGTAGATTTTAATATAACATCAGACGGAAAAATCCAGTGGATTTCTGGCAAGCAACCAGCTTATGATAATGTTAACGAACGCGGAGACGTCTACACAGTATCGTACTTCGCCAATCCTGTGTTTACCGTACTTCAGCACCTACATGAACTCCGTATAACACAAGAGATGGATGCCTCTGGTAGTAAGATAGCTAAAAGACTTCCTCAAAATATATTAGTTCGACGCGATTTCTTGCGCAATAGTCCGGAAACTGAGGATAAATAGATAATGATTTGTAGAGTTTGTAATAACGATCTAACAGAAGAGTCTTTTCCAAAGACAGGTAAAGGATATCTATCACATCGTTGCAAAATATGTACAGCAGAGTATAAGAAACAGTGGAAAATAGATAATGCGGATCATGTTGTACAACAGAATAAAGAGTGGCGACTAAAAAATATTGAGCATATCGCAAAAATAGAACGAGATTGGTATGAAAATATCGGTAAGTATCGACGTGCAGAAGAAAAAGCAAAACGTATCCGTAAACCCAAATTATCTATAGAGGAACTAACTGATCGTAAAAAGAAAAATATTGAGCGGTGGAAAGTTAACAATCGTGAAAAACGCCGTAATTATTATAAAGATCGTTATAGTAATAATCCACAGGCTAGATTAAGAACTTTAATTAGGTCTAGAATTAGAAAACTGTTAAAACGCCAAGCAGTTAGAAAAAATAATAAAACTTCATATTTATTGGGTTGTGTATGGATAGAATTAGTTAAATATATCGAAATGAAGTTTTATCCTAATGAACATGGACAATATATGAATTGGTCAAACCACGGAATGGAGTGGGAACTAGATCATATAAAGCCACTCCATACTTTTGATCTGACGGATCCAGTTCAGCAAGAAATAGCCTTTAATTATAGAAATTTGCAACCACTGTGGATTAAAGATCATAAAAATAAAACTAAAAATGATATTAAGCACAGAAGCCGAGGATAAGTAACAACTTTTTTAAGAGATCAATGGGGTTAAGATATATAAGTAACATACTTGATCAGTTGATAGGAATAAATAATGCCAGCTCCAGTTAGTAGAAAACAATACCGCTATATGTTTGCCATTTTACACGGTAAAGCAGGTAGTTCTAGTCGCGGTGACCGTGTACCTAAATCTGTGGCAGGTAAGTACGTTGGTGGTAAAACACCAGATGATCTTCCTGAGTCTAAGGGCAAAGAACATGAAGGTGGACGTTGGGACGAAACTCACCATTCTAAAGACAAAAAACGCGTCGAAGATAAAAGAACCGAGCGTAAGAAGACTAAAGCAAGTCTTCGAAAATCTTTTGAAGATTTATATAAAGGTAAGGGTGCGGGTGTAATAGTTATCAATGGCCAAGGACATATATTATTAGGTCGCGACTCTAATGATGGGTTGTGGTCTGGTCCAGGTGGACATGTTGAGTCAGGCGAAACATTCGAAGAAGCGGCAAAACGCGAGCTCAAAGAAGAAGCAGGATTAACAGCTAAACTGATATCAGAGATAGGTAAGCAAAAACTAGAAGGCAATGATGCTACTGTATTTTTAGTCGATTCGTATGAAGGTAAACTCGGAGCTAAGACTGACGGTGAACTGAAAGATCTTAAATTTTTCAACCAGGCTGATATACCGTGGAATAAATTAAGAGAGTGCACTGCGTATGCCTTGCAGATGTACTTTGAAGGTAGATGTCATAAATCGGAGTCATTGTTAGATAAGTTAACTATAGAAGATCTCAAGAAGAATATTATACGTAGTCAAGTTGGATCTGACGTAGTTTTCGAGATGTCACATGCAGATTCTTTAAAACTAGTTGGTAAAGGAACGTTTAAATTCCTGCGCAGTATTACCGCAGATATGACCGATGAAGATTTTAAGAATGTACCTTTTGATAACTATATGATATCTATACGCAAACATGCAAACGATGTATATTCTGGACGCGTAACTGACGGTCATAAACTAGTACATCAATGGACTAATCGTTCGTTGCCGGGTATGGCTGCAGAACTTATGAGCGTATTCGAGTGGTATTCACCAGAAGATGAGGCTATGCTCGAAAACATGGCTGAGTCAGATATGTCAGATGATGCTTTAGAAGGTGGTTTAACTCAGTTAACAGATCACTATCGCAAGCATAATATAGCCAATATCTATTCCGAGATGGAAACTATACGATCAGAGATACGTCAGGGCATGGCAGTTGATCTACAGCAGGTCGAGCAGCGTATAATGAAGCTGTTCGATAAACTAGAGCACAATATATTATCAGTTGTCGATGGTCATAATAAGTTTACTGGTAAAGTAGGCGATGATATCGATGAGATTCACGGTAAATTAGTAGAATTACAGTCTAAACTAGAAGAAATGGGTAAACGACCTACCAAAGTAGAAGCTTTCTCAACACAACCAGCAAATCCAAATACTGTGCATCAAGAAAACTACCCGTATCTTCCTAAACCTCAAGTAGTGGTACATCCAGACGGACGCATAACTATATCTTTCGGCGGCGATTGGTCTAACATGGATCGCGAGAATTTTTTGAACGACATGAAAGCAAAAGCACTGAAGAAAACGAAGGTGTAAGTTGAACGTCGATTCTGAGATTCAGCAACTGCGATGGTATCTGCAATCAGCGGGATACGAACCTGATGAGATCAATAGCATTTGCAATGATGTTTCTATCGAGATAAGCAACGGTATTACTGAAGCTGTTGTTAGTGCTCTACAAGAAGCTGAATCTATCGGACTTGAGATGAAGGCAGATGATTTTCTATCAGAGATATCTGCGGTACAAACTAACGATACATTTCAAATAGTTACAGATTCAGGTCGATTAGATTATTCTGAACCTCCATTTCCTATGTTGCCGCATCTATTACAAAAAGGTAAACAAGCAAAAGACGGGTCGATATATAGACGCATACCTATACGGGATAAGTCGGCACAGATATCTAATTCTAGTTATCATGCCGCGGAAGAAAGACAGGCACAACTGCAAGAATCTAGAAAACAGATATTAGATGATATAAATAGATCAGCCGCATCACCGGATGTTACTAAATCGGCTAGCTCGTACATTGATGCTTTTAAACAGACTAGACCACCTAGTAACTCTAATAAGCACGAGCGGTCAACTTCTGTAGGACCAGTAACTATACGAACAGCTTCATCTAAGCAAAATCCTAGTAGCAGTTGGGTATTACCAGCAAAAGAAGCTGATATGAGTAATGTGATAGCAGAAATAAACGATAGACTGAGAAATTCTATACTTGAAGTTATTAGACAAACCCTAATGAAGTATGGTGGTTAAATATGTGGATAATGCCTCAAATTGCCCTGCAAAAGATATTGCAGACAGGGTTGCGCGAGCTTAAGGATAAGCCTGAACTGCTGGAAGACATATTTAACTATATGCATGAACCAGATATAGAGGCAGATTATGGTGAGATATATGTCTCTAAAGTGAAAGACTGGTTTCTAAAAACTAAGATACCTGTATTACATGCATGGACACTTAATGCAGACCGTATCCCTTGTATAAGCATACATTTAGCTAACGAGATGGAAGATGAAAGTAAAGCTTCCATAGGGGATTTCCACAGCGATGGCACAGATAGTGATAACGATACGACACCCTTAACAACACAACTAGATATCGGCATACATGCTAGTAAAAATTCGGACGAAGTACTTTGGTTATATTATATCGTTACTTACGTACTGTTTAGAAACAAGAGATTTGCGGAGAAGTTAGGTCTACAGCTACAAACCTTTACTGCGTCAGATTGGGATAAGCGCCAAGAATATTTAGTCGAGAATATTTGGACCCGGTGGGTAAGATTTCGTTGCACTACTCAAAACTTTTGGGATGATGCAGATAAGTATAATAAGGTTGATGATATAGAAGTAATGATAGATGTAGAAGAAGTCGAGGTTGATTTTTAATAATGTGTGCTATAAAAAAGATTTGCCGTACTTGCAATAGAGAATTAGATGTCGCTTGCTTTATGAAGCGCTATGCAACCTGCCGTGATTGTTTAAAGGTAAGATATAAGCTCGATGAAACGACAAAACAATTATATTACAGTAGGCATAAAGAGTATTATCAACGCACTAGAGATAAACATCTAAATCATAAAAAAGAATGGTATGTTGAAAACCATTCTAGACTTAAAGAATGTAGATTGAATAGATATAATAATGATATTAATTTTAAACTCAGATCATTATTGCGCTGTCGCTTGAATGCTGTAATTCGTGGCAGTAAAAAAGGTTCCGCTGTTAGAGATCTGGGATGTTCTATAGAAGAACTTAAACTATATTTAGAGCCTAAGTTTCAAGATGGTATGACCTGGGATAATTGGGGCAAATATAGTTGGCATGTAGACCATATTGTTCCTTTAGCTAGTTTTGATTTATCGGATCCTGAACAATTAAAAAAGGCGTGTCATTATACTAATTTACAGCCACTTTGGGCATACGATAATCTTAGTAAAGGCGATAAAATAAACCTTTCGTTCGAATCATAGGAGAATATATGAAAAAACAAGATGCTACCTTAATGAGGCAGCTTAAACGAGAAGAAGAGCAGAGTAAAAAAACAAAAACTGCTTTAGGTTCAGAGCAAGAGAACGATAAAGGTAAAGTATCGTTTGATATTTGGTGGGCAGGAGTAGCAAAACAACTCAATCTTCCAACCCATATCAAAGAGATCGTGTGGGCGGATTTTAACAGTAGAGGACTTAAGAAGGAAGAACCCGCTAAGGTGTACGGAGATACCCTTAACTTGTTCGGTTACCGGATTTAGACTATAACAACAGTTTAAGTTATCTAATGGTAAAATGTTTTCACCAGATTTTAGGCTGGGTAACGGTGTTACAATAGAGATTAAAGGATATTGGGCTCCTATCGGAAAGATGAAATGGGAGTTATTTTGTATTGATTATCCAGATATACCTAAGAAAATATTAATGAAAAATGATTTAATCCAATTAGGAATGGAGGCATAAATGGCTATAAGTGTACAGTTCGCAGGGGCTACTATATATCGTCCAGGTGCATATAGTAAAACAACTATCGACGTAGGTGGCGGATTTCCTATCGGTCCTGCTGGTTTAGTAGTAGTACTTGGTGAGGCTGATGCAGGTGCTCCTGGTTCTGCAGAGGTTGATATACGAGACAATCGCTTCACAGCAGATCAAATGCCTACTATCCGTAGTAAATATCGATCCGGACCGTTCGTAGATGCGGCCAGTTTTTTGTTTACTCCAGCAGCAGATGCAGCTATTCCTTCTGGTGCACAAACCGTTTGGTTCTACAAGACAAACGCATCAGTACGCGCTAGCATGGCATTAGCCACTTCATATGGTACAGCCCGTGCACAAGAATGGGGTATCGGTGGAAACCGCATTACGGTAGAAATCGCGAATACCGCCGAAGTTGCTCCAGTTGTACAAGGTATCGTTGTACCGGCATTTGGTGCGCCATTAAACGCAGCTACATTCGTTATCCACGAAGACGGTGGAGCAGCTAAAACCATCACACTTAGTGCAGTTCCTGCTGATCATGCAGATATCGCAACTCTAGTGGTAGAATTAACAGCTTTGTTTAGTGCGGCTTCTTTAACGTCGACTGTTGCTGAAGGTACACCAGCCAACTCACTAAAAATTACACACGCAGTTGATGCAAACGCTTATAAAAAGGGTTGGGTAAAAACTATCGAGCTAACTGGTGCTGGTCTGAGTTTATTTGGTCTAACCGCTGGTTTAACTACTTCAACCGTAGAACCCAGTTCAACTATTACATTATCACAGCCACGTGATCTAATTACTGAAACAGAAACAGTTGGCGGTAATCCTGTACTTTCAGTAGGACATGATGGTACAGGCGGCGTAACATCTGCTAGTATTACTATTACTGATACAAAAGTAACATTGACTACTTCAATTGGTGCTATCGACTTCTTGAAAGCGAATTATCCAACCGTTAAAGAATTAGTAGACGCTATTGATATTATGGCAGGTTGGACAGCAGCTGTTGCAACAACTCAATATAATCAACTATCACTTGAAGTACTAGATCAAGTAACGACAGTTGGTGCTTTATCTAGTGGAGCTTATCAACCCGCTAGAATTAAGAAGGACGCAGCCGAAGTACAAAACATGTTTGAGTTCTCGACTATCGCTGATTTGATTAATCCTATTATGGTTGGTTTACCTGATCCACTTGCGAAAATTGCAATGACTGGCGGATTAAAAGGTGCAACTTCCTCTGTCGATATCATCAATGCTTTAGAGAAGTTTACAAAGTTTCATGTTAACTTTGTAGTTCCATTGTTTAGCCGAGACGCAACCGATGATATATCAGATGGTCTAACCGACGTTGGATCTACGTACACTATCGCAGGTATTCATCAAGCAGTTAAAACTCATATCAGCTTAATGAAATCGACCAAGAAGAGAAGTGAACGCCAAGGTTATCTATCACTCAAAAAGACTTTTACAGATTGCAAAGATCAAGCAGGTGTATTGGCCGACGGACGTATACAGTTGTTTATTCAGGATACACGTCAAGTGGACGCTGCTGGTAATATCAAGTGGTTCCAACCATGGGCATTAGCCAGTATGATGGCGGGTGCACGCAGTGGTGCTCCTATCGGCGAGCCAATGACATTCAAGTTCATGAACGTTTCTGGTATCCGCCATACAGCACAACCGATGACGACACCAGAAGCTAATATCATCATCGACTTCGATCCTGATCTAATGGGCGATGAAGCTATCGAAGCTGGTCTTACTTTCTTAGAGTCACGTCAAACTGGTGGTTTCCGAGTAGTTGTAGACAATACTACCTACGGCGTTGATGCTAACTTCGTATGGAACAGAGCTAACGTAATCTTCGCAGCTGACGTAGTAGCTTTCAATCTTAGAACCCAACTTGAGAACATCTATGTTGGCAAGAAAAATACTGTTAAAGCATCTGAAGTTGCAGGAACTGCAGGTTCAGTACTCGAGCAGATGAAAGCACAAGGTATCACGGTTCAAACCGCAGCAGCACCGAACGGATATAAAGATCTGTCAGTCCGTATAGAAGGCAATATCATCTATGTAACGGTAACGATTATCATAGTTGAAGGAATCGACTTCGTATTGAACGACATTACTATACAACGGGCAACTTCTGCTGCTTAATATCGAATTTTAATAGTAAAATCCCAGATGAACTAAACATTTATCTGGGATTTTTTATGGAATGTAGTAAATGTGGTAAAACACTTAAAAGTACAAAAAAAGATGCACGAATTTGTGCTACGTGTAAAAAGAAAAAACTACCGACTATAATTAAAATATGTTCTATCTGTAATCAATCATTTATAGATACCTCATCATCTAAAAATAAACTTTATTGTTCTCCTAAGTGTCTCTCTAAACATGATTGCGCCGTCATTAAAAATAAACGGGCTAATGGCTTATTGCCTAAAGATAAACCTAGAAATCGCAATAATTACCAGAACAAACGCTATCATAACGATATTAATTATAAAATAGCAAAAGTTTTACGATCACGTTTACATTCAGTTATATTAGATAATTTGAAATCAGGTTCAGCAGTTAAGGATTTAGGATGCTCAGTAGAGGAACTTAAACTATATTTAGAATCTAAGTTTCAGCCCGGTATGACTTGGGATAATTGGAGTAGAACAGGTTGGCATATTGACCATATAATACCATTAGCATCTTTTAATCTATCCGATCCTGAGCAGTTTAAAGTTGCTTGCCACTATACTAACTTACAACCGCTTTGGGCTA
>Ga0105099_10000726_pt1 | contig 21982 bp, 15 predicted proteins | sample PPLLak3cmMay2015_2_FD_79138 | JGI IMG/M metagenome (GOLD analysis project Ga0105099, IMG submission 79138) | Freshwater sediment microbial communities from Prairie Pothole Lake near Jamestown, North Dakota, USA - PPLs Lake P8 Core (1) Depth... | ecosystem: Environmental > Aquatic > Freshwater >... | reverse complement strand
AGACGGGAATGCGATCCAGGGCAGGTATGGCAGGTTAATGAGGCACCCGTTCTCAGGTGTTTCCCTTGCCGAAGCGTGCGGCGTACCCCCTGAAGTATGCCATATCATTGCTGCGCACGCCCATGAGGGAGACCTTGTGAAAAGAACAACGGAAGCGTACATTGTACATCATGCCGACTTCATGGCATTTGAGCCATTCAAAAACCTCTAACCAAGTTTCATTTTTTCAACCTGCTCTATGTTCCTTTCGTTGGTAACAGCTTTGGCTTCAGGTGTATACAGGAAGTCTATCAGATCCTGATATCTTTCCATTATCTTGCCCCTGACAATTTTCGAGGTTGAATTCACAAGCCCGTTATCTTCGGTAAATCCTTCCTCAAGTATCCCGATGGCAACAGGCAGCCATCTCTGCGGGAACATCCTGCCATATTTCCCGTTTGTCCTGTATTCATCAACTTCATTTTCGAGAAGGTTCAGAACAGCCCTCTTCCCCTCTTCGGAAGCAGCAATTAAATTCTTATCTTCCAGGTAGAGCTTCAGTGCATGCTGATTCGGAACCACAAGTCCGACCGTATAGGGTTTCTGGTTATTGTAAAGCATGCACTGGTCAATATATTTTGACTGTTCGACCATTGCCTCTTCAATTCCTTCCGGACTGAATTTCTCTCCGTCATCGGCGATCAGCAGGCTCTTGAAGCGTCCCAGTACATACAGGTAACCTTCAGGCGTCATATAACCCATATCGCCGGTATGCAGCCATCCGTCGCGGATAGCATCCCTGGTTGCTGCTTCGTTCTTCCAGTATCCGTGCATCACGTTTCCTCCGCGGATGACTATTTCTCCTTTTTCACCAACAGGAAGCTCCTTTCCATCCTCATCACAAATCTTGAGCTCCATATTGTTCACAAGGACACCTGATGATCCAAGCCTGTGCCTTGCTGTAGAGTTGGAAGAAATGGTCGGAGATGCTTCACTCAGGCCGTATCCCTGGTACATTGGTATACCCAGGGCATAGAAGAACCGCTGTAGGTCAATATCCAGGAGTGCACCGCCGCCAATGAAATAATCGAGCTCACCGCCGTATGCTTCACGTATCTTGTTGAAGATGAGATTATCATACAATTTCAGTAGTGGTTTCTTAAGCTTCTGAATACCTCTGCCCCTGTTCCATCCTTCCTTATTGTAGCTGTAGGATATCTTCAGAGCATGATTGAAAAGCATTTCTGTGAATTTCCCTTTTTCCCTGATCCCCTTTTCAATATTCTTCCTGAAATTTTTTGCTATTGCGGGTACGCTCATCAGAAGGTTTGGCTTTATCTCTTTCAGGCATATTGGAAGATTCCGGAGTGTCTCCATGGGAGTTTTTCCGGACTTTACCGAAGCAATGCTGGCTCCTTTGCCCATGAATGCAAAGATTCCGCAGGAGTGACCAAATGAGTGATCCCATGGCAGGATCAGGAGTGTCTTGTAGAAAGAAGGTATATCCATCAGGCTGTACGCCTGGTAAACGTTTGTCACATAATTGCCATGAGTAAGGATAATGCCCTTGGGATCAGCAGTTGTACCAGAAGTATAACAAATATTCGCAAAATCCGAAGGAGTTATGCTCCTGCTTGTCTCCTCGAATTTTGCCATGTTTTCCTTTGATTCGAGCCATTCCCTTCCCAACTTTCTTACTTCGTTGAAATGGATCTCATTCGGAGCATATTCTTCCTTGGCATCAAAAAGAATTATTTTTTCGATCAGCTTTGCATCCCCTATGATTTCCTTAACCTTCGGGTAATGTAATGATGATGTCAGGATCATCCTTGATTCTGAATGATTGAGTCGAAACCTGATTTCCTCCGGAGTAAGCCTTGTCGACAGAGGAACATTCATGGCACCTGTATACAGAATGCCAAGCTCCCCGATAACCCAGCTGTTGCGGCCTTCAGATAAAAGACTGAGCCGGTCGCCCTTCTTGATCCCGAGACTGATCAGTCCTGCGGCAAATTCGTAAACCTGCTTTTTGGTTTCGCCATATGTGGTTCCCTCATATTTATCTGCTGGTTTTTCCCACAGGTAAACGTTATCACGGAACTTCTCGACACTCTCTTCAAAGAATTGAATTATTGATTTCATCGGTCAGTTTTTTGACATATTTAAAGTTTTTCAGTTGTCTAATATACGAAATCCATTACATTTTTACCGGAGAGAACCTTCATTATCATTTGGAATGATTTCCAATATTTTGTATATTTGAATATTATCGGGTATAAATAATTGTACAACAATACCTTATTAAATTTAAACTATATTATTATGAGACACTTGGCGGCTTTTATCCTTGTACTGCTTCTTATCACTCTTCCAGGATGCAAATATTTCAAGGGAAACAAACTATTTGGTAAAAAGAAGGCTCATGAGAGAGAACTCCTGCAGGCAAGGCAGGACAGCCTCAGGATCGCAGATTCTCTTAACATTGTGCAGAAACGTCTTAAGGCCATTGAGGACGCAAGGCTTGATTCAATAAGGATAGCTGAAGAAAAAAGAGCTTTGGAGCTGAAAAACAAGTACAATATTATTGTAGGCAGTTTTATTACGCCGGAATATGCAAGGACCCATGCTGAGACATACCGTCAGAACGGATATGATGCAAGGATAATTCCAATGGAAGGGGGCAGGTTTGATCTTGTCTCTGCTGAAGCACACGAGAGCTTCAGGAAAGCTGTTGAACGTCTCACATGGTTCCAGGAGAATGTCGAACTGGGAGCCTGGATGTATGTTGTGAAGTAGTGATTATTTCCTGAAAATAGTCTCTTCCCGGTCAGGACCAACAGAGACCATGGTGACGGGTAATCCTGCCTGGTCTTCAATAAAGTTTATATATTTTTTCAGGTTGTCAGGGAGATCATCATAATTCCTGATTCCCGAAATATCTTCTTTCCACCCGGGCATCTCCTTATAGACCGGCTCTACGGGTGCATTATCAAAAGGTATCTCGGTGCACTCTTTTCCATCGGCCAGGTAGGACACACATATCCTTATAGTATCAAATCCTGACAGCACATCGCTTTTCGTCATCAGCAGGCGGGTTACACCGTTTATCATAATGGCATACTTCAGGGCTGGAAGGTCGAGCCATCCGCATCGCCTTGGACGACCGGTTGTTGCGCCGAATTCATGGCCTTTTTCCCTGAGAAGGTCGCCGGTCGGGTCTTTAAGCTCGGTAGGGAACGGGCCGCTGCCAACCCTTGTGCAGTAAGCCTTGAATATCCCGAAAACCCCGCCGATCCTTCCCGGAGGAACACCAAGGCCTGTGCAGGCACCGGCGCTTATCGTATTTGACGAAGTAACAAAAGGATATGATCCAAAATCAACATCAAGCATGGTTCCCTGGGCTCCTTCGGCCAGAAGCTTCCTGCCTTTGGAAAGAAGGCTGTTTATCAGGTATTCGGTATTTACAATCCTGAATCTCTTCATCAGTTCAATGCCTTCAAACCAGCCTGCCTCAAATTCACCCAGGTCAAATGTATGATCATAGTTTTTCAGAACTGCAAGATGGCGCTTCAGGTGCTGATCGTACAGGTCCCTGAAATCCTTCCTGAGGATCTCTCCTGCACGCAGGCCGTTCCTGGCCGCCTTGTCGGTATATGCAGGACCAATGCCCTTTAAGGTTGAACCTATTTTTGAAACCCCCTTGCTGCATTCATATGCAGCATCAAGGATCCTGTGCCCCGGAAGTATAAGATTTGCCCTGGCCGATATAACCAGCCTTCTGGCAAGTTCATCAACAGGAGGCCCCAGATTTTCAATCTCCTTCCTGAACACTGCAGGATCAATGACAACCCCGTTGCCAATTATATTGAGCTTCTCCGGATGGAATATGCCTGAAGGTATGAGATGCAGAACATGCTTTACGTTGTTGAATTCAAGCGAATGTCCGGCATTCGGTCCTCCCTGGAAACGGGCTATGATATCATATTCCGGGCTGATCGCGTCAACAATCTTCCCCTTGCCTTCATCACCCCACTGCAGACCTAACAGTATGTCAATGTTCATATTGGATCGGATATCAGAAATTCATAAAACGACTCACAATTTACAAAATTATTCAACCCCTCCGCAGGGCTTTTAAAGATTGTTAATATCTTAAAATTTTAGTGCTCCATTCCAGGGATTTTATAAATTTGATTAAGCGCACATATAATAGATAAGGAAATGAAGCAAAAATTAAGGTTTTCTCTCGCTTTGATCGTCATTGTTCTGCTGGCACCTAAACCTGCATCTTCTCAGCAAAGCGATGAAATGCTGTTCTACAAGCATCTGGCAATGTCGGCATGGAATGGTGTCTACTACGGGCTCTCTGCAGTTCACATAGCAGATATCCAGGATAACAAGGCACAGGTGGCGCTCCCGATCATTACAGCCGGGACACTGGCACTGGTTCCTCTTTTTACCAATGAGACCAGGACCATAACCTCCAACCAGCTTCTGCTTACCGGTCATGGACAGCTTGTCGGATGGGCTCACGGAGGATCGCTGGCCCTGCTGATAAACGGTGAGGACTCTTTTGATGAGGGCAAAAGCAAGCTGACTGTCGGGATGGCTGCTCTTGGAAGCATCGGACTTGGCATAACAGGCCGGTACCTCGCAAATACAAAGGAATGGTCCGAGGGCAGGGTTGCTCTTTACCGCCACTACGGCATTGCAGCTCCTCTGACCGGAGCATCAGTAAGCCTTATGTTTTCGGACGATCCAAGAGTATTGGCCGGGTCAGTACTGCTTTCCGCCGCCGGAGGTTACCTCCTTGCCGACAGAGTCAACAGCTGGAATGAGTTTACAAGGGGCGAAATAAGGGCAACCCAGGCTCTGACACTTATGAACGGGTTACTGGGAGTATGCATAATGGCCGATATCGAGCCTGATGATTTTCCGAATGCTGCTTTTATTATCCCGGCATTGGGTATTGCGGGAGGAACTGCCTGGAGCCATGCATGGCTGAAAGGTTCTAACCTGACTCCTCAGCAGGGAATGACAACACTATATGCTGCAGGTCTGGGTTCCCTTATTGGTGTCGGACTGGCTATCCTTTTTAATCCTGAAGATTCCGAATTCAATGCTTCATATTACCTGCTTCCTTATGCGACAGGTATGGCTACCTATTCATTTGCCTTAATGAGGCAGAAGAGCAAAAATGCTGCCCTGGGTTATGTACCGGCTGACAAGGGCAGCGGCAGCTGGGATTTTGTCTTAATGCCTCAGAATTTCTGGCTGAACAATAAACTCTCCGGGAACACTGATCTGCTGAATACCGGGTATTTCGGGATGCAGCCTCTTTTTTCCGCAACCTTTACTTTCTGATTATTTCTTCTTTTCCTTAGTTTTGCCGTAAATATAAAGGGAGTGATAATTCGGGGTGAAGTTATTCAGTTCACAGGCTGTTTTAATAATCTCGCTTATTCTTGGATCACAGAATTCTGTCACATTACCGGTCTCAATATCAATCAGGTGATCGTGCTGCCTGCACTGGTATGTCCTTTCAAACTGGGCCATGTTCTTGCCAAATTGATGCTTCGTTACAAGATTGCAGTTTAACAGCAGTTCAATGGTATTGTAGAGGGTTGCCCTGCTTACCCTGTAGTTTTTGTTTTTCATGAAGATATAAAGCGATTCAATGTCAAAGTGTCCGTCCCTTGAGTAGATCTCTTCAAGAATGGCATACCGCTCGGGCGTCTTTCTGTGCCCTTTCTTTTCGAGATAGTCAGTGAGTATCTGCTTCACTGTCACCTTGGTATCCTCTTTAATCATATCTGGACTAATTTAAAATAATGACAAAAATATGCAATTTTTGGAAATAAAAAGAGAAACGGCAACCCGGACGGGTATTATTCGTTGAAATCCTCAACCCTCTTGACGCTTTCAATGCCCTTGATATTGGATATCTTCATTATCAGGTTGTTGAGGTCTTTGGTGTGATGAACATATATATCTATTGTCCCGGTGAATATTCCGTCTTTCACCGAGAAATTGACGTTGGTCATATTCACCTTGAGCTGTGAAGATATGATGTTGGTGATCTCATTTACCAGCCCGATCCGGTCGATGCCGGTAAGGCTTATGCGTGCCATGAACGAAACCAGTTTGTGGATTGCCCATTTTACGGATATTATCCTGTTCCCTTCATTGGACATCAGCCTGATCGCATTCGGGCATTTTGGTTTATGTATAACTATCGGCCCTTCCGGTGATATATATCCGGTTACCTCATCGCCCGGTATCGGGTTACAGCATGCTGCGATCTCATATGACTGCTCTGCATTTTCCACATTCTCCCTGAGCAGGAACGGCACATTTTTATCAATCCTGCGCGGATCCTCTCCCTGTTTCGGTACCTCCTTCCTGGATCCGATGAACTTAAGGTCCCAGTATTTTATCACATTCTTTGATGTGCTTTTTTTGAGTATCTTTTTAAGGTTATCAAGGTTTATGATCCCAAGCTCGATCCCCGAGTAGAGCTCATCCTTATTGGATACATCGTAAGCCTGAAGCAGGTTTTTAAGCACCTCGGCATTTGGCATGACGCCCAGTTCATTCAGCTTTCCGTTAAGGATATCCATCCCCTTCTGGATGCGGTTCGATGTTTCGGCCCTCAGGGTGTCCTTGATGGCCTCCTTCGCCTTCGATGTTCTCACATACGAAAGCCATTCCTTTTCAGGTTTTGCTATGTCGGAGGTTATAATCTCCACCTGGTCGCCGCTCATAAGAGTTGCGCTTACAGGATTCAGCTTGTAGTTTATTTTCGCACCTATGGCCTTGTTCCCGATTTCGGTATGAATTTCATAGGCAAAATCGAGTGCGGATGCCCCTTTGGGAAGGCTCACCAGTGTTCCTTTTGGAGTGAATACCATGATCTCAGAGGAGAAGAGGTTCATTTTAAACTCATCCAGAAACTCAATAGGGTCCTCCAGCGGGTTTTCCAGCATGGTCCTTATCTTCTTGATCCACTTGTCAAGCTCGCTCTCCAGCGATCCTTCTCCCTTGTATTTCCAGTGGGCCGCATAGCCTCTCTCAGCTATCTCGTCCATCCTTCTGCTCCTTATCTGCACTTCAACCCACTTTCCTTCAGGGCCCATGACGGTCACGTGCAGGGCTTCATAGCCATTTGGCTTTGGCCGGCTTACCCAGTCGCGGAGTCTGTCGGGCTTGGGAAGATATGAATCGGTGATTATGGAATAGATGTTCCAGCACTGTGTTTTCTCCGGAATGTCAGACTTTGGTTCAAAGACGATCCTGACCGCCAGGACATCATAAATCTCTTCAAACGGGACATTCTTTGACTGCATCTTCTTCCAGATCGAAAAGACCGACTTCGGGCGGCTGCTGATGTCAAACTGCAGTTCCGCTTTTGTAAGTTTATCAATTATCGGGAAAGAGAATTTGTTGAGGAATGACAGGTATTTTTTCTCGCTCAGCTTAAGTTTTGAGGCTATATCCTCATATATCTGAGGCTGCCTGAACTTAAAACTGAGGTCCTCAAGCTCGCTCTTTATTGCGAACAAGCCCAACCTGTGCGCCAGCGGAGCATAAAGGAATATTGTCTCGCCTGCCAGCTTCATCCTCTTGTGCTCGGGGAGCGAATCAAGGGTTCTCATGTTATGCAGGCGGTCAGCTATCTTTATGAGGATGACCCTCATGTCGTCAGAAAGAGTCATCAGCATCTTCCTGAAGTTCTCGGCCTGCATCGATGATGAGCTCTCCTTGTTGTAGGTCCCTGATATTTTTGTAAGTCCGTCAATGAGATGGGCAATCTTCGGACCGAAATCCCTTTCAACCTGCTCGAGTGTATATTCGGTGTCTTCAACAACGTCGTGAAGCAAGGCCGCAGTAATTGACCTGGCTCCGAGACCGATCTCCTGGTTGACGATCCTGGCGACGGCTATCGGATGCAGAATATATGGTTCCCCTGATTTGCGGCGCATGTTCCAATGAGCTTCATTGGCAATCCTGAAAGCCTTGTCAATCATCTCCATGTCGCCTTCCTTGTTGCATCTCAGAAGATTTTCTACAAGAGACGCATACTCATCCTGAATATGTTTGCTGTCCTCCTCGTCAAAAATATCCTTGTTCCCCATAACTATCCAAGGTGCAAGTTACAAATATAGCGTTATTCAGGCAATCCTGAAACGCTTCTGCCCCTGGCCCTGCTCTGCCAGCCGTAGCCTTGGCGAAGGCTGGAGCCCTTCGCCCTCATCTACCGGGCCTCATTATGGCAACTGTGCCCGTCCTGGTTATGGTCTTGCCCGATGGCGCCTGCAACTCGAGGAACCACAGATAGACCCCTTCGGGCAGAGGATCGCCGCCGGAAGTCCCATCCCATGGAAGCGAAGGGTCGCGCGATTCAAACACCTTTTTTCTCTTCAGATCGGTTATTAAAAGACGATATTCAAGTGGTGTGAATGAGAGAACAGGCAGGAACATGTCATTTACAAGGTTATTGTCAGGCGTGAATACATTCGGGACAGTTATCATTTCAGTGGTCCCGGTGCATATCACTGATGAACGGCTCTCAGCTGATTCTCCGTAAGGATTCAACCCCTCAAGAGCTTTGATCATAAAACAGATTTCATTGCCTGAAACTTCGTACATGATTCCGGAGTACCGTAAAGTAACGGATGTATCGCCGGGTGATAAGGTATATCGTTCCTCAAAGTCCTTGCCCGTCCTGATGAGTACCCTGTAGGAGCTGACCGTTCCGTTCCACTCCCTGTACTGATTCCAGCTGAGCGTGATATCATCTTCCTCCCTTGCCAGTGCAGGCACAATGTTCGATGCAAGGTTCGAAACGGTAACCGGAATACTGCAATTGTTTAGAGCAGCCAGCCGGTAATAGTTTACCTTGCTGATATCGGCGTTGCCGTCGTTATGAAGGAATGATTCAGAACTCCTGGTAAAATGATATATCTGGCTAAATGAACCGGAAGCTCCTGTCTTTTTTTCAAGTATGTAGGAACTGATCTCTGATCCCGGATCAATTCTGAATGATATAAGTATCTCATTATCAGATACTACGGTAGCATAATCGGCATTGATCCAGCGAGGCGGCTTCTGCATTTTTGTTGACAGGCACGTTTTGTTGGAGTGCGACGAATAACTGCCCTGCAGGTTTGCCTTTACAATAAAACAGTATTGTGCATCAAATGAAAAATCGCTGATAGTATAGCTCTTTGTTTCCTTTGAGACTGTCACAGCTTCATTGAATGGTCCTCCGTTAAGGTTGACCAGGATCGTGTAACCTTCAACTTCCCTGGGGTACGAAGGATAACTGTTCCAGGAAATTTTGATCTTTCCGTTGCATGAGTCAAGCAGAGCCGCGGCGAATATGGTGTTTACAGCATTTGAAAGCGTGCTTATGTTGCCTGCGCTGTCAATGGCTGCAACCACATATGATCTCGATAGTTCCGAAGAGATCTGGCTCGTGTGCACAAAATCAGATATCAGCGGATTGCGGACAGTATCAATGGCATAACCTTCGTCATTGACGTATGAATACACAACATAGCCTGACACATCGGGTGAAGGACTGAGCGTCCATGATATCTCGCTGAAACCTGTTATAGTGCTGACTGTCACAAGGTCCAGGACTGGAGATACCGGTGGTACAATGTCTGCCTGGCCTCTGATGAGCGAAGTGAAAGCAAACAGGTACACAATAATATGGAGGAGTTTTTTCCTCATCATTATCCTGCTGTTACCTGGTACAGGTCATCAATCCTGTAATACGTTTTTGCCAGTGCAGTTATTTCATCAGGCTCAATGGATTTTATCTTCCCGGCAAGCCTGTAATAGTAAGAATTATCAAGTCCGAAATCCCATACCGACCTGAAGCTTTCCGCCAGGGCGAAGGGGCCGTCGAACATTCTCACCATCTCGCCGAGCATATAATTCCTTACTATCTCAAGCTCCTCCCTTTCAACAGGGACACGCTGAAGGATCTCAATCTCTTTGTATATTTCATCAATTGCATTTTGAGTACTTTTCTTACTCACTTCTGTGGAGATAAACTTAAAGCCGCTGAGGATCAGCGAAGTGATTATGGAGTGGATTCCGTACGTCAGGCCCTTCTCCTCCCTTATATTCCTCATCAGCCTGGAGTTGAAGTACCCGCCGAGGATCACATCCACTACCTTGACCCCCGGATAATCAGGATGCAGCTTGCTGATCGACGGCGATCCTATCCTGATAGCAGTCTGGACGGCTCCTTTTTTCTCAATACTGACTTTTCTGACATCTGACTGCCTTAATCCGGCTCTCTTATCGGGTGTTCTTCCGCCCTGCGGCCGGAATGATCCGAAATACCGGTTCAGCAGGGAAACAGTATCCTTATGAATCTTACCGGAAATTATTATTGCCAGCTTATCGGGTGAATAGAACCATGAATGAAAATCTTTGAGAAGTCCGGTATCAAGATTGTTGAAATCATTATGGACGACCTGCCTGCCATAAGGATGATCTTTTCCGAAAATCGATTCATAGAACTCGTCCATTGCAAGATTAGCGACCTTATCGCGGTTGACGAAATACCAGTGCAGCCTTTTTTTCATCAGCGCCCTGAACTCCGTTTCCGGGAAAACCGGCATGAACAGCATCTCCCTGGCCAGCTCGAGTATTTTTCCGGTATGCCTGCTCATGAAAAAAATGACAATGCCGGCACGGTCTTTTTCGCTGTACTGGCTGTAGAATGCTCCGTGAAAGTCCAGTATCCTGTTGAGCTTTGATGAAGTGTAATTTTCCGAGCCTTCTGTCAGCATCATGTTTACTGTGGATGAAAGGAGCGGTATGTTTTCCATTGCCTGTCCGGCATCAAATGTGAAATCAATCCGCATCACATCCTCGGTGCCTGCCTCTATCATATAAACCGGGATGCCGTTATCAAGCCGTGCTGAAACTGCTTCTGGTATTTTGCCCGGGCTTACCGGCACAACCTGAGGCTTCGCTGGATGTTTTCCGGTCATTTTATTGCTCCTGCTGTTCTGTAATAAAGAGTGCTGCAGTTACACGATTCAAAATATCTTCCGGCTGCCTCGATGACCATGTCCCTGGTTATTTTCCTGTAATGTTCAACCTCATCGTTTATAAGGCCGGTATTTCCAATGAGTTCATAGAAAGAGAGGTTTATTGCCTTGTTCAGAATGCTTGTGTTGGCAAAAACATATGAGGATTCAAATTTGTTTTTCACCTTTTCCATTTCCGGCGCTGAAGGATATTTTGTTTTCAGTTCATCAACAACCCCTGTAACAGCCTCTTCAGCATGTTGAATATCAACTCCTTTCATAAGTTTTCCATGAAGTATAAGCAGCCCGGGATCAATATCGGATGTAATGTATGCATTGATCTCGCTGAATAGTTTCTTTTGCCGTACAAGCTTTGTATTGAGTCTGCCTGATTCACCTCCTGCAAGAATATCGGTTATCAGGTCAAGCGTGTAGAAGTCCTTTCCTGTCCTCGGCCCCGTATGCCATACTTTATAGAGAGCATCGACAGGTACATCCCTTTCAACTTCGAGTCTTCTTGCTTCGGTCTGCACAGGTTCGGCAGGCAGCTTTCTTTTTTTTACATTACGTTTTTCAATTTGTCCGAACCATTTCTTCGCCATGCTTACGGCTTTATCTGTTCTTATGTTCCCTGTCAGTGTAAGTATGGCGTTGTTGGGCGCATAATTCGTGAAAAAGAAATCCTTTACCCGGTCCAGCGTCACATTGCTGATATGTCCGGTGTTCATGCCTATTGCGGGCCAGCGGTATGGGTGGACCTTATAGGCAAGCGGCCTCAGGATAAGCATGGCATCGCCGTATGGCTGATTGAGATAGCGCTGGTTGAATTCTTCAATGACCACACTCTTCTGTACATCAAGATTTCTCTGCGAGAAATCAAGCAGGTTCATCCTGTCCGATTCAAGCCAGAATGCTGTTTCAAAATTCTCAGAAGGCAGGGTGATGTAATAATTTGTGATATCTGTATTGGTGAAGGCGTTGTTTTCGCCTCCGGCAATAAGGAGATGCTTGTCAAATTTGGGTATAAGGGCTGTGCCGCCGAACATCAGATGCTCAAAAAGGTGGGCCATCCCTGTTGCCTCCGGATCTTCATCTCTTGACCCCACATCATAAAGGATATTCATAGCTGCAAGGGTGGTCGAACTGTCCTCGTGGACCAGTATCCTCAGCCCGTTGTCAAGGGTAAATCTGTTGTAGTTGATCATATTCTGTTCCCGGGTCAGCTTCTGTCCTGCAGTTTGACAAACTTAAGCAAAAAACTGTGAAGCAATAGTAATGTTTTTATATTTGCATAATTATGTTGCAAAACAGGTTTCTCAGAAAGATATTCCATCCGCGTTTTGAAGACATTGACCAGGTTAAGCTGATTTACGTGCTAAGCTTCGTGGTAGGGCTGTTGAGCGCGCTTGCAGCAGTAATCCTGAAGAACGCAATTCACTATACACACAAGATCCTGACTGAAGGAATTACGGGCGATTCAGGCAGTTACCTTTACCTTGCATTCCCGCTTGCAGGTATGCTGCTGACACTTCTGTTCGTAAAATACATTGTGAAAGATAAAATCAGTCACGGAATAAGCAGGGTTCTGTATGCTATTTCGCGGAAGAAGAGCTGCCTGAAAGTACACAACACATGGACTTCCCTGGTTGCCACGACGCTTACCATTGGATTCGGCGGCTCAGTCGGTGCCGAAGCTCCGATTGTCCTTACGGGATCGTCGATAGGATCAAATATCGGAAGGCTCTTCAGGCTTAATTACAGGAGCATAACCCTACTGATTGGCTGCGGAGCCGCGGGAGCAGTGGCAGGCATTTTCAAGGCGCCTGTCGCTGGTATGGTATTTACCCTGGAGGTACTTATGCTCGATCTCACGATCTCATCTATCGTTCCGCTTCTTATCTCATCAGTTACAGCTGCAACAGTCTCTTTTTTCCTGATGGGCGAACAGGTGCTCTTCTCTTTCAGCCTGAAGGGAGCATTCAATCTGTCCAATATTCCGTGGTACCTGCTCCTTGGAGTGATCTCAGGTTTCATATCGGTCTATTTCTCCAAAATGACGATCTTCCTTGAAAAGAAGTACGAGCTTATAAAAAATAAATATTTAAGGCTTGCAGCAGGGGGCATCATACTTGGAGGACTCATTTTTCTTTTCCCGCCTCTGTTCGGGGAGGGCTATGATACCATATTGCTGCTCCTCCAGGGAGAAACCGAATCGGTTATGCGGAACAGCATATTCCACCAGTATTCAGGAAACTTTCTGATGGCAGCCCTGTTCATGCTATGCCTGGTGCTGCTTAAGGTTTTTGCCAGCAGCTCAACCAACGGGGCAGGCGGAGTGGGAGGTATCTTCGCCCCGGTACTATTTCTGGGAGGCGTGACAGGGTACCTTCTTTCAGGCATCTTCAACGAGTATTTCAATCTCAACCTTCCCGACAACCGGTTCGTGCTTGCCGGAATGGCCGGCATGATGGCTGGAGTTATGCATGCCCCGCTAACTGCCATATTCCTGATCGCTGAAATAACCGGAGGCTACGATCTTCTCATCCCGCTAATCATTACATCCACTGCCGCTTATATAACCACACGTGGTTTCGAACGGCACTCGATCTATCATGTTCAGCTTGCAGAAAGGGGAGAACTGATTACCCATGACAAGGATAAGGCTGTGCTTTCAATGATGGACTGGAGAAAAGAGATAGAAACTGATTTACAGAAGGTTAAGGCTACTGATACCCTCGGAGAGCTTGTCAGGAAGATTTCACATTCGAAGCGCAACCTCTTCCCCGTGGTCGATGAGTACAATATACTCGAAGGGGTCGTGTCGCTTGACGATGTCAGGGAGATCATGTTCAACCAGGAGCTTTACAGCAATACATATGTAAAGGACCTGATGACGATCCCTCCTTCGTATATCGATAAAAGCGAAGATATCGGAAAAGTGATGGATACTTTCAGGAAAACCGGAGCATGGAACCTTCCCGTACTTGATAAGGGATATTACGTAGGTTTTATATCAAAATCAAGGATATTCACCACATACCGCGAACTGCTGGTCCAGTTCGCCGAAGAATAAATTAATATATTACATAACTATGAAGAAGGATACTGTGATTTTTGATCTTATTGAAAAGGAACGCCAGAGGCAGCTGAACGGCATTGAACTTATCGCCTCGGAGAATTTTGTAAGTCCTCAGGTGCTGGAAGCCATGGGTTCGGTGCTTACAAACAAATATGCTGAAGGATACCCGGGGAACCGCTATTACGGAGGCTGTGAGGTTGTTGACCAGTCCGAGCAGCTGGCTATCGACAGGCTGAAACAGCTCTTCGATGCCGAATATGCCAATGTTCAGCCTCATTCGGGAGCACAGGCCAATATGGCTGTTTTCATGACCGTGCTTAAGCCGGGAGATACTTTCATGGGGCTTAACCTTTCCCATGGGGGGCACCTGTCGCACGGTTCGCCCGTAAACTCCTCAGGCATCCTTTACCGGCCGGTTGCCTATGGAGTAAAGGAGGAAACCGGCATGGTCGACTATGATATGATGGAGGAGATCGCACTGAAGGAGAAGCCAAAGATGATAATCGGGGGGGCATCAGCATATTCACGCGAGTGGGATTATGAAAGGATGAGAAAGATTGCCGACATAGTCGGTGCAATGCTTATGGTCGATATGGCGCATCCGGCAGGTATCATAGCAGCCGGCCTTCTTAAAAATCCTCTTAAATATGCGCATGTAGTTACATCCACAACACATAAAACACTGAGAGGACCGAGAGGAGGGATAATACTTATGGGTAGGGATTTTGTCAACCCCTGGGGAATAACCACTCCCAAGGGTGAACCAAGGATGATGTCGTCGCTTATTAATTCGGCTGTCTTTCCGGGTGTCCAGGGAGGACCGCTTGAGCATGTCATTGCCTCCAAAGCTGTGTCGTTTGGGGAGGCTCTCACTCCTGAATTCAGGGAATACCAGGTCATGGTCAGGAAAAATGCCGCGGTAATGTCACAGGCATTTATTGACAAGGGCTACAAAGTGATCTCAAACGGTACCGATAACCACCTGATGCTGATAGACCTGAGAACCAGATTTCCGGAAATTTCAGGTAAAAAAGCGGAGAATACCCTCGTCAGGGCTCATATTACAGTGAATAAGAACATGGTGCCCTTTGACAGCCGTTCACCATTCCTTACATCAGGACTCAGAGTAGGGACGCCCGCAATATCCACCAGGGGCATGAAGGAAGAGCACATGGGGATAATAGTTGATCTGATAGATGAAGTCATATCAGACGTTGAAAATGAGTCAGTTATAACAAGAGTAGGAGAGAAGGTCGTGGAAATGATGAAATCGTTCCCCCTTTTCACAATGTGAATAATATTTAACGTTCAATTTTCAAAAGAACTTATTTTATCGTACCTTTACATATTGTCCGTTGTTATTATTTTTCAGTAATGAGCAGCAAGAAGTTAATTTATATAGTAGACGACGATCCTTTTATCAACAAGCTGGTAGTTAAGAGGTTAACTTCCGAAGACTATAAGGTGGAAGCATTTGAATCGGGAGAGGAGTGCCTTGATGCCATGCATAAAAATCCTGACCTTGTGATACTTGACTACCTGTTTTTAAAGGAAAACCATGAGTTCATGAACGGGATGCAGGTTTTTGACAAGATAAAGGAGTTGAAGCCTGACACACCAGTAATAATGCTCTCAGGCCAGGATAAAGGAGAGATAGTTCTGGAGCTGGCCAGAAAAGGGATCGACGATTACATCATCAAGGACAATAATCTCATTGATAACCTCAGCATAGCCATCAATGAGGTATTTCAGAAGATCGCCTGAGATCTATTTCAGAATAAAATTGTAAGTGATCGTACCCTTCTGTATTGCAGGGGCATCGGGTTTTGCATCGAATGATGCCTGAAGTGCAGCCTCTTTTGCAACCCTGAGAAGATAATCGTCAAGTATGGTTGTACCTTTGAAGCCCGGATTTGCCTGGATGACTTTCCCTGATCTATCGACACTGACCTCAACAACAACTCTTCCCTCTTCCTGGGAGTCGTACTGCGGAAGCGGGAGTTTCTGGAATCCCCGCCCTCCCAGGTCATATGAAATGCCGCTATTCCCTGTTCCTCCCCCATCGCCGCGATTCTGTGAGTTAAGGTCGCCTGATGGCACTCCCTGGTTGCCCTCTCCTCCTGCTACTCCTTCGCTGGTCGATGAGGTTCCGGCATTCCTGGAACCCTCGAGGGCCTTTTTAGTACGGTCCGTTATGTCGGCCTGGCGTTTCTGCTCGGCTTCTATCTTTTTTCTATCAATCTCCTCCTGTTCCTTTCTGATCCTTTCGGCTTCAAGCTGCTCCCTGTGTATTCGTTCGGCCTCTATCTGCTCCTGCCTCTTTCTCTCAGCTTCCGGATCGACCTTCTTTACTTCAGGCGCCTCTTCAGTGTCCTGTGTAAGGATCGGCTCATCGTCTGTCACGATTTCGGGTTCTGACGGAGGCGGAGGGGAAGCATCCTCCTGACTTGCAGGAGCAGATGGTTCAATCAGCCCCATACCTGTATCATCGGTTCCGAAATTCACAAGAATACCCAGTTCGGTCTCGGGCGGGGGAGGAACCGAAAACCCGAAGAGAAGGCACAGGGCAAGTATAGCCAGGTGCAATATTATCGTCCCTGCTATTCCTTTTCCCCTTTCGGATGGAAAATGGTAGAGATCGTTATTTGGGTGTGGTCGCAATTATCAGCTTATAATTGTTTGCCTGGGCAATGTTAAGAACCTGTACAACGCTTTCAAACGGAACGCTCTTATCGGCGTGAAGGGATATATATATATCGGGATTGCTGCCCAGTTTCTCCTTCAGGACAGCTTCAAGCTCTGTGATTGTTACCGGTTGCTGTTCAACATAATACCGCTGGTCGGCTGTAATTGATACTGTAGTCTGAGGTTTAGCTGAAGTTTGTGCACTCCCTTTTGGAAGCAGAAGTTTTAATGCGGTCGGATGTACCAGGGTGGATGTCAGCATAAAGAATATCAGAAGGTTAAAGACCACATCGGTCATTCCGACTGAACTGAAATTAATGCTGATTTTATTTCTGTTTGAAATAGCCATCTTATCGACTTGGTTTTACGGGTTCATTTAAGATATCCATGAATTCAGTGAGCGTGGCTTCAAGTTTAAAGACCACCCGCTCTACTCTCACAACAAGTATGTTGTATGCAAAATAACCCAATATGCCAACAATAAGGCCTGCTACCGTCGTGATAAGAGCCGTGTATATCCCGTCAGACAGCAGCGAGACCTCAATATTGTTTCCTGCCTGCGACATAGCGTAGAACGATTGTACCATTCCAATTACCGTACCGAGGAATCCAAGCATGGGTTCGGCTCCTGTGATCGTTGCCAGTGTCGGAAAACTTTTTTCAAGCTTGGAGATCTCGAGTTTTCCGACATTCTCAATGGCTGTGCTGATGTCCTGCAGCGGCCTGCCAAGCCTTGATATGCCCTTCTCAACCATCCTGGCGGACGGACTGTCTGTGGATCTGCATAATGCAAGCGCTGCTTCGATCTTGCCGTCGTGAATATAATCCTTGATCCTGTTCATGAAATTCTGGTCTTCCCTGGTAGCTTTCCGTATAACATAATATCTCTCAATGAAGATGTAAGCGGCGACCAGGGAAAGGAGAACGATAGGGATCATAACCCATCCTCCCTTAAGTGCGAAATCGAAGATAGTCATGTCAGCCTGGGTCGTGCTTCCGGCCGGAAGAGAGATGTCCTGCAAAATGAACTGTAAAAATCCCATACCTGTTATTTTAATTCGTTACCTGTTAATATTCTGCTAATTAATTCACGTGCGAAGATATTAAAAAACGTATTCAAACGGCATTCTATTATGTGCGGTTAATAACAATGCCAGAATATTTATCAACTGAATTATTCTGAATTTACCAGGAACAGCGTGAGCGCTATTGTCCTGACAACTCCGGTTCATCTTCCTTTTTCATCTCCGAACTCAATCTCTTTTTGAAGAGATCGGAAAACCTGTCAAAATCCTTCTTGAAGAAGACACCGAAACCCTGTGTATAGTCGGACTGCCTTCCTGTATATGGATTATTGAACCTGTTGAATACCTTGAACCGGATATTCTCGGTAAGCTTGTATTCTATATCAAAATCGCCGATAAGCTGATCGGTATTATCTGTTTGTCCTCCGGTTCCCCTGACATCAAAGTTGCCGTTTATTGAGACCCTGTCATTAAGCAGCTGAGTGGAGAGAGCCAGCTGTACCTCATTGGAACTGAAGTCCTTGTATCCCGGTCTGTAAACGAAGCCGACGTCAAAATCATTGCTTATCTGCGACACCCAGTTGCTGAGCTGGTTTGAGACCATCTCGGTGGTTGTGACGGCCATGGCCGATGTGCCCGTGGATGTTGTGGAAGCAAATGATGACCCGTATGACGGATCCGAATAGAAGCTGTTCATTACCAGGAGGTACAGAAACTGGCGACTGAGTTCCTCTTCGGTGGAGATCACATTTTTAAGATAAGTTCTCGTGGCTTCATCCGCCATCGGGAGGAGAATATCCAGGCCTACGATTGGATTGAAAAGGTTTCCCGACAGATTGATATGACACTCAACAGGGATCCTTTCATCGTATTTCTGATCCTGGAGCAGCTCCCCTAATGAAGCCTTTAGCTTGTATATTGCCTTTATATTGATCTCAGCATTGTCAATATCACCGTTGAAAGTAATCGTTCCGCCATTCTCAACACTGAATGGCTTGTTGAAAATATTGCCAAGCGTGAAGAGGTAATCGCCATCCTCGATTACATAGTCGCCGACTATTTTAAATTCATTCTTTTCGTTTATGTTGATGTTGAGATTTCCTGATCCGTGGCCTTTCATAATGTCACCTACTTTTGAATCGAAAATCAGCTGGACCTCCGCATCCGGTGTAACTTCCAGATCGAAATTCAGCACCAGCTTTATTTCCGGCACAGGTTTCTTTAACGGTTCCTTTACAGCCCGGATAATTGTATCAACCGCATCCTGATCGAAGAAGCTGATGTACGAGTATTCCGAGACTGTTTCGGTTGAATTAAGCGGGATGAAGAACCTCGTGTTTCTGTCGCTCCTTGCCGAAATGTCGAAAGTAAGGGTGCTTGCGTTATTTTTGATGGTGGTGACACCCGTAGCGAATGCAGTGCCATAGAAGTATTCGTTATCCCTGGGCCGTGTATTAAGCGCCATCGATTCATTAAGCGTTATCATCAGATCAGCCTGGTAATCCCTGAAATACCTGTGATTTATTGAACCGTTAAGGATAGCTGTCCCTCCTCTTTCATCATTCAGCTTCACATTGCTGAAGATAATCCTGTCCCTTTCAAACATTATTGAGTCTCTCAACGTATATTTTGTCTGGAGGTAGTCAATCTTTATTGATGCGTCTTCGACCATGAGAGCTCCTTTAAGAACAAGCTGGTTGAGTTCACCCGAGAGATTTACATGGCCGGTAGCTGTTCCAGCGATCCCTGAGGCAAACACCCTGAGAAGCGGGTTGAGGGCATCAACCGGAAGGTCTTCGGCCACTCCGTCAAGCGAGATCTTCTTTGTTGCCGGATCATAGTAGCCATTTATATCAACCATCTTTTTACCGCCCAGGTCGTTCCCGGCATGGATCTCCGCAACCTTCCTGTCGGAATCCCAGGCTGATGTGACAGACAGATCGCCATACTCACTCTCGAGCATTGAAAAACCGTTTACCTTCAGGTTGCTGACAAGAAGCAGATCCCTGTATATGCCTGTGACTAGAACATCCCCGTTAAGCTCTCCCTTTAATCCGAGCGGGACCCTTTCGGCATTTTCCCTCTTTTCAGCAAGATAATTGAGCGGTGAGATATCTATGCCATTGAATTCAAAATTCAGAGTGTCATTCGGATCTTCTGAAACAGACCCATTAACAAGATATGAATGCTCGTTATTGTTGATGAAAAGCTTATTGAACTTAAGGGCACTTGAGTCGAGGGCTATCGAGGAGCTGTTGATCTTCCAGAGCTTGTTGCGGACGAAAATATCTGTTGAGTCAATAATGATATCGAGCATCGAATTGCCGTTCTCCTTCCTGCTGAACCGGCCGCTTGCCATGAATTTGCCGCTGTTCAGCACTTTTTCATGGTTATCCCATCCAAGGTCCAGGAGGAAGATGTCAGTTTTCGTATCAAGATTCACAAAAAATCCTTTAAGCTCTGATTGTTCCAATATGCTTAATGAGGAGCTTTTCAGTTCTATAGCCAGTTCATTTGAAGATGTTTTACCATCCAGAACCAGGTTGGTTAACGTATTGTTCCTGAAGCTCAGGCTCTTCGCCTCTCCTTTGACCCACATTATGCTGTCGGTGAACAGAGTTCCGCTGAGCCAGCTCTTTTCCGATATCAGGAAGCCGGTTCTGAAAAAGTTGTTCAGCATGTCGGTGTTCTTAAAGCTGATGCTGAAAGTGAAATTGTTCTCAGGCAGCTCATCGTCATCATCGGGTTTCAGGAACCTTGAAGGCATAAGTCCGGAAAGGATTTCCCTGAACTGCGTTCCAAGCGATGAAAAATCATAGTATCCTCTGAGGTCAGCATCAAGGTAATCGGTTCGCAGACTTATCGCAGGCCGGCTGTTTTCAACGAAGGTCTTAACGGAGAAGTTATAGAGATCGAGTGTATTGCCGAATCTCCTGATCCTTGAATTGAGCAGCTTTATTTCGCCATCGATATTATTGATATTGCTGCCCTTGAAATTTGCCGTCAGGAGCATTGAAAGAGAAGAGCTGGTGTCCTCCCTGTCTATGTTCAGTTTGTTCAGGTTGGCATTTGCAAGGTTAACCGTGAAGTCAAATTCAGGCAGCTCCCTGTTGAAGTTGAACATACCCAGTATATCCATCCTGATGTTGCTGTCGGATACCTTGACGCTTCCATCCCAGGTCTTTTCTGTGAAAATACCGTCAAGGGCTATGTTACGATACTTGTAGCTGTTAATCTCCATGCTGTCGATCATTCCCGAGAGGCTGCCTGAAAACTGCTTCAGCGACCGGGCTACTCCATCGATATTGGTTTTTATGCTCAGGTTGCCAAGCAGGCCTGGGTTTTCAGTAAGATACCCGAGATCTACATCAGTGCCCGTTACGAGTCCGCTCACCCTGAACCTGTTAGGTTTCTCTGGCCTCATCGAGATATCTGTCTTTATTGATCCAACGCTGGTGCTCAGCTTTCCATAAGCGACAAAATCAGTTGTAAATCCCGTGAAGCTTCCGGTGAATGTAAAAGTAGCCAGCTTATCCAGTATTTCAGGCAGAATCAGTTTCCCCCTGCCCGGTATAGTTATCTGACTGAGCTCCTCTGAATTCGAACGCAGGCTGTTTATGCCGAAAAAAATGAAAGAGTTTTCAATTTCGGGCAGGCCAGAAAAATCGAAGTCACAATTGATGTAGGTGTGATCTTTCCAGGACAGTTCAACGTTTCTGCCCCGGAGTTCTGCCACTGTCCCGATTACCTTTCCCGATACCCATAGCGACTCATCGATCCCTTCTGCAAAGGGAGCAAAATACTTCAGATCAGAAAAATAAACCAGTGACCTGTCAAGGAGAACATCAAGCCTCACATCATTGAAAAAATCATGGAAGGTTGTTTCGGTGCTTATTCCTGCATGATCGATATTCAATATTGAACTGTCGCAGCCCACAAAGGCAGATGTGAAAAGGACACTGTTCCTTGATAATTTAACGTCACTGGTCATTCTTCTTACCATGAACCCTGATGAATCGGTAAACCCCAGGTCGTAAATGCTGAAGGTGGTTGTGTCGTTCACGATATTAAGATCCTCAAGTATGCAGCTGATGGCAGAGAGTTGCAGTTTATTAAGGTCGAGCCGGGTTTTGCTTTCAGGTCTCCGGTGATTTGCAATT
>Ga0105099_10000725_pt1 | contig 22012 bp, 24 predicted proteins | sample PPLLak3cmMay2015_2_FD_79138 | JGI IMG/M metagenome (GOLD analysis project Ga0105099, IMG submission 79138) | Freshwater sediment microbial communities from Prairie Pothole Lake near Jamestown, North Dakota, USA - PPLs Lake P8 Core (1) Depth... | ecosystem: Environmental > Aquatic > Freshwater >... | reverse complement strand
GAAAGGTTCTTTTGACCCATTTTGGAGCAGAAGAGAGGCTTTTCTTCTCCCACCTTGTGCATTAAACGGGGCAGGCTCCCGGAATGGTCCATCTCGGTGTGATTGCTGATCACATAATCTATTTTTTTGGGATCAATTATTTTCGATATATTGTCGATGAGTTGGTCGGCAAATTCAGCTTTAACAGTATCTATAAGAACTGTTTTTTTATCCAGAATCAGAAAAGCATTGTAACTTGTCCCAAGGTCGGTTGAATATCCATGAAAATCTCTTATATTCCAGTCAGTAACGCCAACGTCATAAATATCTTTTGCGATTTTTACGGGTTTCATCTTTTTTTCCTGAAAATTATTTTATTAATGGTTGCAGGACTCCCGCTGCCCGGGATGTGCCGGGCATAAAGCTTAGCGGAAGCGGCAGAATTTATTCTTTTTCAAAATCATCTTTTGAAGCCCCGCAAACCGGGCATTCCCAAGTATCGGGAATGTCTTCAAATTTAGTGCCTGGTTTTATTCCACTATCAGGGTCGCCAGCTTCAGGATCATAAACGTAACCGCAGACTTTGCATATGTATCTGTTCATCATAATCTCCTTTTTTGTTTAGAGTTTATCTGTCAGTTCAATTACTCTTTTTTCTATTTCATCACGAACGCTTCTCATAAATTCAATTGATTTTCCGGCAGGATCGGGAAGATCCCAGTTTTCTGTTTTGGCTCCCGGAACAAAGGGGCATTCTTCTCCGCAACCCATGGTTATAATAATATCTGGTTTTTCCTTTGATAGAGCCTGCTCTATTGATTTGGGTTTTCGAAATCCCATATCTATTTCTTTTTCCTGCATGGCTTCAACCATAAGCGGGTTGATTGCATCAACCGGAGTGCTTCCGCCGTTTAAAGCATCTATTTTGTCCCCGGCAATATATCGGGCAAAAGCGCTTGCCATCTGGCTGCGGCATGCATTTTCTCTGCATATAAATAGGATTGTTTTTCTTCCGATGTAGGGCGTTAAAAGCTTTTGCACCGCTTCCCTGATGTCATCTGATGCTGTTGGGTGTGATTCCATATCACCCCGCTTTTCTATACTGCGGTATGTCAGGCTTCCTTCGAAACCGGCGCCGACAGCATCGAAAAAATATTTGGAGGTAAGCTTCATGCCTTCAAAAAGATTGGCTCCTTTTGTTGCCCCGAGCGCAAGAAGAAAGCCGCGCCGGTTTTTACGTCCAGGATCGGTAAGCTTGAGGCGGTATTTGCGCGCCCATAATGTCTGGCTTCTGTCTATCAGGGCTTTAGTCTGGGCCGGAGCATTGTAAAAAAAGATTGGAGTGGCAAGAATAATAATATCAGCCTCGTGGAAAAGGGGATAAATTTCATTCATATCGTCATCTATCGGACAGGTCCCCTTCTTTTCACACACACTGTATTCCATGCATGGCATAATATTTTTTTTTGCGATTTCAATTACATGTGTCCTGACTCCTGCCTTTTCAAATTCATTCATGAAAGATGAAAGAAGAAATTCGGTATTTCCTTTTTTTCTGGGACTTCCCATCAGTCCAAGTACCAACATTATTTAATCTCCCCTACCGCAATCAAAAGTGCAGCTTTAATTCCGTAAGAATACGTCAGAATATACCTATGTCAGCCCCTTTGCTGCAATATAATATTATGCAACAGTCTCATTTTGAATGACAACTCTTGCAGGTTACAGGACCGGCCTTTAATCCGGCATTGGTTTTTTCACGGTGGCACTTCTGACACTGGTTCATAACTTTTTTCTTTTCAAGCTTTCCTTCATCTTTCAGCTTCTGGACTATCCCGGCATTCTGTGGAAAAAGGTTATGGCACATGTTGCAGTCGCCCAGAGCTTTTTGATGAAGATGATGCTTTACCGGAACATTTCCGGTTTTACCCCCCGGAAGAATAATATCCTCTGCTCCTTTATTCTGTGCCCATAAAAGAGTTGAAAAAAGAAGAACGGATGCCCCAAACAGTATAATAGTCGTTCTTTTATTCATAATATAATCCTTTAAAATTAATATGCTTCATCATATGAAAGATCTTTTTCAGTCACTTTTCCCTTGAAAAGATTATATGCCCATGCCTGGTAGGCAATAACCGCGGGAATGAAAATAATAACAACAATCAGCATTATCTTTAAAGTAAGGGGGCTGGAGGATGCATTATGTGCTGTAATGCTGAATTCGGCGCTTATGTTTGATGGAAGCATATCAGGATACAATCCTATTATTCCGAAAAAAACAGATCCTGCAATTATAATTGAGGATGAAAACCAGGCCCTGAAAAGATTTTTTCTTTTAATGAAAAAAATTGAAGCAAAAAGAGCCATAACCGTCAGAAGAATATCCAAAAAGAAGGCAGGCTTTGCGAAAAAGTTATCGTATAGTTTTGTATAAAACCAGCTTGAAACCAAAAACAGAACTGAAGAGATTAAAAGCAGAGGCCAAATCCTGACGGCTGTCGATACTGCTCTTTCGTGAAGATCGCCATCTGTTTTAATGGATAACCAGACAGCTCCATGAAATAGAAACAGGAATAAAAACAACAAACCTCCAAGAATTCCGTATAAATTCAAAAGGTCAAAAAACGAGCCCTGAAAGACCCCGGCCCTATCTAATGGAAGCCCCTTGAATATATTGGCAAAGACAATACCGAACAGAAGAGCGGGAAGCAGGCTTCCGGTAAAAATAGAAATATCCCATATGTTACGCCAGCTTTTTTTATCCACCTTACCCCTGAATTCAAAAGCTACTCCCCGCAGGATAAGGGCAAAGAGTATTAACATCAGACCCGAATAAAGCGAAGAGAACATAATGGAGTATGCGCGCGGAAAAGCAGCAAAAGTAACTCCGCCGGCAGTAATGAGCCATACTTCATTACCGTTCCAGAGGGGGCCGATTGAATTTATCATTATTCTTTTTTCCAGGTCATTTTTTCCAAGAAAAGGGTACAAGAGTCCTATTCCGAAATCAAAACCATCGGTCATAAAGAAAATAGCCCAAAGCAAACCCCAAAGAAAAAACCATATTGTCTGCAGCTCCATTTTTACCCCCAGGCTCTGAAGATTTCTTAAAAAGAATGATTTTTCATAAAATCATCAGAAGAAAATTCGGTCCAGCCTCATAACACAGGGTTCTTTTTGGCATTTTTGATGATCAAGTAAAAACCTGCAATTCCCAGAAGCCCGTAAACAAGTATAAAGGCTATAAGAGAAATAAGAACCTGTGAAGCGGCCAGCGGTGACACTGCATCAGATGTTTTCATAATTCCATGGACAATCCATGGCTGCCTTCCAACCTCTGCCAGCACCCATCCAGCCTCGATGGCGATGTAAGGCAGCGGAATAGACAACAACATTACCTTCAAATATAAGGGGCTTTGAAGAAGCCTGTTACGTTTAAACCATCCGATTATTGTAAGAAGGATAAACATAGATCCCAGGCCCACCATTGTTCTGAAGGAAAAAAGGGGTATAAGTACCGGCGGTCTTTCTTCTCTGGGAAAATCTTTAAGCCCCTTAACTTCCGCGTTTATATCGTGGTAACCAAGAAAACTCAAAAGTCCGGGGATGGCGCCTATCTCAATCAAGTTTCTTTCATTTTTCTCATCAGGAATTGCAAAAAGAGTAAGTGGCGCTCTCGTGGCGGTTTCCCAGTGCGCCTCCATTGCGGCCAGTTTTGCGGGCTGGACTTCTGACACGTGAACCCCGTGCATATCCCCTTCGATGGCCGTGAAAACGGAAAAAATAAGCCCGAATATTAAACCGATTCTGAAAGATTTCGTAAAAAACTGGACAGATTGATTCTTGAGCAAATGGTAGGCGCTTATGCCCATTACAAAAAAAGCACTTACAATATAAGCTGCGCTGATCGTATGCAGGAACTGGAGAACGGCAAATTTCTGGAAAATAACAGCTGAAAAATCTGATAGCTCAGCCCTTCCGTTGCGCAGGATATATCCCACAGGGTGCTGCATCCAGGAATTTGCTATTATTATCCAAACGGCAGAAATTGTTGATGCACCTGCAATAAGCCACATTACGGCAGCGTGGGCTTTCGGGGAAAGTTTTTGCCACCCAAATATCCAGACGCCTATAAGCGTTGACTCAAGAAAAAAGGCGGCTGAAGCCTCAATTGCAAGCAAAGCTCCGAAAATATCTCCTACAAATGCGGAATAGCGTGACCAGTTTGTCCCGAACTGGAATTCGAGAGTAATTCCTGTGACTATTCCGAGGCCAAAATTTATTAGGAATATTTTTCCCCAGAATTTGGTCATGGAAAGATATATCTTCTCCCCGGTTCTGGCGTATTTAGTTTCCATTATGGCAATCATAATGGAAAGCCCCAGCGTGAGCGGAACAAACAGGAAATGAAACATGGTGGCTGCGGCAAATTGTAAACGCGACAGCAAAACAATATCCATGAATGACTCCTTTTGAATTATTGAGGGTTCATGCAAAAACAGCTGGGGGCAACAGTATTTTGATTATGATGAACAGACTGTTATCCGCAAATGAAATCATTGAAAAGATAAAGATAGCCTATGCCTTACCTTCAAGCGTACATTGTGTAAAATCGATATCTTTTCCACAGGAGTTGCATTTATGCTTTTTATCAAACTCATCAGAAAATATTTCGACCTTTTTCCCGCATGAAGGGCATTTGCACATAAAAGATTTAAGGTGTTTGAATTGCTGATATCCCGGGCAGTGCTGGGGTGTAGACATAATCACCTCCGTGATTTTAATTGTTAAAATTTTTAAAGACCGATCTTTTTAGCTATTTCCCGGCCATAATCCTGAGCCATCTTTATTCCGCCACCCAGTGAACTTGATTTTAACCTCAGGGAGCCGCCTGCCATATCCATCTTAAAAATATTTTTCATGGTGTCGAAAATGCGGTCAGGCGCTTCACCGCTCCATCCGAAGGCACCAAAGGCGCCCCCTGCTTTTCCCGAAAGGCCGGCTTTTTCGGCAAGAAACAAAAAGGTCTTCATGCCCTGCATCATATCTCCATGATATGTTGCCGATCCGAAAACATAAGAATCATATCCATCTATTGCAGCTTCATTTTTTATCTCGTTGACGTTTACAACGGAAGCCTCGGCACCCGCAAAGCGGAGGCCTTCGCCAATGAGCTCAGCTATCTGTTTGGTTTCACCCGTTCTTGTTGCATAAACTATAAGAGCTTTTGACATGATAGAATCACTCCATTCGAAAGACTTGCAGAACAAAAGGTTATTAAGCCAGGTGAGGAGACAGTCTGATCACATGAAACCGTATCCCGCCCTGCTTAAGTTTAGCTGTTTAAATCTTGCCATTCTTATTTGATCCTATGATCAACGCCTTCAATTTTACAATCCGGAGTATAACAAGTGTTATCGAGAAATTCACATTTTTGCTTGCATGAAGGACACTGATCTGGCGGAAATTCGGCCTCAAGAGTATACCCGCAATTTTTACATTTCCAGCTTGACATTATATCACCTCCCCCTTTTTTTTTATGCTTTCCACAGGCCGTGAATATTGCAGTATTCACGTGCAGAGACTTCCTTGGCATCTACTGTAAAAAAGGCTTCAGGAATTTGCCCCGGATTGAGAAACTGACGGTAGACTTTCCCGTCTGCTATTATGTCTATCCACTCGATAAAATGTTTTTCTTCCATAGGATGGGCAACGCTTCCGACTTTGACTTTTATGCCTCCTGAAGTTTTTTCTATCACCGGAACATGTTTTTCTTTTGCTGCATCTACGGTGTTTTCAACCATAAGCTTCATGGGTTTTCCGCAGCATACAAGCTGACCTACACTTCCGTGTAAAACCTCTACGATATTCCCACAAACTTCACATTTGTAAACTTCAAGTCTTTTTGCCATGTTATCTCCTTTCCTTATAGATATTAAGTTACTGCTGGAGTTTTATTATAATTATATTGCGTAATAATTAATAATTTTCTCCAAGCAGCTCAAAATGCGCTTTTGGATGAGCGCATGCAGGGCATAAATCCGGAGCCTCGTTATCTTCATGAAGATACCCGCAGTTCCGGCAACGCCAGACTTTCTTTTCCTTTCTTTTAAAAACTCGGCCTGCTTCAATATTGGCAGCAAGTGTCATATACCTTTTTTCATGCTGTTTTTCCGCCACCGATACCTTTTCAAAGACTAAAGCTATTGCTTCGAAACCTTCCTCTCTTGCTGTTTTGGCAAAAGACGGATAAAGATTGGTGTGTTCATGCTTTTCACCTTCTGCCGCAGCCCTTAAATTTTCAAGTGTCGTTCCAATTTTTCCGGCAGGAAAGGATGCGATAATTTCAGCTTCACCGCCTTCCAGAAAATTAAAAAATCTTTTCGCATGTTCTTTTTCCTGGTTTGCAGTTTCTTCAAAAATAAACGCTATCTGCTCATACCCTTCTTTTTTGGCTTTGCCGGCAAAATAGGTGTAGCGGTTGCGGGCCTGGGATTCACCTGCAAACGCGGCAAGAAGATTTTTTTCTGTTTTTGTTCCATTAATTTGTGCCATAAATTAACCTCCGGAAAATAATATTATTAAATCAACATTAGTGATAATAATTCCTATTAATAACTTTGCAAGATATTTTTTGAAAAAAACGTGCTATATAAAAAAATCGGCAAAGGGAAAAAAAGTGTAAATCAAAAAATGAAGTTATATTGGATAGATAAAATACAGTAATATTTCCAGGTTAAAATAAAAAATGTTTAGCAATTTTTTTCTTTGTTTTATAGCATGCAGATAATTATATTGCAATAAATAGGTGGTTTCCATTTGGAAATCGCCCTTTTGAGCGGTTTCAGTGTCGATCTGCGGAACTTCCTTGAGCTTGTTCCATGCTGCTTGCGGCGGGGAGCTTCAAACGATATTTCAGTTGCACAAATCTGTCTATGATAAGCAACATCTGCTTCAGTAAACAAATATTAATTCATTTAGACGCTGGGTGATCAGGAAAATTATTAAAAGGAGGGCATCATGAGATTCGGATCATTTGAGGAACTTGTTAACTTTGCAATTGAAAAAGAAAAGGAAGCTGCTGCGTTTTATGAAGAGGTCGCCGGTCGGGAAATATTTTCCGGTTCAAAAAAAATGCTTTCAGATTTTGCAAAGGAAGAAAGAAAGCACCAGAAAATGCTTGAAGATGTATTATCAGATAAAGGGAAGCTTTCTAATTACAAGCTGGAGTGGGTGCCGGATATGAAACGAAGCAATTATCTTGTTGAAATGAAATATCAGCAGGGCATGCATTACAGGGATATACTGGCAATTGCCATGAAGCGCGAAGAGAAAGCCCTTGAATTTTATAATGATGCAGCACGCGAAAATAAGAACGAAGATCATGTCAGGATATTCAGGATTCTTGCCCAGGAGGAGGCCAGGCATAAGCTCGGGCTTGAAAAATTATACGATGATTATATGGCAAAACAGGGGGATTAACGCTATAGCCCAACCCGGCTTTTATATTTGGGTAATATCTTATGCGGGGTGCCTGACATTTCTGCTTGTGCAACAATAAGTTATTCAATCTTCGCCCGCTGGAGGCGCAGGCTGTTCCCGACTACTGAAATGCTGCTGAATGCCATTGCTCCTGCTGCAAGTATCGGATGAATCTGACGAAGAAAGCCGGGAAAAAATTCAAACGGCTGCAGAATTCCGGCCGCAACCGGGATAAGTATTATGTTGTAAAAAAAAGCCCAGAAGAGATTCTGTTTTATAGTCTTCATTGTTGCCCTGCTGAGTTTTACTGCTTTTGACACGCCAATCAGATTTCCGCCTGAAAGTATAATATCAGCTGTTTCGATGGCAACATCAGTACCTGTTCCTATGGCAATGCCGATGTCAGCCTGGGCAAGAGCAGGGGCATCATTTATCCCGTCTCCAACCATTCCGACCATCTTTTTTTCTTCCTGAAGCTCTTTTATTTTCAGGGATTTTTCATCCGGCTTAACTTCCGCAAAAACTTTGTGTATATTTACATTTGATGCAATGGATTCAGCTGTCATTAAATTATCGCCGGTGAGCATAATCACTTCGATATTCTGTTTCTGGAGTTGCCTGACCGCTTCAGCAGATTCCGCTTTTACCTGGTCTGCCGCTGCAATCAATCCGAATAATTCATTTTCAACTGCAACCACCATAACTGTTTTACTTTCCATCTGAAGCAGGCGGATTGTATTTTCCGCATTTTCAATTTCCAAGCCGCGGGTTTTAAACCACCCGGGTTTTCCCACCATTGTAATTCTTCCATTTATAACAGCTTCCACCCCGAGCCCTCCCAGCGCCTTGAATCCTTTCAGCTCATAGAGATCAAGTCCTCTTTGCATCGCTTCATTAACAATTGCTTTCCCTATTGGATGCTCGGATCCCTTTTCAACAGAAGCTGCTATTTGAATAAGATCGTCCTTGCTGTTACATGCCGTTTCAAAAGGCAGGATATCCGTAATTGCGGGTTTTCCTGTTGTAATAGTTCCCGTCTTGTCTAAAACAATCGTCTCAAGCGCTGATGCTGTCTCGAGCGCCTTGCTGTTTTTAAAAAGAATTCCATTTTCAGCACCTTTCCCGGTTCCGGCCATTATTGCTGTCGGTGTCGCAAGCCCTAGTGCGCAGGGACAGGCAATAACAAGCACGGCAACAAACCTTATCATGGCCGGAATGAAATCACCCCCCGCCCACCACCATATAATGAAGGTGATTAATGCCGATGCGAGCACAAAAGGGACAAAAACGGATGCAACTCTGTCTGCAACGGCCTGGATGGGCGCCTTGCTTCCCTGTGCTTCCTGCACAAGACGAATTATCTGAGCAAGAGCTGTTTCTTTTCCGACCCTTGTTGCCCTGAATTTCAGTAAACCCTCCACATTGATCGTTCCTCCGGTAACCGCGCTGCCAGTATGTTTGTCAACAGGCATCGGTTCACCTGTCAGCATCGACTCATCAACAGACGAATCTCCTTCGGTTACAATGCCGTCAACCGGAATTTTTTCTCCTGGCCTCACAATAATCATGTCGCCTGATTTAACTGCGGTGAGCGGAATTATTTTTTCTGTTCCATCCTCTGTTATTGTTGCGGTTTTAGGTGAAAGCCCCATTAGTTTTCTTATGGCTCCGCCGGTTTTCCCCTTTGTGCGGGATTCGAGCATTTTGCCAAGTTTTATAAGAGTGATAATTACAGCGGATGTTTCAAAGTAAACATGTCCGCCGGAAACAGGAAAGATGAGAGCTGCAAACGAATAGAAATAAGCAACAGAAGATCCCATTGCGACAAGCACATCCATGTTCGCACTTTTATTTTTAAGGCTTTTGTATCCGCCTAAATAATAATCCCATCCCGTATAAAACTGAACCGGGGTAGCAAGAACAAAAAAGAGCCAGTTTACCCACGGTTCATGGCTCCATGTTCCTGTAAGATGGAAATCTCTTGCCATGCTTAAAAGAAAAAGTGGAATTGTGAAGAAAAGCCCTGTAAAAAATTTCCGGGTCTGGTTTTTTATTTCTGCATTACGAGCTTCAAGCTCATAGTCTTTTGGATCGGATGATATGTCCGGAAGAATTGCCCCGTAACCTGCTTTTCGTATAGCCGAGACAATATCTTCAACCGAAGCTGCAGCGGGAATATATTCGACAGAAACACGCTCCGTTGCGAAATTTACCGATGCTTTCAATATTCCTGGAACTTTCCGGTTCAAGGCTCTTTCGATATTCATGGCGCAATTTGCGCATGTCATTCCTGTGACGGGAAGCTCAATTTTGCTTGTAATAGCCTTGTAGCCGAGGCTGTTTATCTTTTCAGTAATATCGCTTAAAGAGATCTCAACGGGTTCAAATGTCACTGATACCTGCTCTGAAGCAAAGCTTACAGATGTGGCTTTTATGCCGTTTAGCTTTTTCAAACCTCTTTCTATGTTGGCGGCACAATTTGCGCAGGTCATCCCGGCAACAGGTATTGAGAGCTTCTGTTCAGCCATAATTTTTATCCTTTAACATCATGCAAGAAGCCATAAGTCCGGAGCCGGAAATGTTCCAAGCTTCATTATTACCGGAGACCAGTTCATATTGATGATATAATTGTTACTGTGCCGGATAGTTGATCTGCTTTAAAGTGTTCAATATTTTTTCAAGAGTTGCCGGCATATCCCATTCCACATTTATGCTTTTGCTTTTAGGATCTCCTTCAACCTTTTTTACTCCTTCAATCTCAGATAGTTCATTTTTTATAGACATTACACAGTGACCGCAAGATATTGCGGGAATTATAAAAGTTTTGCTTTCCATTTCGATTCTCCGGGATAGTTGTTTAATGTTATGGATTTCTTACTGGTGATTGGGAGAAAGGGTGAATTGCTATCAGTCTCCCTCAGCAAGCAAAAGAACCGAATAAGAGGTATTTGTAGCCCAAGTTGCAAAAAATTAAGATTATTTCGTGGCCACAAATAGTGCCTATATTGCCATTAGTGGTGTTTAACAGCAGGTGGTCGGTTCAAGATACTGATATGCTATTTTCCTATTTTGCAATCCCCGCATCCGCATACCGGACATTCTAAAGATCGTTTTTCTTTGCTTTTTTCATCATGAAGAAGTTTGTCCACGAATGTTTTAAAGGCATGTCCGCATTCGGGACACAATGCATCAACTTCATCCTGCTTCTTGTTTTCCATTTTTATGTCCTTTCAAGCTTGCGGTTATAAGGCTGTTCAATAATCATGCTGTTTATGACTTTTTGCGCACTCAGGGCAAAGACCTATAAACTCAAGTCTGTGGCCGATAATTGAATAGTTGGTATAAGGTCTTACCTTTTTTTCAAGACATGTTTCGACCTCAAATGGAGCATCATCAAGGCGGCCGCATTTAACACATCTAATATGATAATGATTTTCGGGCGTTCCGTCAAAACGTTTGAGTGTTCCTACATTTTCAATCGTTTGAATTTCTTTTAATTCGGAGAGGACTTCCAGGTTCCTGTAAACTGTTCCAAGACTTATACGCGGAATGCGCTTGCGCACCATAGCATAAATTTCATCGGCACCTGGGTGAGTTTTTACTTTTTTCAGCTCTTCCAGTATCACCTTTCTCTGACGAGTCATCCTGTGATTTTGCCTTTTCAGCAAATTTTGATCTCCGGTTTTAAATAAATAATAATAAAGGCCAACAGCGTTATATATCATATTAATTTTTTGTTTTCAAAGACGATAAATGAGTCTCTTCAGGATCGGCAGTAAAAATGATGCGATTTGTTTTAACTTCAATCGGGCAAGTTAAAGCTCATAAATCATTTTATATGAAATAAGCGATTAAAGGTCGAGCCATATGTCCGCCTCATTGCCACAATGCGAACAGGTTGCAGTTCCCTTAATTTTTTCTGAAGTCTTTCGTTCTTTTACTGAAGAATTTTCATTTGTAGTCTGTAGTGAACATGTAATCACCATTTCAGCTTCGTTTCCGCAATGATCGCATTTACAAACCTGTTTTTTTATGATTTCTGTCATATCGTCCTCCTTGGTTACGGGTGTACACCTGAACTTAAATAGTTTCCATCCGGAAATGGCCCTTTTGGGCGATCCCTGTGTCAATCTGCGGGATTTCTTGTGCGACATACTATGCGTATGTCTCCGTGCAATCCCTTGATTTCCTTGAGCTTGCCCAAAAATTGCCTATTTCCGAATTGGAAACTTAACTGTGTCCGAGCTTGGTTTCCGGATGGACACTAAATATAACATCTGATCTGAAGCAATGTCCCCGGATACGGAGACGCTGTTTACTCGGAGCCCATAATGTCTCAGATCGCATGATCTATATTCCCCGAAGGCGCCCAGCTATGTTTTTTTGATCAATTTGAAGCTTCCATAGCTTAAATAGGATGCGTTATTTGTTTAAAAATGAGATTTGTTGTGTAAAATGTCAAGAATGAAGTTACATAATAATTAATAATGACCATATTGAAAAGTGGATTTATTGATGCTAATGGTAAAAAAACATAACGATATATTCCGAAAACACTATTAATATGTCATAAGATTAAGGTTTTTATGCTTTATTACAGGTGGTTATTTTGTGGAGGCGGCTGTGGCGGTAAGAGATAGGTTTATTTTCGTAAATGATGATCTGGAAAGCATAATTCGTACTTCGGAAGGCAATACCCTTCTTTCGGGTCTTGCCGAAAACGGCATATATCTCCCTTCGGCCTGCGGAGGAAGAGGGATCTGTGGAACATGTAAATGTGTTGTTACAGAGGGCGGAGGAACGATCTCTCCGGTTGAACAAAGACATATCGTTGAAACCGAAAGAAAAAATCTTTTTCGTCTTGCGTGCCAGATAAAAGTCACGGAGAATCTTAAAATTAATTTACCGGATCAGGTATTAAGTATAAAAAAGTACAGTGCAACTGTAATTTCAAATGATAATGTTACGCCGTTTATTAAAGAGCTTATCCTGAAACTCGATAATGAGAAAGAACTGAATTTCAAATCAGGAGCATATATACAGATTGATATTCCGGGCTTTGAGATCTCTTTTAGGGAATTCAGCGTTGACGGAAGATTCCGTGAATCATGGGACAGAGTAAATCTTTGGAGTCTTAAAGCAAGTTCCGAGGAACCTTTATTCAGGGCTTATTCGCTGGCAAATCCGCCTTATGAAAAAAATGTACTCAGATTCACGATACGTATTGCAACTCCACCTGCGGGGAAAAAGGAAATATCTCCCGGAATAAGCTCGTCATATATTTTTAGCCTTAAACCCGGGGACAATGTAACCTTAACAGGCCCTTATGGTGATTTTTTTATTAAGAATACTGACAGGGAGATGTGCTTCATCGGCGGCGGGGCCGGCATGGCACCAATGCACAGTCATATACTGGATCAGCTCCTTAATGTTAAAACCAGAAGAAAGATGACCTTCTGGTATGGGGCAAGGTCTAAACAGGATGTTTTTTATGCCGATGAATTCAGCGCGCTTGAAAAGAAATTCAGCAACTTCAAATATCATGTTGCCCTTTCCGAACCGCAACAGGAGGAAAAGTGGGAAGGAATGACAGGTTTCATTCATCAGTGTCTGCATGATAATTATCTTGTTTCACATAACAATCCGTCAGAGATCGAATATTACCTGTGCGGACCACCGATGATGATAAATATTGCGGTAAAAATGATCGAAGGCTTTGGAGTTAACACTGATATGATAGCCTACGACAAATTCGGATAGTAAAAATATAACTAGTCGATATAGTTTATAAATTAACCATTTACAGAATTACCCAGAAAGGAAAGCACTATGGATTTCAGCCTATCAACAGACCATGAAATTTTGCGCGATTCAGTGCGGAAATTTGCCGAAAATGAAATCCGGCCCGTAGCAAGAGAGCTGGATAAAAAAGAAGAATTTTCTTACGACACTATGCAGAAGATGGCAGAACTCGGTCTTTTCGGTATTTTCGTTTCGGATAAGTACGGCGGACAGGCAATGGATTATCTTTCATATATAATTGCGGTTGAAGAGATTGCAAGAATTGACGGATCGCATGCTGCAACGGTTGCAGCTGAGAACTCACTTGGTATAGGGCCATTATATTATTTCGGAAATGAAGATCAGAAAAAGAAATATCTTCCCAAGCTTTGCAAAGGCGAAACTCTCTGGGGGTTTGGTTTAACTGAAGCAAACGCTGGCTCGGACGCTGCAAATTCAAAGACAACAGCTGTGCTTGATGGGAATGAGTGGGTGATTAACGGGAGCAAAATATTCATTACGAATGCGTCTACCAATATCTCTGCGGGATCGACTGTACTTTGCCGGACAGGCACCAGAGATGACGGCAGACCTGAGCTTTCATGCATCCTTGTAGAGGCCGGGACGAAGGGGTATACTCCTAAGGTAATGCATGACAAAATGATGTGGAGGGCATCGAATACGAGCGAACTCTATTTTGAGGATTGCAGGGTTCCGAAGGATAATCTTTTGGGGCCACGGGGACAGGGCTTTTACCAGATGATGCAGACTCTTGACGGAGGAAGGCTATCAATAGGCGCTATGGGCCTTGGGGGGGCTCAGGGATGCTTTGATCTTGCGCTTAAATACAGCAATGAAAGAGAACAATTCGGTCAGCCGATTGCACACTTTCAGGTAAATGCTTTTAAGATTGCCGACATGGCTGTCGAGATTGAATGTGCCCGCCTTCTTCTTTACAAGGCCTGCTGGCTGCGCGACAATAATCTGCCTTTTTCAAAAGAAGCCGCAATGGCGAAATTATACTGTTCTGAGGCAATGTATATGTGCGCCAATCATGCTGTTCAGCTTCATGGAGGATACGGCCTGATGCAGGAGTATGATGTGGAAAGATTTTACAGGGACCAGAAACTCCTTGAAATAGGAGAAGGGACATCCGAAGTGCAGAGAATTGTTATAGCAAGGCATGTAGGGGCGTTGTAGTCCGCTATTGAACAATAGGAATGATTTTTAAGATCATGGGAGATAAAAAATGGGAGAAAGAAAAAAACAAGATGAAAGAAGCACAGAATATTTCAAGGAATTGACTGGAGATATTGCAGCGACCGTGCCGAAAGAACTGGATGAAATAGGAATAAGAATTAAAAACATAAGGGAAGAGAAAGGGCTTTCCCTTGATGAACTGTCAAAGCTGACAGGGTTTGACAAAGAACTCCTTGCGCATATGGAGGAAAATAAAGTTCAGCCCCAGCTTGGCACGGTAATTAAGCTTTCCAAAGCTCTTGACAGCGCTTTCGGGAGAATTGTTGCAGGCGTTGGAGACAAGCTTTACTCGGTTACCCGGAAAAATGAACAGATGAAGACATCCAGAGCCACCTCTCACGAAGGGGGAAAGCAGGTCTATACGTATATGAGCCTTGCTCCTGAAGTCAGGGGCCGCCATATGGAGGCTCTGATAGTAAGGCTTGAGGAAAATCCGGAAGATGATATGTCTGTGCATGACGGTGAAGAGTTTATTTATGTTCTTGAAGGTCTGGTTTCCTTAATAATAGGCGCAGATTCATTTGTGCTTGAACCGGGTGACAGCGTTTATTATCTTTCAACTACTCCTCATCTTATTGCGTCAATAAAAGGCAACGCTACAATACTTGCCGTGCTTTATGAGGGCTGATCAAACAGGCTGATTCTATGCCACGTCATTAGAGGGGGTGTAGAGTATGCCCTGCATTTATCTACCCCTCAAGGGGGTGCTGAAAAGAGTCCCGTTTATAGGGGTCAGGCATTGGAGATACTTTCTCGCCGCCAAGAACATAGCCGCCGTCTATTCTAAGGACGCTTCCCGTCATGAAGGGTGCGTCCTTTACTAAAAAACACACAGCTTTTACAACGTCTTCTATAGTTCCGGTCCTTTTAACAAGAGTATGATCTATGATAGCTTCTTTCTGAGCATCCGTCAGCAACCCCCATCCTCTTGTCTTTTCGCCGTGCCTTGTTTCGATTATGCCCAGCATTATTTCATTTACGCGGACATTGGGAGCTCCGAGTCTAGCCCATGTTTCGGTTAAAAGAGAGATGCCGCGGTTTGCCGCCGAGTATCCCTCATTGAAAATATAACTCACAGGACCCGACCTTCCGACCATGCCGGCAATGGAAGAGATGTTTATAACTACACCGTCTCCTGAAGCCCTGAGATACGGAAGAGAGCATTCGAATACCCATTGCTTCGCGCGAAGTGTTGTAGATACTTCAAGATCCCACTGGTCGCATGTATATGGGCCATGCACTACCGGCCATCCTCCCCTCTCTATATTGTTTATCAGGATATCAAGACGTCCGAAACGCCCGATAACTTTATCCACAAGACCCTGTATTTTATCTGTTTTCATAAGATTGGTTCTTGTTATGATGTACTGGGAATCAATTTCTGAAAAATCATGTTTCAGCTCATCAAGTTTCTCTTCCCAGTCGAAATAATTAAGGGCAACAATAAAACCCTCTTTTGATAGCGCAAGGCCGATGCCCTTGCCGATTCCTTTTACGGAACCGAGTACAAGTGCGACTTTGTTTTCGGTTTTCATAAAAACTCCTTAGTTGAATCTTGTCAGAGGATGTTGTTACAAAATAAATTTTGCTTAACCCATGAGAAAGCAAATACCAACAGAGCAGTATCATCCCATTTTAAAGCCTTAATATCGGATTCATTTAACGTGTTATGAGCTTCTTTATCATTTAAGAGATAAGATCTGAATCCGTCGAGATCATATAATGCCATCCTGAACAGATACCCGGATTTAATATCCAGTTTGCCTGGTATCCTCTGATTTTTCAGACTTATTACCTCCATGAGCATATCGTTCATTCTGTTGTACGGTTCGATATCCTGTTCAATGATCCATCTGCTAACAGTCTGTTCTTTGCCGTCATTGAAACCGAGGCAGTGCTTTTCTTTTATAATCATATAGTATTCCGTTAATTTTCTCGATTCCCTGTTGCGTGAAACAAGTCTTGCAAGAGGGTATGTCCGGCATGACGATGGCCGGTCCCTGTAAACTCGGCACCCGGAAGGCGTTACAAAAGGGCATATTGACCCGGAAGCAGAATCTGTTTTTAACGTGACTACCGGCAGGCCTGTTTCTGGTCCGGTATGATGAGATGTGTATGTTTTTAAAAATATACTGGAAGATATTTCAAGACCGTTTTTGAGCCTCAGTATGTCATAAGGGGTTAAGTACTGATTAAGATCCCGGCAGCATTCATTGAAGCACGAAAGGCGGCTTGTGCATGAGAAACTAAATTTGTCATCCGGATAGAGAGATATAAAATCATCTTCCATTATACGTATTCCTTCTTGTCAGTCTTTTTAAAGATGCCTCTGTAGATTTTCTGCTTTTTAAAGTAAAATTGTTCTATATGGTTTTAACAATTTGGTAAAGAAAGAAGCAAATAAATTATCAGGATCAGATTTATGGGAAAAGTTTCTTTCTATACCACAATATATGGTAGGCAATTTCAGGATGTAAGCAATCGGTTGTGATATATAGAGTCCTGTAAATATTTACATATTCTTATTTTCTATCGGCAAAAATCCTTGACATTAAAAATACGGGATGGTATTAGTGAACTTTGACAAAATAGACAAATCAACATGTTGATTTAAAAGGAAAAAAAGCTTTAAGCTCTGTTTGTTGACAGGCTATAGGGGAAAGTAAAATTTATAAAACTATAATAGAGGGCTTTGTATTAACGGGCCCGGTTTATGAAGGGGGGTGCTTACAACTCAGAATAGTTTAAATGAATGCGAGTCGATGGTTTGGAAAATGAATTTAATACAAACAACATTAGGAGGGATAATAGATGCCATCTTTTGTAATTGCTGAAAAATGTGACGGATGCAAAGGTGGGGACAAAACGGCTTGTATGTACATTTGCCCCAATGACCTTATGGTCCTTGATACGACTGCTATGAAGGCTTACAATCAGGAGCCCGATCAGTGCTGGGAGTGCTTTTCATGTGTAAAAATATGCCCCACCCAGGCAATTGAAGTCCGTGGTTACTCCGACTTTGTACCGCTTGGAAGCAGCGTAATGCCGATGATGGGTACCGAAGATGTTATGTGGACCTGCAAGTTCAGGAATGGCCTTATTAAACGCTTTAAGTTCCCCATTCGGACTACCCCTGAAGGTCAGGCTAATGCTTACTTGAATCTTAAAGGAAAAGACCTGAACAGCGGCCTTCTTTCAACAGAAGAGGCCGACGGGCGCGTACTTCCGACACCTAAGATTTAAGCAGTTTTGTTTTGAGCAAGTCCAATTGGAAAAAGATTAATTATGAATAAAATTTCTTAAGGAGGATTTAATATGGCATTACCTAATAAACCTTTGGGTGAAACAAAGGCCGTCAAAGATCCGGCAGTTGAAGAACGCGAAGTCGATATTCTTATTGTTGGTGGTGGTATGGCTGCCTGCGGAACCGCATTCGAGGTAAAAAAATGGGCTCCGGATGCAAAAGTGCTGCTTTGTGACAAAGCTGCCATGGAAAGAAGTGGCGCTGTTGCTCAGGGGCTTTCAGCGATCAATACCTACGTTGGAAAAAACAGCCCTGAAGACTATGTCAAGATGGTCCGCAACGACCTTATGGGCCTTGTACGGGAAGACCTTATTTTTGACCTCGGTTGTCACGTAGATGATTCAGTTCATCTTTTTGAAGAATGGGGTCTTCCGATCTGGAAAAAATCAGCGGAAGGCAAGACCCTTGACGGCAAAAAAGGCCTCACAATGGGCTCATTGAAAAAAGGAGCCGAGCCTGTCCGTACAGGTAAATGGCAGATAATGATCAACGGCGAATCTTACAAGAGAATCGTTGCCGAAGCCGCAAAACTTGCTCTTGGCACCGAAAACATCATTGAGCGCTGCTTTATAGTCGAGCTGCTTCTTGATGCCAACAAGCCGAATCAGGTTGCCGGAGCAGTTGGTTTCTCAGTACGTGAAAACAAGGTCTATATCATCAAGTGCAAAACCATGATGGTTGCATGCGGCGGAGCGGTAAATATTTACATGCCGAGAAGCGTTGGTGAAGGTAAAGGCCGCGCATGGTATCCTATATGGAACGCAGGCTCAACATACACAATGTGTATGAAGGTCGGAGCGGAACTTTCAATGATGGAAAACCGTTTCACGCCGGCGCGTTTTAAAGACGGGTACGGCCCGGTTGGCGCATGGTTCCTTCTCTTCAAGGCCAAAACATTAAACGGTCTTGGTGAAGACTTTGCGTCAAGTGACGCGGCAAAAGCAGAACTCAAGAAATACGCTCCTTACGGAACGGCTGCCGTTACACCGACCTGTCTGCGTAACCACCTCATGCTGTTTGAAATGAAGGCCGGACGCGGACCGATCATGATGGATACGGTTACGGCTCTTGCCAACCTCGGAAAGACAATGAGCAAGCAAGAACTCAAACATCTTGAGTCTGAAGCATGGGAAGACTTCCTTGATATGACATGCGGACAGGCAAACCTGTGGTGTGCTCAGGACTGCGAACCTGAAAAGAAAAATTCTGAAGTTATGCCTACAGAACCGTATCTGCTTGGATCACATTCAGGCTGCTGCGGTATGTGGGTATCAGGCCCGGATTTTGACTGGGTGCCTGCTGCTTACAAATGGGGTGATGGCGGAAAAGTTTACAACCGCATGACGACAGTTGTCGGTCTCTTTACATCAGGCGACGGTGTCGGATGCTCAGGCCACAAGTTCTCTTCAGGCTCACATGCTGAAGGCCGTATGGTTGCAAAGGAAATGGCAAAATTCGTACGCGATCATGCCGATTTCAAACCTGCCATCAAACAGAGCGCAGCAGAACTGGTTGACCTTGTTTACAAGCCGGTTAGAACATATCTTGACAACTGCAACTATACGACAGCAGTTGATATTAACCCGAACTACGTTAAACCTTCCGGAATGGCCTTGAGACTTATGAAGGCGACGCATGAATACGGCGCCGGAACGGCAACATTCTACCAGACCAGCAGCAAGAACCTTGAAATCATAATGGGTCTTCTTGCAACAATGCGCGAAGACTGCGAAAAGCTGGGTGCCGGTGACCTCCATGAACTTATGAGAGCATGGGAAATTTATCATCGTATCTGGACGGTTGAAGCACATCTGCGCCATATTCAGTTCCGTAAAGAAACCCGTTATCCCGGATTCTACTATCAGGCTGACTATCCGGGACAGGATGACAAGAACTGGTTCTGCTTTGTAAACTCAAAGTATGACCCGGCAAAGAAGGAATGGAGCGTATTCAAAAAAGATTACATCAAGATCATTCCTTGATTTACTAGTTAATTTAGTTTGTTAGTTGGATATACCTCCAGGTGTCGAAAGACGCCTGGAGGTTTTTATTAAGTTTAAAGTTTTACGTGATTCATGCCATAAGGCGATATCCGTTTGAAAATGTCCGCTTGCTTAAGGTTTTTACAGCAAAAAATTTTTGAACGTAGAAATCTTAAGAATCCGGACATTTCTGGAATTTTTCAAATTTGTTATATTAAAGGATATCGCCTTGGATGTTGGCACAAATTTTTAATAATAATTATTTAAATTAACTTTTTTAAGCACGGAGGGATAGCATGACAGCAGATAAAGCAGCTCCTGCTAGCGGAAGTGTGATGGTCGTCGGGGGCGGAATAAGCGGTTTGACCACGGCCCTTGAGACTGCGGAAGTGGGATATGAGGTCTTTCTGGTCGAAAAAAATCCTTATCTGGGTGGAAGGGTAGCACAATTAAATCAGTATTTTCCAAAGCTATGCCCTCCGACCTGCGGTCTGGAGATCAATTTCAGAAGAATTAAAGACAACCCAAAAATCAAGGTTTTTACACTGGCAGAGGTTCAAAATGTTGAGGGCGTACCTGGAAATTATGATGTTCAGATCAAGTTAACGCAAAGATATGTCAATGAAAATTGTGTGGCTTGTGATGAATGCGTTAAAGTCTGCCCTGTTGAAAGGAAAAATGACTTTAACTTTGGTCTCGATAACACAAAGGCCATATTCAGGCCTTTTGAAATGTCATTCCCAATGCGCTATGTTATTGACGGAGCAGTATGCAAGGGACCTGAATGCGCCAAATGTGTTGATGCATGTAAATACAGCGCTATAGACCTTAAGATGGAATCAAAGACAATTAACCTTAAAGTGGGCGCAATCGTATGGGCTACAGGATGGGCCCCATATGACGCCAATAAGATCGACAATCTCGGATTCGGTAAATATCCGAATATCATTACAAACATGATTCTGGAAAGATATGCTTCTCCCAACGGTCCAACAAAGGGGAAAATAATTCGCCCCTCCGACAGCAAGTCTCCGGAAAGCGTTGCCTTTGTCCAGTGCGCAGGGTCACGGGATGAAAACCACCTTCCTTATTGCTCTTACATATGCTGCATGGCTTCACTCAAGCATGCTACTTATATCAGAGAACAATATCCTGATGCCAAAATCTATATCTTTTATATCGATTTGAGAACTCCCGGCCTGAGATATGAAAAATTTTATAACAAGATAAAGGCCGACGACAAAGTGTTTTTCATCAAGGGCAAGGTGGCTGAAGTAAGTGAAGATCCTGCCACAAAAAATATTACAGTAGTTGCCGAAAATGCTGTAACAGGTGAAAAGGTCAGACAGACTGTAGAAATGGCCGTTCTTGCTACAGGCATGCAACCGACTGCAGCAACAAGCAAACCGCATGCGGAATTGAATTATAATCCTGACGGATTTATCATCAATGATTTCAATAAGGGCGGGATGTTTGCTGCGGGATGTGCCAACAAGCCTGCCGATGTAGTATCGTCGAACCAGAATGCTACCGGTATGGCCCTTAAGGCTATTCAAACCCTGGTGAGGAGGTAGGAGGTTATCAATGGATAAGAAATATGGCGTATATATATGCACTGGTTGCGGAATCGGAGAAGCTCTCAACATAGAAAAGCTGAGCGCGGTTCCTAAAGAAGAAGGCGTGGGCATAGTCAAAACACACCCGTTTCTTTGCGGCAAGGAAGGCCTGGAATTACTCAAGCAGGATATAGCCGGCGAGGGAGTCAATACACTTGTGATTGGAGCCTGTTCCCGCCGTGTCAATTTCGATATTTTCAGATTTGACGGCTGCATTGTGGACCGTGTCAATCTGAGAGAGCAGGTTGTATGGACCCATCCAAGCACAAAAAAAGCCGGAGAAGAAGGCGGCATCGACCATGTTCAGATGATGGCTGAAGATTATCTGAAAATGGGTGTCATCAAGGTAAAGAAGATAACACTGCCTGAGCCCTACAAACTCGACGCTTTTTGCAGGAAGATACTGGTTATAGGCGGCGGCATCGCGGGTATTTCAGCGGCAATAGATGCCGCAATGGCCGGATATGAAGTAACAATAGTAGAGAAGGAAAATTCTCTGGGAGGATATGCCGCGAAGGTGCGCAAGCAGCTTCCGGTTGAAAATCCATATGAGAATATTATTCCTCCTGTTATTTCAGCAAAAATTAAAGAGCTTGAATCATTGCCCG
>Ga0105099_10000724_pt1 | contig 22019 bp, 19 predicted proteins | sample PPLLak3cmMay2015_2_FD_79138 | JGI IMG/M metagenome (GOLD analysis project Ga0105099, IMG submission 79138) | Freshwater sediment microbial communities from Prairie Pothole Lake near Jamestown, North Dakota, USA - PPLs Lake P8 Core (1) Depth... | ecosystem: Environmental > Aquatic > Freshwater >... | reverse complement strand
TTTGCAGGCGAAGAGGTCTATACAAAGGCCATTAATGAGTATTTCAGTGCAATAAAAAACGGTAAATTCGACTCCCTGATGTCGGTAACGCCGCTCAGGGTGCATGTATGGGACAGGAACGGAAAACCGGTGAATTATTTAAGGGAAGAGCTTAGATGGCCCAGGTCGCAGCAGGTTGAACCTCTTTTTGAAGTCAACAGCGCGGTGTTTATAAACAGCAGGGAAAACTACCGGAAGCTGGAGGATCGGATAGGAGTAAAACCATTTTTATTCGAGATGGATCGGACCGATGCCCTGGATATCGATTACGAGGACGATTTCATGCTCGCCGAGTCAATGTTCAGGTTCAGGGGACTGCGATAGCATCCGCCTTATCTTCGCTGCAGCCGTTAAAATGAAAGGCTGGTAAAAGATCAGATGCATAAGATCCTTAAAAGTGAATTTCACACTGCTGAACCTGTTTTCTGCAAGCAGTTGATTGATATTTGAAACTGGTTTAGTCTCAGACGGCAGGCAATGCACATTCAGGTATGAATCAAGATTATTGCCCGAGATGTTCTTCCGGTAAAGAGAGGATATGTATTCTTTGAGAGCAGCTTTATCCCCCGCCGGAGCCAGGAACTCCGGATCAAAATCTAACTCATAATGCATCTTTTCAGCGTGAGGATTATAGTAGATCACAGGAATCCCTCTAACAAGGCTTTCATGTATCAGGCTGCTGAAACGTGTTATCAGCAGTCCGGCCCCGGCGAATTGCTCATCAAGGCCTGAACTGGAAGATCTGATAACATTTTTGTATTTTCTGAGGTCGCCATTGTCCCTCGGATGCTGAGAAATAAGATAATCAATGCCCGCCTCATCAAGGGCAGAGGTTATGTCATCAAGCCATCCTGTGCGGATATTATCGAAAATGTTATAGGTGAAATTGCAGTTTATCAGAACATACCCGGGATGTTTCTCCCCGGTTAGCGGCCTGAAATATCTCGGGTTCCCTGTGATGTAAAAATGCTTTCGCGGAATCATAAGGGCTGACCTGGTTCCCTGAATCATCACATCGTCGGCCCTCTGCATCCTCCTGAACCGGTCGCCGAAATTGATGATCGACTCCTGGATGCACACAACGGGGATCCCCAGCAGATGACAGTGTGAAATGACCCTGATAGCTTCTTTTGTCCAGTCGTTGTAAAGCACCAGCAGATCAGGACGGGACTCCTTAAGATGCCTGTAAGAGTATTTTTGGAATGGAATATTATTCTTCTCAAAAAAGAGGTCCGCATTCTCGGCCTTTCCCGAAGGAATATAATTAACGTATTTATAATGACGATCTTCAGTGATCAGGCAGAGCGTATTGTTTGCCAGGGTATCACTCTGGGAGTAGAAAGCCACAAGTCTTTCTTTATTCTCACGGATGACTGTATCTGCTTCAAAAAACGTTATATCCTCACCCGGTTCATCCTTTAAATGATCCCTGAATACCGACTCAAGGTGCAATCCGGCAGAGCCCCCGAAGCTCTTCCTGAATAAGTGTATAATATACACTATATCGCCTGAGAGCGGGCACCGGATTATTTTGTCAAATGGTTCCCCGGCCTCTTTAAAGGATGAGTTATAAAGGCATATTCTCATTTATTCCGAAAATATCTTTGACAGTATTGCTTTCCACACCTCGTACTGGTTGTATTTCTCCTTTATCAGCCTCTGGGCCGATTCAATGTACGGCTTCTGCGAGGCGGGATTCTTCATGTACCAGAGGCTCTTTTCAATATATTCTTCAGGCGAAAGCGCAAGCACGACATCCTTCTCATCGTAGAAGTTCAGGATGCCTTCATTGTCGGTTACCCCGAACCTGCCAAGCGAAAAGACAGTCCAGAACCTGTCCATGATCCCCTTTTCAACCTTCCATGAAGTTGCGTGTATTATAGGACATAAAGCCGCATGCTTAAGGGCTTCAACATGTTCTTTAACTGAGACGGCGCCCCGCCTGGTGCCGCGACCCGCTATATAGCTTCTTCCGGCAGAATCGATAAGAGGCTGAAGGTATGTATCCCATTCTGAGATGTTTCCCCTGTATTTGGTTCCCCAGCGCGATCCGACAAACGCCAGGTCATATCTGAAACCATCGGTTATGGGAACGCTCTTCATAATGTCCTGGTATGAAACTGTCATTGTTCCCCAGGGTATCCAGAATATCCTGTCCCTGTATTTGTCAGCTATCTTCTTTTTCTCAGGGAAGGAGTCAGTGTCGGTTTTTGCCCCGAAGGCATAGAACCTGTAACCCGAATCATTCAGCTGGTCAAGTTTCAGGTACTGGGGCCAGTGCCACTCCCTGAAAAAATTCACCGGGTCCGTGGTCCATTCCCTTCCCTGGCTCTCGGGACTCGCGTCAAAGCTGGTAAGCTTCTGGACAATTATGCTATCCCTGTGAGGCTTGTATTTACTTATGAGTTCGAGCGTGTCGGGACTGTTCCAGCAGATGTAGAGAGCAGGCTTTTTATGGTCGATCTTACCGGCATTGATATGAAAAGCATTATAACCCAGCAGCCTGAACGTTTCTGTCAGGTAGCTCCAGGGCCAGAAATTAGTGTGCTTTCTGCTGAAAAAATATTTCGGAATATATCCGGTGAGATATATATTCATAATGAGCTAATTCCTTGAAATGAATGATTTTAACCTGTTCAATATTGTCTTTGTGACATTGTTAACATCGTCAGAGACCTTCAGGAGGATAATCAGTGTTCCGAATATGATCGTCATCAGGGTGCTTCTTACAATTATATCAGCAATGAAATTCGGAAGCCCGGGAAGCAGGAGGCTTAAAAGATAGGTGATACCTGCTATAAGAAGCACAATCAGAATTCTGAAGTCGTAGGGAAAGAATCTGAATTTAATGTAAAGGAACATAACCTGCATGAGGTGAAAAATAAAATTGGAGATCAGCGCAGCAAGGGCGGCACCTGTTATCCCAAGTGCAGGTATTAATGCCAGGTTTGTAAGGATAACCATTATTCCGAAAGCGAATGTGAACCAGGTATTGTACCTGTAGCTTTTTGATAAGTTGATTATTGAAGAGCTGACTCCCGCCATCATGGTCACCACCGCTGACAGACCAAAGCAGAGAATGACATATTTACCGCTTAAGAACTCTGACGGCAGGATCTGGAATACATTGTTGATGTTCGCCCATACACCTGCAAAAACAAGAGTTCCGATGATTGCCTGGTTCAGGCAGCTCTTGAAATAGACCGATTTGATAGTGTCAGTGTCATTGATCTTCCAGGCGTCAGAGATCACACTCGTTGATATCCTGTTAAGGGATCTCGAGGGCAGCGACACAATTCCGCCGAAGAGCAGTGAAATTGAGTATATCCCTGTCGCACCCAGGTTGATCATTGAGTTGATCATGATGATGTCAACTCTCTGGATGATTATGTTGCTGTAACCTATTATTATGCCGAACAGGCTTACATTCACTATCTCCTTCTTCAGATTCCGGTCAATGAAGCTGAACTGAGGCTTGAAAAATACCTGCTTCTTTAATATCAGCGGATAAAAGATGAGTATTCCAGGCAGGCAAAGCACCGCCACATATAGTATGGCAAACCAGTGGAAACGGGTAATCCCGGCAATGAACAAAATTATTAAAACAAGAATGGCGAACCTCTGGAACACTTCAGTGAGAAAAGTTCCGTATGTGGCATTGAAGAGGGCGCGGTTATATGAATCATAAATTGTATACAGTAGCAGGAACAGTGTAAGCAACGGTACGAGCCAGAGATACTCAACAAAAAGAGGGGATTGCTCTATGCTGTCCCTTATTATCATCGGCTTTAACAGCAGGAAAACCAGTATTGAAAGCAGGTAACCAACAGCACTTACTGCAGCTATGAGGAAGAAGAAACCATGATGCTGCCTCTTTTCGTCTCTGAAATAAGGGAATAGCCTGAGCACCACACTGTTGAAGCCCAGGTTGCCGAAAACCGCAAACAGGGTGGAATAGCTGGCAAGCAGGCTCAGGAGTCCTATCCTCTCTGTGGTAAGAAACCTTGGGAAAAGCAATCCGGCAGTGATAAAACCTATCACCGTTCCGATATAAGAATATATCGTGCCTTTGATCGATTGCCTCTTTATTTGTCCCAACTTCCTGGTAATAAAACTTTATTGTCGCTTACTCTTCTCCGGGGTTAAAGTTACAATTTGCCGTTAACTTATACCAGATCATCGGTATATGTATTCAGATGCTTGTATTTCCCATGGAACAGCTTATCTGATGCCCTGACTTTTTTGTACAGTCTGCAGAGGCGGTAAAATAGTTTCAATGGCCTGAATGGCTTAAGTGCATGTGTTACAGTAATAGCTTCAGGTGCGCAGTCGGCGTATCTTGATGAATGTATGTGATGATCATTGTAATACAGGATTCTGTTTTCTATTGTGCTGATCTTCTTTCCCGGGAGACCGGACATTTCCCTGCCAACAAGTACATTAATCCCGTTCCACCATCCTTCCATTGCGTTTTCTTTTTCTTCAGCTGGCATATTCCCGGGATGTGCTTTTGTATACCGCTCAAATGCCAAACTGTATTCAGGGCAAACTGCAAGGAAATCAGCACTGGCCTGCCTGACATGCCTGTAGTTGCTGTCGTCAATAACAATGACAGCATTACCGCTCAGGTACTCTTTTGACAGGAGCAGGCACATCAGCTGGCTCCTGTAGTCATGCGGACCATCAATAAACAACAGTCCGATCTTTTTATTTCCGATATGATTTCTGAGGTTCCGGAGTGCAGCTTCAAAGTCATCATTTATCAGATTTAAATTACCCGGTTTAAGTCTTTCACAATGGTCCCTGATAAGGTTATAGTTCCTTTTTTCCTTATCAAACTGTGAGAAATTGTCTATTCCGTATGTTGTGCCCTCGAAAACCTTTGATACTGAAACAAGTGACATACCGCGGTATACTCCTATTTCAAGGTACGATTCATTCTGCACATCAAGGCATGTTGCCAGGTTCTGGAGAAGAGCAATTATCTTTCTACCCGAAAAACCGGTAAGCTGCGGATCTGTAAAAAGACATTGAAGGGTATCGGGTGAATTCAATATTATCCCTGCTTTCTCTGTATTCATTTGTATTATGCTTTAATAGCGGCGGACTACCTCATCAAAATCCCCTTCCGGAAAAAGTGAAGAGAGCCTCGATCCCGGACTGCAAAGAATAATATTCGCTTTCTGCTTTTTCATGTTTTTTGCGATGAACTCCCATCCCCTGTAATGGTTCGTCTGCTGGGGCTTGCTGTATTCTGTCCCTTTGCCGAAATAATCGGGTCTGAAATGATTGGGGTCATCATCACCGGATGATTTGAAGACGATCTTCCGTCCGGCCCTGTCATCAGGATTATATTCTACTTCAACATTTTTGATGTTCTCCTCCACGTAGTTGCAGTCGGTTCCGAGAATAACGAAGTTCGTGTATCCCAGTATTTTAAGCACCGGTATTGATGTTGCGCCGACATTTGCAATAACGCTGAGCCTGTTCAGGCTTTTTCCCCAGATCCTTCTTTTAAAAAGCCACGATCCCCTGAAATTGAGGTATATTATCTTCTTATTGTTCCCGAAATATTTCTTGGACCATTCAGGCAGGAGGACCTTTTCAACCGGTGATCTTTCGATAAGATCCCTGACGTTTTCTTTTATATTCTCCAGTACCACCGGGTCTACAACCATGTAGTACTTTGGGTAGAACCCCCAGTCGCTGTAAGCAATGTAAGCTCTGTTGAATGAGATTGTCTCTTTCCCCTTCAGCCTGCCCATGTCGATCCTGTTAAGGCTCGGCCCGTTTCCTATAATATATATTGTATCACTTCTTCTTGTCATTTTTCTCATCCTTTGCGATAAGCGCCCTGCTTACCCAGTACCTGAAACGGAGTATCATTATTGCCTTGCTGAATCTGAAGGTGATGAAATAAAATAGTGAAATAAAAACTGAAGCACCCCATCTGAGATCCTCCGAGATGAGTGCTTTAAGGATGGAGAGGTTGCCCTCTATCTGCGCCTGAATCCTTTTGCCCCGGCCTGTTCCCTCTGCCTGTTTCCTGATGAAATCAACGGTTGTGCGTTCCGCGGGCACCAGGTGGTACACAATTGCATCTGCGATATACCACAGTTGAACACCCTTGTTTTTCATCCTGTAGAAGAGCTCTTTCTCTTCTCCGCCGGTAAGTGTCGTGCCAAACCGGCCGAGCCTGGTATCGAATGGAGTGAAAGTGTCAAAAAGGGTCCTCCTGAAAGTCATGTTTGATCCGCGGAAATAATTGTCCCTGAATATCCTTGTCCTGTCGCCGTAGTTGAAATATCCCAGCAGGGGAGAGAGGAACCTGTTGTACCAGCCGGGACTTTTATCCATGAACCGGAGAAGTATTTTACCGCCTGCGGCTCCGGCCCCAGGATGCTCATCAAAGAAAAACACGGTCTTCTCAAGGAAATCCTTTGCCGGGAGGGCATCATCGTCGATGAATGTGACAAGATCTCCTGCGGATTCTTTTATCCCCCTGTTCCTGGCAAACGATAATCCCTGGTTTGGCTCGGTAAAATACCTGACCTTTATGCCGCTGCTGTTGTTAATGAAATCCAGGGAAAGCTTCTCAGTTGAATCGGACGAGTTGTTGTTGACGATGATTATCTCAAACTGGTCATGGGGGAGGGTCTGATCCTTCAGTGAATCAAACAGTCCGGGCAGAAAAGAATCCCTGTTGAATGTCGATATGATCGCGGAAATCTTCAATTATCCTGATGCTATATTCTTTTCAATACTTCAGTAACCGATACGAGGTCCTTAATAGTATCTCTCAGGTTGTCAATCGATAAACGTTCCTGGTCCATTGAATCGCGGTATCTGATAGTTACAGTACTGTCTACGGTTGTCTGATGATCAATGGTGATGCAATAGGGCGTTCCGATGGCATCCTGCCTGCGGTATCTCCTGCCTATCGAATCCTTGTCGTCGTACTGGCAGTTGAAATCAAACTTAAGGTCAACGATGATCTTTTCAGCCACCTCAGGCAATCCATCTTTTCTTACAAGAGGCATGACCGCAAGCTTCACGGGAGCGAGGAACGGCGGGAGCTTCATGACAACGCGGGTATCAGAGGAGCCGTCTTCCTTCTTAAGCTCCTCTTCAGAATATGAAGCAGAGATAACATGGAGGAAGGTTCTGTCAACGCCAATGGATGTCTCGATAACGTAAGGTATGTATGATTCCGCTTTTTCGGGATCGAAGTACTGCATCTTCTTGCCGCTGTACTGCTGGTGCTGCTTAAGGTCGAAATCGGTGCGCGAATGGATGCCTTCAACTTCCTTAAAACCAAACGGGAATTTATATTCTATATCGGTGGCTGCGTTTGCGTAATGCGCCAGCTTGGTATGATCGTGGAACCGGTAATTGTCGTCGCCGAATCCCAGCGCCCTGAACCATTTTATCCTTTTCTCCTTCCAGTAGCTGAACCATTCCATCTCGCTGCCGGGCTGAATGAAATACTGCATCTCCATCTGTTCAAACTCCCTCATCCTGAAGATGAACTGCCGTGCGACGATCTCGTTGCGGAATGCCTTTCCTATCTGTGCAATGCCGAAGGGGATCTTCATGCGGCCGGTCTTCTGAACATTGAGGAAGTTTACAAATATACCCTGCGCCGTTTCGGGACGAAGGTACACTTTACTTGCGCCCTCAGCGGTCGAGCCCATCTCGGTGGCAAACATCAGGTTGAACTGTCTCACCTCGGTCCAGTTCCTTGTGCCTGATACCGGGCAAACGATCTCATTATCAAGGATGATCTGCCTCAGTTCGGTGAAGTCACTGGCATTCATTGCCTTTGAGTACCGGCTGTTTATCTCATTGATCTTTGCCTGGTTTGCCACGACGCGCTGGTTGGTTTCCCTGAATTTCTTCCCGTCAAAAGCATCCCCGAACCGCTCCCTGGCTTTATCGACCTCCTTGTTTATCTTCTCTTCGATCTTCGCAACATGATCTTCTATAAGCACATCGGCGCGGTATCGCTTCTTTGAGTCCTTGTTATCGATAAGAGGATCGTTAAAGGCATCAACATGTCCCGAAGCTTTCCAGATCGTCGGATGCATGAAGATTGCCGAGTCGATGCCCACAATGTTTTCATGAAGCAGGACCATGCTGTCCCACCAGTATTTTTTGATATTGTTTTTAAGTTCAACGCCGTACTGGCCGTAGTCGTACACTGCGCTTAAACCGTCGTAGATCTCGCTTGACTGAAAAACATATCCATACTCCTTGCAGTGCGACACCAGCTTCTTAAAAACATCATCCTGAGCCATAATAACTTTGGTATAATTTAAAAGAAAGCAAAAGTAATTCAAAAAGTTTGGTTTTACAATTGCTATCTTTACCCTCGCTTTCATTATATCATCTCATGAAGAAAAGAACCGATTTCCTTGTGCTTGGCTCAGGCATTGCGGGACTGACATTTGCCCTGAAGGCTTCGAAATACGGGAAGGTTTCAGTGGTTACAAAGGGCAAGCTTGAGGATACCAATACAAGCTACGCCCAGGGCGGGATTGCTGCCGTATTCAGCGAGCCCGACAACTTTGAAAAGCATGTGCACGATACACTTATCGCAGGCGACGGATGCAATGATGAGGCAGTTGTGAGAATGGTTGTGAACGAAGCGCCTGCCCGGATAAATGACCTGATTGACCTGGGCGTCCCTTTCGATAAGAAGAGTGACGGTACATATGATCTTGCAAGGGAGGGCGGACATTCGGAGCACAGGATCCTGCACTACAAGGACAAAACGGGAGAAGCCATACAGGGTACGCTTATTGAGAGAGTAAGAAAAGATCCGAACATTGAGATCTATGAACACCATTTTGCCATAGAGATCCTTACACAGCATCATCTGGGGGAGGTTGTAAAAAGAAATTATCCTGATATCAAATGTTTCGGAGCCTATGTTGCCGACCTGGTGAACCAGACGGTAATAGCCTTTCTTTCAAAAGTCACTATAGTTGCCACCGGAGGAATTGGCAACGTTTACCTCACAACAACAAATCCGGAGATCGCAACCGGCGATGGCATAGCGATGGTCTACAGGGCTAAGGGGACCATAGAGAACATGGAGTTTGTGCAGTTTCACCCGACATCGCTTTATGATCCCGAGGCAAGGCCTTCCTTCCTGATCACGGAGGCACTGAGAGGATATGGCGCTGTACTTAAGAATATGCGTGGTGAAGAGTTCATGTCGAGGTATGACAGCAGGGGCTCGCTTGCCCCGAGGGACATCGTGACAAGAGCAATAGATAATGAGCTTAAAAAATGGGGCGACGATCACGTCTGGCTCGATTGCACCCGCCTTAGTCCGCGCGGATTGAGGGACCATTTCCCGAATGTTTACACTCATTGCCAGACACGGGGGATCGATATAACCAAAGATATGATTCCGGTGCTGCCTGTTCAGCATTATTCCTGCGGCGGCATCAAGGTTGACATGGACGGCCAGTGCAACATCGACAGGCTTTATGCCGTAGGAGAGACATCTTCAACGGGGCTTCACGGGGCCAACAGGCTTGCATCAAATTCGCTGATTGAAGCGGCAGTATATGCCCACAGGGCAGCATTGCACACCGGGAATAGACTAAAGGATCTTAATTACGAAGAAAAGATACCCGAGTGGGACTATAAGGGGACAACACATCTTGAGGAGATGGTTCTCATCACCCAGAGCATAAAGGAGGTGCAGATGATCATGAGCAATTACGTCGGTATTGTGCGATCGGACCTTCGCCTCGAGAGGGCAATGGTCCGCCTGGAGATTCTGTACCAGGAAACCGAAAGCCTCTTTAAGCGCTCCCTTATTTCAAGGAAAATATGTGAACTGAGGAATATTATAAATGTAGGATACATAATTATAAAGCATGCCATGGCGCGCAAGGAGAGCATCGGCCTTCATTACTCGATCGATTACCCTAAAAAATCCTCCAAAACCTGAACCCTCAATCTTGAATCTTGAATTTTGAATCTTGAATCATGAATCATCTGGAATCCTCTTTTTCCGGTAAAAATTCTTTCTGGAGATATTTACTGATGGTCGCAGCCCTTTTTGCCGCAACCAACACGATCGGAGGAATCCCACTGCTTATTGCGATGGGAATAAAGTCGGCTGCCGATCCTGGAATAATATCACAGCTGGCCGAAAACCCGGGTGATCTCAGTGTACTGGGACTTGAACCGAACCTGTACCTCCTCACAATGATTTTCCCCTTCCTGATCGGACTTGGGGCTTTCGTCCTGCTTATCAGACCACTGAACGAAAGAAGCGTTTCACAGGTAGTTAACGGTACCGGCTCATTCAGGTGGAACAGGTTCCTGATTTCCGCCCTGATCTGGATTCTCATATCGGCAATATATCTCATTATAAGTGTAAAGACAGAACCGGAAAATTTCGTTTTGAACAACACATCAGAAACGCTTATCCCGCTGATAATTATTTCTTTACTGCTTATCCCTTTCCAGGCTGCCTTTGAGGAGGTGCTTTTCAGGGGCTACCTGATGCAGGGCTTCACAAACCTTGTCAGAAGCAGATGGTTCCCGCTGGTGATGACATCCATCTTCTTTGCACTGATGCATGTGCTCAATCCTGAAGTCAGGGAGTTCGGATTCCTGACAATGATGCCGCAATACCTTTTGTTCGGACTCATATTCGGAATAATAACGATCCTTGACGACGGCATTGAAGCTGCGCTGGGCGCTCATGCCGCGAACAATGCTTTCCTCTGTATAATGGTTACCAGTGAATCATCGGCGATTCAGACTCCGGCACTATATGAGCAGCTGGAGATAAATCCCTGGGCCGACCTGCTCACAATGCTGTTTATGGGATTAATCGTTATCCTGCTTCTGAAAATTGTGTTCAGATGGAAAAGCTTTTCACTGCTTTTCAGGAGGGTGGAAAACAAGCCATCCATGACTCAGATACCGTAAACGGAGCTCTTCTCATCTGTCCTGAAATCACCCCACTTTTCCTTTATACCTTCAAGTATGATTTTGATCTCGTCAATATCGAGGCATGTCAGCAGCCTGAATCTTGTCTCCTTAAAATTCGGCAGACCCTTGAAATAATTTGAAAAATGGCGACGCATCTCGTATATCGCCCTGTTGCCTTCCTTGAATTCCAGCGATTTGTCAAGGTGCATCATAGCCAGTTCGACCTTTTCATTTACAGTGGGTTCAGGCAGAAGTTCGCCCGTGCTGAGGTAATGCCTTATATCCCTGAATATCCATGGTCTTCCAACAGCTGCACGGCCTATCATAATGCCGTCGACACCGTACCTGTCGAACATCTCCTTTGCTCTCAGGGGTCCGTCAATGTCGCCATTGCCTATGACAGGGATCTTCATTCCCGGATTGTTCTTAACGGCTCCGATCAGGGTCCAGTCGGCAGTACCTTTGTACATCTGGGCGCGTGTGCGTCCGTGGATCGTAATTGCCTGAATGCCTGTGTCCTGAAGCATCTCTGCGACTTCAACGATATTCCTGCTTTCGTCGTCCCAGCCAATCCTCGTCTTTACCGTAACGGGGAGCTTTACTGCCTTCACTATTGCCGAGGTCATTGCGATCATGAGCGGCACATTTCTCAGCATTCCGGCCCCGGCGCCCCGGTTGGCTATTTTTTTCACCGGGCAGCCAAAATTGATATCGATAAGTTCAGGCCCTGATTCTTCCGCTATCATTGCGGCCTCCACCATGGCATCAGTAAGATGGCCGTAAAGCTGAATGCCGATAGGCCGCTCAAAATCATAGATATCAAGCTTTTTTACGCTCTTCTTCCCATCCCTGATGAGCCCGTCGGAGGAGATGAATTCGGTATACATGAAATCGGCTCCGTTCAACTTGCATACCATGCGGAACGAAGGATCGGTGATATCCTCCATGGGAGCCAGCAGGAGGGGATAACCAGGAAGAGATATGTTGCCTATTTTCAAGTTAGAATTGTACTGCCTGTTCTGGCAGCGTCAGTCTTTTCAATTTCGTTCTTCCTGTAAAAATAAATCAGCCCGTAATCCTCACACTCTTTTTTCCTTACGTCTTCAGGGAAAGAGCCGTATGCAGCTTCAACCTCATTCCAGATGTCAAGAATTATGCTGTTGGCCTCCCTTCTCATATCACCCGTCCTCTCAGAATAATCCAGGGTTTTCCTGGCCAGTGTCTTGTGATAATCGTATGCCTCCAGGAAATTCTCAAACCTCACCTTCACGACCGCGATTGTAGGATTTGTGATCGGGCTCCCGCCCTTTCGTATCCTGAACTCCTCGCCTTCAATTATCCTTCGGCCCCAGCTGATAAGTTCATTTTCGGTGTTAAGTGCGGGAACAGTTGATTCATTTGTCGGAAGTCCGTAATATGCCCTTGTCTCAACCGGAAGGTCGCCGCGGTATATTGCCATGTTCATTACCCTTATGAAATGGGTCAGGTAGATTCGTGCTTTCCTCGCAGCTTCACTATAATCCCGGCTCTTCTTGTTCTGTTGTGCTATCGATTGTTTCTGAAGCTGGATGTTGTGCTCAAAAAGAGGGAGGAATTTCTGAAGTCTGACAATGGTTTTGGCTGAATAGGCAATTTTATTCGGGGGGAGCTCCTTCCCCTTCTCAAGAGCGGTCTGCATAGCCCGTATCCTTGCGGCATCGGTGTTGGGCAATCTTCTGTAAGGCATGTTAATCGGGTGTTAATAAACTGTTGATAACCACTGCGAATATAATATAAATATGTTAATAACAAATACTATTCGCATTTTATTAAAATTCATATAGTGCCTTTGATTACTGCCTGTATGATGTTACCTTAGTGGCTTAATCCAAAACTGAAAGTCATGTTTAAAAGCGAGGTTTATATTAAAAGGAGAGAGGAGCTTCACAAAAAGATGAAGATGGGTCTTGCCCTTTTCATCGGGAACAATGAGGCATCAATGAACTATCCTTCCAACACATATCATTTCCGCCAGGACAGTGATTTCCTTTATTACTTCGGGATTGACCTTCCCGGATTTGCCGGGCTGATGGATTTCAGTTCAGGCAAGGACTGGATCTTCGGAAACGATGTTGACCTGGATGATATAATCTGGATGGGTCCCCAGCCAACGGTAAAAGAGCTGGCTGAAAAATGCGGAGTGACAAGCACTGCGCCTTATTCAAGATTTGAGGAGGTCATCAGGAATGCAATGGCAAAGAAGATCAAGGTCCATTTTCTTCCACCCTACAGGGGTGAAAACAAAATGATCCTCGGTTCACTCCTTAAGGAGAATCCATGCCAGATGAAGACCCTTGCTTCCCCTGATCTGATAAAAGCTGTCGTTTCAATGCGTTCAGTCAAGGAGAAGATTGAGATAGATGAGATTGAAAAAGCCGTTGATATTGCTTATGATATGCACGTCACTGCAATGAAGATGTGCAAACCGGGCGTCAGAGAACAGGATATATTCGGAACCATCGAAGGTATTGCACTGGCCAGGGGCGCGGGGACATCCTTCCCGATAATCCTCAGCATGAACGGGCAGACGCTTCATAACCACGGGCATGGAAATATCCTCAAAAAGGGAAGGATGATGGTTACCGATGCCGGAGCAGAGACAAATATGCACTATGCTTCCGATATAACGCGAACGACCCCGGTCGGCGGAAAATTCGGCGACCTCCAGAAAGAGATATATGAGATAGTACTGAAAGCAAATACCGGGGCTATTAAGGCTGCCGGACCTGACAGATCGAACAAAGAGCTCCATCTTATGGCATGCGGGATAATAGCATCAGGGATGAAGGAGATCGGGCTGATGAAAGGCGATGCCGCTGAGGCGGTTGCAGCAGGGGCGCATGCTCTATTCATGCCCCACGGACTGGGGCACATGCTTGGCCTTGATGTGCATGACATGGAAGCGCTTGGTGAGAATTATACAGGGTATAACGATAATGTGAAGCGCAGCGATCAGTTCGGACTCGCATTCCTGAGGTTCGCACTCCCGTTTAAACCGGGACACGTATTTACCATTGAGCCCGGATGCTATTTCATTCCGGAACTCATTGAAAAGTGGAAGGCAGAAGGAAAGTTCAGGGACTTTATTAATTACAGTAAGATCGATAAGTACATGTCAATCGGAGGTATCCGTATTGAAGATGATGTGCTGATCACCGAAAAAGGTCATAAAGTGCTCGGCAAACCGATTCCAAAAACCATAACCGAAATCGAAACCATCTGTTCTTAAAATCTTCTCTGTGGAACTCTGTGATTTCTCTGTGAGTCTCTGTGTAAGTTTTTCATTTCTTTTTGTTACACAGAGGGCCACAGAGTAGGCACAGAGAGCCACAGAGTCAGCCTCATAAGGTATGCATAGGTTATTTGCAATAAGCGATATTCACGGATGCTTCAAGCCGTTCTATGAGCTGGTGAATGATGTCATCAGGCTTAAGAAATCGGATGAGCTCATTCTTCTTGGCGACTACATTGATCGCGGAGAGGAAAGCAAAGCAGTGATCGATTTCATAATCGACCTTCAAAAAACAGGATTCAACGTAACCGCTCTTACCGGCAACCATGAACAGATGCTTCTTGATGCCTGGCGTGATCAATCTGCACTCTACCAGTGGTATATGAACAACGGTTCAACAACCCTCTTCAGCTTCGGGATACAGGATATAACTCAGATGGACGAGGCTTATATCGATTTCTTTTCAGGTCTTGAATTCTATAAGGAGACAGGCAAATACATCTTCGTTCATGCAGGCTTCAATGATGATGAACCTGATCCGTTTTCCGACAAATTTACAATGATATGGGAATGCACCCCGTCATATCAGAATCCTCTCCTGGCCGGGAAGAAGATAATACACGGGCATCGTCCCAAAACGATCGATCATGTAAAGCGGCTTATAGAGAGCAGTTCCGATGTTATCCCCATCGATACCGGATGCGTGTATGAGAAGGAGCAGGGTTACGGAAACCTCTCTGCGCTTGAAGTGAACACGATGACCCTGACCTCGGTCGCCAATTTCTAGAATGCCTTGTAATATTCCCTGTTGAGTCTTGCTATATTAGTGAGCTTAATCTTCTTCGGGCATTCGGCTTCGCAGGCTCCGGTATTTGAGCAGCTTCCGAAACCAGTTTCATCCATCTTCTCGATCATTGCCCTCACTCTCTCCTTTGCTTCAATTTTCCCCTGAGGGAGAAGCGCAAACTGCGAGATCTTGGCCGAGACGAAGAGCATTGCTGAGGCGTTTTTGCATGCCGCGACACAGGCGCCGCAGCCGATGCAGACCGCAGAATCGAATGCGGCATCGGAGTTCTTCCTCGGGGCGAGAATCGAATTGGCTTCCGGAGCCGCGCCGGCATTGACCGAAATAAACCCTCCGGCGATCTGGATCTTATCGAAAGCACTCCTGTCGACGATCAGGTCCCTGATCACGGGGAATGGCTTTGCGCGCCAGGGTTCGACCCATACCGTATCGCCGTCCCTGAAATACCTCATCGAGAGATGGCACGTGGTTATTGCCGGCACCGGCCCGTGAGGATGCCCGTTTATGTACATCCCGCACGATCCGCATATACCCTCGCGGCAGTCGTGGTCAAAGGCTACAGGATCCTTATCCTCTTCAACAAGCTTCTTGTTTAGGGCATCAAGCATCTCAAGGAACGACATCCCGGGCGATACGTCATCCATCTTATATGTAACGAAGGATCCCTTTGACTTTGCATCCTTCTGGCGCCATATCTTTAGTGTCAGCTTCATATTATTTTGAATTTGATTTTAATCTTTTTGCTCAGGGCTCAGTGCTCAGAGCGCAGAGTCATAGTTCACTGAGCCCTGCGCCCTGCGCTTCTTATTTATAGCTCCGTACTTTCATCTCCACCTCCTCAAACTTAAGCTCTTCCTTATGGAGCACGGGAGGGTTCCCTTCGCCTGCATACTCCCAGGCAGCCACGTATGCATACTCTGTATCGTTTCTCATAGCCTCGCCGTCGGGTGTCTGATACTCTTCCCTGAAGTGGGCGCCGCATGATTCTTTTCTGTTAAGTGCATCAGTGATAAGCAGTTGTGCCAGTTCGAAATTATCAGCCACCCTGCCTGCCTTTTCAAGCTCCTGGTTAAGCTCATTTGCAGATCCCGGTATGTTAAGGTCTTTCCAGAACTCCTCCTGAAGCTCTTTTACCTGTGACAGGGCTTTCTTCAGTCCCTCTTCGTTGCGCGACATGCCGACATGATCCCACATTATCTTTCCGAGCCTTTTATGAAATGAGGAGGCTGTTTTCTTCCCTTTTACCGACATAAGCTTATTGATCCTGTCAACAGCAGCTTTTTCAGCTTCTGCAAACTCCGGCTTGTCTGTAGATATTTTCGGAATACGTATCTCATCGGCCAGGAAGTTGCTTGCCGTGTTGGGCAGCACGAAATACCCGTCGCCTGCCGCCTGCATCAGTGAGCTTGCACCGAGGCGGTTCGCCCCGTGGTCGGAAAAGTTAGCCTCGCCGATGGCGTACAACCCGGGAATGGTCGTCATAAGCTCATAATCGACCCATAGGCCTCCCATGGTGTAATGGCCTGCCGGATAAATTCTCATCGGTACTTCATAGGGATCCTCCCCGGTGATAGTTTTGTACATCTCGAAAAGATTGCCGTATTTATTCTCTATGGCTTTTTTCCCCTGCCTGCTGATCGCATCCCTGAAATCAAGGTAAACCGCGAGCTTTGTATCACCTACTCCGTAGCCTGCATCGCACCGCTCCTTTGACGCCCTGGATCCGACGTCCCTTGGCACCAGGTTCCCGTATGCCGGGTACCTTCTCTCGAGGAAGTAATCTCTTTCATTTTCCGGGATGTCATTCGGGGGACGGGTCTCTCCCTTATTTCTCGGGACCCACATGCGGCCGTCGTTCCTGAGCGACTCGGACATAAGTGTCAGCTTCGACTGGTAGTCATTCAGCTGAGGCACACAGGTGGGGTGTATCTGTATAAAACTGGGATTTGCGAAAAATGCACCTTTCTTATGAGCTTTCCATGCTGCGGATGCATTTGAATTTACAGCTAGTGTCGACAAATAATAAATTGTACCGTAGCCTCCTGTGGCAAGTACAACCGCATGTGCGCCATGGCGTTCAATTTCACCTGTAAGCAGGTTGCGAGCAATAATTCCCCTGGCTTTTCCGTCAATAATGACCAGATCCAACATCTCGCGCCTGGGATACATTGTAACATTTCCTTTTTTAACCTGCCGGCTCAGCGATGAATAGCAGCCAAGAAGACACTGCTGTCCGGTCTGCCCTTTAGCATAGAATGTGCGGGATACCTGGACCCCGCCAAAGGAGCGTGTATCGAGTGTTCCTCCGTAATCACGCGCAAACGGAACTCCCAGTGCCGTAAAGTGGTCAATGACATCATTGCTCACCTCGGCGGCCCTGTAAACGTTGGCTTCCCGGGCCCTGTAGTCGCCACCCTTGATCATGTCGTAGAAGAGCCGGTATACCGAGTCGCCGTCGTTCTGGTAATTCTTTGCTGCGTTGATGCCTCCCTGCGCAGCAACGGAATGTGCCCTGCGGGGTGAATCCTGGTAGCAGAAGACCTTCACCCTGTAGCCAAGCTCGCCAAGCGACGAAGCAGCTGCAGCTCCCGATAGTCCGGTGCCCACAACGATCACTTCAAGCTTCTTTTTGTTGGCCGGATTGACAAGCTTTGCTGTTGCTTTGTATTTTGTCCATTTATTTGCCAGCGGACCCTCAGGTATCTTTGAATTTAGTTTTCCCATAGTTAAATGTTTTTCTATCTGAACAGCCAGAGCGTTAGAGAGATCAGTGCAAAACCGGCCGGAACAAGTATCGCATAAATCCATGCAACTGCCTTTACGACAGGCGTCCAAATCCTGTGATTCAGCCCCAGTGTCTGGAAAGCTGATGAGAATGCATGAAAGAGATGAAGCCCGAGAAAGGCAAAACAGACGAGGTAAATGATGTTGTAGGCAGGGATGGCGAACAGATCATGGGCGGCTGTGTAAAAATCCTCCGGATTGCCCTGCACCAGTCCCAGTCTCATGAAATAAAAGTTGAAAAAGTGTATTATAAGAAATGTCAGCACAGCAGCTCCTGTCCAGATCATGAATTTTGAGAAGAAGGAAGTTTCTGCCCTGTTCCTTACGGCATATCCTGACGGGCGTGAGAGCCAGTTTATGATCTGCAGATAAATCCCATAGCAGAAATGTATTATCAGTGCGGCAATAAGAACCACCTCAACGATCTTTATCACCGGGAATGATGCCATGAAATGGGCCGCCTTGTTAAAAGGATCAGGGTCACTCCTGAGAAGCATCAGGTTGATCGTAAGATGGACAGGCAGGAAAAGAAGGAGGAAAAGTCCGGCGAGCGCCATCACGAATTTTTTGGAAATGGATGAAAAAAGAACCTTATTCATTGGATATGAGATATATACGTGAAAATATAATATTCAGGACTGCTCTTTGCTAAAATTAAATTTAATTAATCAGAATAACAATAAACATTTCTCATGTAATTGAAATATTTTTACGCAAAAACCGGTTTCCAATGATACATTATACTGACAAGGGAAAGGGCGCATCAATAGTGCTGATACACGGATACCTTGAAACTTCGGAGGTCTGGGATAGTTTTGCACGAAAGCTTGCAGCAAGATTCCGGGTAATAGCGGTTGATCTTCCGGGACACGGAGAGTCGGATCTGATTTCTGAGACACAGACCATGGAATCAATGGCCGGATCAATAAAGGAGCTTATCGAAAAGCTGGGCCTGAAAAAGGTTTTCATGACGGGCCACTCCCTGGGGGGCTATGTGACGCTGGCATTTGCCGAACTTTTTCCGGAATTACTTTCAGGATACTGTCTGTTCCATTCACATCCTCTTGCAGATCCGCCTGAAGCTGTTGAAAAAAGAGAACGGGAAATGGTTCTGGTGAGGGCAGGTAAGAAAGATCTTATGTATCCTGAAAATGTTTCCAGGATGTTTGCCACAGAAAATCTTGCCAGGTTTCCGGAAGAGCTTCAGAGGTTGAAAGAGATTGCTTCTTCAATACCCGGTGAATCAATTATTGCAGTTCTGAAAGGAATGATAGTAAGACCATCCAGGCTCACACTGATGGAATCTGGCAGAGTGCCCGGCCTCTGGATACTGGGAGCAATGGATAACTATATTAGCTGTGAATATGCTCAGACACAGGTTAGAATTCCGGAAAACGCAGAGCTGGCTATCCTGGAAAACTCAGGCCATATAGGATTCATCGAGGAAGAAGAAAGAGCGCTGGAGATACTTACGGGGTTTCTAAGGAAGCATTGGGAGGGGTGAGTAAATGTTCTTTGCGGGAATGGGAGAGAGGTCAGTTGTTAAGAAACTTTATCGCATACCTCAGTGTTGTATCGATTTGTTCCCAGATCGGGTAGAAGCCTTTGTTATCCAGAATATTGCGGGCAATGTAAGCCTTAACCTGAGTATGGATCAGTCTTTCGGAGGTTCTCATTCCGCGGGTATCGGATTTGATCCCGTTTTTCAGGGTAAAATCTGAAAATTGTTTCAGAAGCTGCTGCTTATCGAGATAATTCTCAAGCTCGCCGGGCTCGATATATTTTTTAAGTGTCTCCCTGTGGTTTTCGGTGTATTTAAGTGAGAACTGGTAGATAAGCGGCCTTACCGTGAGAAAGTAGGGAGTTATCTCAGATGTATCCACGGGAACGAATTTGTCGGGCATGATACCGCCGCCGCCATAGACTATCTTTCCGCCGGGGGTTGTGAATTTCAGTGAATCGGAAAAATGAATGCTGTCGGATGCCTCAAACTCACCCCTGTCGAACCTGTCATTCAGATCGTTGAAATACTCTTCATATCCGTTATCATAGGGTTTCTGGATCGATCTGCCTGTAGGAGTATAGTACCGGGCAATTGTCAATCTCATCCCCGATCCGTCAGGGAATAAAACCTGTTCCTGAACAAGTCCCTTCCCGAATGATCTTCTGCCAATAATGGTGCCCCTGTCATTATCCTGGATTGCTCCTGCAAGTATCTCGCTGGCCGATGCGCTCCACTCGTCGATGAGGATGACGAGGTCGCCGGTCTCAAATTCCCCTTTCCCGGTGGCCTTCGATTCCCTGCGGGGCTGCCTGCGTCCTTCATGATATACGATAAGCTGTCCCTCTTTAAGGAACTGGTTGGCGATTTGTATAGCAGCTTCCATAACGCCGCCCGAATTTCCACGCAGGTCGACGATCAGCTTTGTCATTCCTTTCCCCTTGAGCTCCCTGAGTCCTTTCATGAACTCCTCATATGTAGTTACGGCGAAGTTGTTGATGCGTATATACCCGGTATTGTTATTTGTCATATAAGCAACATCGACACTGTAGATGGGGATCTTGTCGCGGGTTATATTGAATGACAGAAGATCCTTAGCTCCTTTTCTGAGCACTTTTACCTTAACGACCGTACCCCTGGGACCCCTGAGCATGCCCAGAACGCTATTGTCGTCAATGTTTCTGCCTGCAACAAGCGAATCATTGACAAACAGTATCTTATCGCCTGCCAGCAGTCCGACCTTTTCAGATGGTCCGCCCGGGATAGTGGTGATGACCAGGATGGTGTCGGTAAGCATATTGAATGAAATGCCGATTCCATCGAAATTTCCTTCCAGCGGCTCATTTGCACGGGCAAGGTCTTGTGCAGGTATATAAACAGAATGGGGATCAAGCTTCTTAAGTATTGCCGGAATGGCAGCTTCAACCAGCTCTTTCCTGTTAACCGTATCGACATAATTTGATTCGATCACATCCAGGATATTGCTCATCTTGTCGCTTTTTATCCTGATACTCGATTTTTCAGCAACACTGCTTTTTCCTGGAATATATAAGCCGATGATAATACCTGCAGCCATTGCCACGGAAAGAATCAGCGGCAGGAAAATATTTCTTCGGGTGTTATTGTTGCTCATAGATATCGTTTTCAGGATCAATATAGACCAGTTCAATTCCTGCACGCTTCAGCAGGTTAAGTCCGTCAGTGTTATGGTACCTGTTGCAAAAGACAACCCTTCTGATCCCCGACTGGATGATGAGCTTGGCGCACTCCATGCATGGTGAAGTGGTTACATAGAGCGTGGCATCCTCGCTTGAATTATTCGACTTTGCAACCTTTGTTATGGCATTTGCCTCGGCATGAAGCACATAAGGTTTTGTCACATTGTTTTCATCTTCACAGATATTCTCAAAACCTGCCGGTGTCCCGTTATATCCGTCGGATATTATCATCTTGCCCTTAACGATAAGAGCGCCCACCTTCCTTCGGATGCAATATGAATTCCCGGCCCAGATGAGTGCCATTTCGAGATAACGCTTATCAAAAGCCTTCTGCTTCTCGCCGTAAGGTTTTATCGGGTCATTGCACGCCATTAAGTTATTTTACTTTAGATTTAAGCGCCCAAAGTTACTCATTTATATAAAACGGAACCGCCGGCCGGCTGTTAAAAATTTATAAGAGCCGTTGATAACATTTTGTTTTTTCAAACGTTAATAGGTGTAGTGTTGTTTAATTTTGCAGATTATTGCATCCGGAATCTTTTTCGGATAGAATAGCTTATAAACCAATAAGGAAGGTAAAAAATGAAAAAGACTATAGTTCTCCTGGCCGCTGCGCTTTTTTTCATAAATCTGTCAGCACAGGAAAAATTTACAGATTCCCGCGACGGGAACTCATACAGGACCGTTACCGTGGCAGGCTTTACCTGGATGGCTGAGAACCTGAAATATATTGTTCCGGGAAGTGAGAAGAATTACTTCGATAATGATCCCAATAACGCCAATTCATACGGTGTCCTTTATGACTGGAAGACAGCTATGAAGGCTTGTCCCGACGGCTGGCGCCTTCCCTCGGGTGAGGAGTTCCGGAGGCTGGCCGGCAATTTTGAGGTTGATGAAGCATGGGCCGGGAAAGGTTCCGGTCCGGTTTCGTTCGATATA
>Ga0105099_10000723_pt1 | contig 22026 bp, 18 predicted proteins | sample PPLLak3cmMay2015_2_FD_79138 | JGI IMG/M metagenome (GOLD analysis project Ga0105099, IMG submission 79138) | Freshwater sediment microbial communities from Prairie Pothole Lake near Jamestown, North Dakota, USA - PPLs Lake P8 Core (1) Depth... | ecosystem: Environmental > Aquatic > Freshwater >... | reverse complement strand
TTAGTTGAGCTCGCAATAGTTTCTTGCTCATATTCTCCACTAACAGATGTTTGAGTATAAAGATATTCGCCACCAAACAAACCTTGAATATAAGGTCTGACACTTCCAGTAGGTAAGCCAATTTCAAAAAGAACATGAAAATTTAATAAGTTGTTTGTTTTTTCAACATCAAGAGTAACCCAGGGAATTGTTTGGCTCCATGGTTCGCTGCTGATTTCTCTTCCATAAACATAGTAACCAAGACTTAAACCTATACCAAATGGAGATTTTGGTTGTGGTGATAGCACTAGAAATTCTCCACTTAAGCCGTAACCAAGATTATCAACTTGTTTTCCAAATTCACCCTGTGGAAAAGCTAACGAAAAATTAATTCCTGCTTGTTGTGCTGTTAAGTTGCTTGTAAAAGAAAAAATTACAATTGATGTTATCACTATTGCAGATAAATATTTTATCATATTTGCTCCATTTTTTTGTATCAAAGTTAGTTAAAGTTTTTCATCAGAAAATGCTGTTTATGATAAATGGTTAAATATTTATTTAATGGTTTTTCGTAAAGAATAATTTGTATGGCCAGGATTTTACAAACAATTCCAACTTACTAATATTGATTTATTACTCTTAATTTTGTTATTACTATCCGGTAAAATAAAAAAAGGGATCAATAAACTGATCCCTAATCTATAATCGTTTTATTTGAGATTAAATTTTTAAAGCTTATATAATTTTGATCTCTCTTGTTCTAACTGGTTATCAGTCAAATCACTTATATCATCAACAGAATATTTTCTTGAAATCGAATCTTGCCTGTTTTTAAGAATAGATTGTTCAATCTTAAGTTTTTCTCTAATTTTTTGATAACGTTGAAGCACTCTTTGGCTTTTGGCAATTTCTTCCTGCAGTTTCTTTTTCATTGATGCAAGTTTTACAATATTTCCCCGATGCTCTTCATGCTCAACCTTAATCATACTTATTGCAGATTGCAGTTCAACAAGTTCATCCATTGATTCAGAAATCTTATGATTAAGTTCATCAACTTTTTCTTCAGATCCGTGAATTTCTTTTTCAACCTTAGAACGTTTCTCTTTAGCTTCTACAAATTTCTGGTTCATATTACTAATTAGTTCCTGTAAACTTTGTTCAACAGAAGTTCTTTTTTTAAGGATAAGCTCTGCTTCCAATTTCATATCATCATTAGAGTTTTTCTTTTCTACAATTTGCTCATCAAGTTTTAACAAATCGTTTCTTAGCTGCTCTTTCTTTTCGTTAAATGATTTTAACATTTGCTCAAAAGAATCAATTTCAGCCTGACGCATATTTAATAAGCGGTCACTTTCTTCAATTGCAGAAATCTTCTCAAATAAAACCTGATCTTTTTCTTCTAAATCTTTCTCTTTCTTCTGGACAATCTGATCTATAACCGATCTTTTTTTCGTTATCTCATTCATCTCAGAATTAAATCGCTGAAACATTTTTGTAAATCTATTTTCGAGATCAATGTTGCCCTTTTCTATTTCTTCGCGACGCTGCTCTAAGAGCGGGAGTATTTCTTTTATTTTCTCTTTGTCTTTATTCAATTTATCATAGGAATCCTGTTCAAGTAAAGTACGCTTGTGCAATTCATTCTTAAGATCTTCAAGTCGTTGAGTTTCATCTGACAGTTCTTTATGGCGTCTTTCAATTTCAGTTACTTCAACACTAAGCTTTGATAATCTTTTAGCTTTAATGCTTAGCGATTCTTCGGTAGCAAAAAGTTCTTTCTGCTTGCTTTCGATTGTCTCAAATATTTTTTGCTTACGTGCATTTGTTTCGTTCATCTCCATCAGTTTTTCAGCCATCTGGGATTCTAAAAGCTGAGCTTCATTTTCACGAACAGTAAAACTATTTTCAATTTGGTGCAACCGATCAACTTTTTCTTTAATCTGCTCAGCAAGTTCATCAACTTTTACGCGAGTATTTCTCTCAGCATTGTTAAGTTCGGAAATAAAATCTCTAATTTTATCAGCTTCTTCTGTCTGCAATTCTATTTGCTTTGTCAGTTCCTCTATAACAATCTTTTTTTCATTTTCAGTATTTTCCAGAGTCATAATTCTATTTGCTACATGAGCCGTCTTCTCATCTATTTCTGCACTTATCTCTTCAAGTTTAATCTTTTTCTGTATGTTTTCATCTGTAAGTGATAGAACTTCTTTTTTTAGAATATTAGATTTTAGCTCTTCTTCATTCAGCTTGGCAGTTAGATTTTCTATTCTGTGTTTTATTTCTTCTTCGTCTTTTTCAAGAGCAGATAATCGAATTATTCTTTCATCAACCTGTTCCTGGTTTGAAATCAAGACGAAAGACAATTCGTTTACTTTACTTTTCTTTCTGTCTTCTTCTTCAGATAACTGAAAAATAACCGATTTTATTGAATTGCATTTATGTTCCTGAACAACAATTTCTTCACTTAATTTCTCAAGTTTTTCGTTAAATAATTTTTCTTTAAAATCCAGTTCACTAACCGCTAGACGCTTTTTGTCTAATAATATTTCTTCGTTAGCTAATTGATTTGTTAGTTCTGTTAATCTTTCATTCTTATAATTTATTTCATTCGTAATTTTCTCAAGTTCAGAATTTGCAGGAATAATCTTTTCAATAAGCATAGATTTGTTAGCGTTCAATTGCTCCGTTAGCTTACTTAGTTCAGCTTTTTTCTGTTCCTCTGCTTCAGCAAGCAACGCTAAACTTTCTTTTATAACATTAGCCTTCTGTTCTCTGTTCTCAATTTCGCTATTTAGATACTCTATTCTGGCTAATTTATTTTGTTCATCAGAAGCTAAGTTTTGGTTAAGTAATGTTTTTTCTTTGTGATAATCTTCTTCACTAATTATCTGATTTGATAATTCTATTACTGCTGATTTTTTATTTTCAATTTCATTATTTAAAAATGCAAGTTCTTTTCTTAAATCATCTGACTTTGTTTCATGTTTATTAATATCCTCAGACAGCTTATCAATTGTTTCTATTTTCTCCTGCTCCATTAGCTCAAGTTCTCTAAAGCGAAGCCGTTTTTGATCTAACTGAGTTTCGTTAACCTGAATGCGTTCGTTAAGCTCCTCAATTTTTTGGGATCTTAATGTTTCTTCTTCCGATAAACGGACAATCTCTGATTTGATGACATCGAGTCTTAATTCCTGCTCTTTTGCTTCGCGTGATATTTCCTCTATCCAGCGAAGTCGTTCTTTACCCACTTTATCAAGATCCTCAAGATTTTGCTTTTTATCTTCAGAAAGATTTTCTTTAAACTTTAATTGATCAAAAACTTTTGAGAGCACAGATTTCTTTTTGTTTTCTTCATCCTCAAGAATTTTAATTCTTGATTGTAAGACCTCAACTTTTTGTTTTTGCTCATCCGCCTGTTTAACTAGTTCACGTAATTGTCTTTTTTGAGTTTCCTCCTCTTCGTAAAGATTAGAAATTTTTGATCCAAGGTAGTCTGCCTGTTTTTTCTTTTCTTTTAATTCTTCATCTAATTCTTTAATTAAACTAACAGAATAATTTTCTTTTTCTTTAAGACTAAAAAGTTTTTTGTTTAATTCGGTTATTTCTTTTTCTTTCTCGTGGATTTCATTCAAAACCCTATGCTGTTCATTTGTTAATTTGCTGATCTTATCTTCAACATCTTGTGCTTCTTTATAAGAATTATTAAGCTTTACATTATTTAATGATTCAAGTTCTTTTTTCTTTTGGAATATTCTTTCATTTAAATCATCCTCAAGCGAGCCAAGTTCATCAATCTTTTCTTCGGCAGCAAACATCTTATCTTTAAGTTCATCATACTCTTTGTTTAATGTCTCAATTTCTTCGTTTCTATTTTTAATTAACTCGTTATCAAAACTTATATTTAACCCTTTTAAGCTATCATCATTATTAATCTGGTTTTTTATTTGGTCAATTCGTGCGGAGTAATCGAGAAGAGTGTTTTGTTCTTCTAACTTTAAATGGCGCAGGTTCAGAATTTCTTTGTTGAAGCCTTCAATGTCGGCTTTGGTTTGTCTTTTTTGTTCTCTTAATGATTCTATTTCGCTAGCTAAGGAAAGCTTACGTTCATTTAGGTCAGAAACTTCCATTCGCATCTTTTTAAGAACATCATTTAGATTGCGAACGTTATCTTCCTTTTCAGAAATGTTATTAATTTTAAAAAGAAGTTCTTCGTTTTCTTTCTCTAATTCACGTAGTCTTTTGTTCTCGAACAAACCCATAATGGCTCCTATTAAGTATGCCTATATTATCGAAAAAATTAGATAATTGTATAATAATTCATGATGAAATTAGGTATTATGAGATTAAATTTCAATTAAAGAAAATTTTACACCATGTAAATCTTACGTGCCATTTTAGTCGCTATAATCAACTATAGGCTTCCTTCCCGATAACGCTTTCTGAAGTGTATTTTTTCGATTTGTCTTTCTATTATAAGATCAGCAAGTTTTTGCGGAATTGAATCTTTGTTTTTTGATGAGAATAACTCAGCTAATTTTTTTTCACTTATATCTATTCTATAAAGCGTGTTGATTAAGAGATTGTAATTCTTATCAAGCATATCTCTCATTTTATCTGTAAGATATTTCCTGAACTCTTCAAGTCTTTCATAATCATTATTTGGGACTAATGATGAATAATCGTTTTTTACAAAATCTTTTGAAACAAATTTTTGTATAGAGAATATTTCTTCTTTGTTTAATTCTTGGTTCATAAGGAAAAATGACTTTTAAATTTTTCAATTAATTTATAACAAGCATAAGTAAAAAACACCGCTGCAAAAACATCAATAGAATAATGAACGTGCTGAAGTAAAACAGCAATTGCAACAGCTATCGTACTTATCAAAAAAACTGTTTTAATAAACTTTTTTTCCGATACTAAAAATAAAATAAATAGTGTTGCCGTGTGCCCGGAAAAGAAAAGATCCTTTGTTAAGGTTTGTCCTGTTCCAAAGAATTCTACCAATGGATCGTTTAAGATAATCATGGTTGCGGGTGGTTCTAAAGGAAGCAGATACATTGCAGCAATCCTAACAGCAACCATCAATGTGTAAAGCTGTATTGCAAACATCAATCGTTTTGGATTTTTGAAAAGTGTAGCGATAGCAACAACAAGAGAAATATATATTAACGCAAAAATAAGCCAGGTTAAATCTATAGGTTTAAACAAATTTAGAAGCGGATCGGGTAGTAAAACGCCCCGGCGAGCTTCTACATAGTTTAAGAAGTTTGCTAATGAGGTTATTACTATTGCAAGAAGAAACAGAGAAAAAACAAGCTCAAATCTGTTTCTTTTTTCTTTTAAGAATTCTTTCCAGCTCATACACCCCTGAAAGGATAATTATTAGTTGAATAAAATGTAAGACATATTGCTTCTTCCGAAAAAATCAGGATTGCAATAACAAATCGTAATCTAAAATTTAATATTCCCTAAAAAATACGGAAGCATACTTCTCCATGTTGGCCAATCGTGCGGCTGATCGTGTCCCCATAAATCCAGCCAATGATTAACTCCGCGTGCATTTAGAATATTTGATAATTGTTTTGATGCCTCCGGATCTTCAAAATTACCCTGACCTGTTGCAATAATAATTCTCCCTTTTCTCATATGATCAAACATAAAATTATCATCCCATCTGGGCAAGTAATCTACAGGAGAATTAAAATATACATTATCATCAAAATATCCTTTTGTGTAACTCTTTAAATCATAACTGCCGCTCATTGCTATTGTGCCGCTAAAAATATCAGGACGTCTAAAAAAATTATTTGCAGCGTGTAGTGCTCCAAGAGAAGCACCTGTAGTTACAATTGGAACCAACCCTTTACTATGATTATGAATAAACGGGACAACCTCTTCAACGATGTAACTATTGTACTGCTGATGACGAATAGCTTTGTGTGCCGGATGCATATGATTGTTCAACCAGCTTTCATTATTTATGCTGTTGATTGAAAAAGCTTTAAGTTTTCCATCATGTAAGTAACCACCGATAGAATCAATAAGTTTAAATCTTTCATACTCAAGATAATCAGCTCCTGCGGTAGGGAACATTAACAATGCAAAACCGTAGTGTCCGTAAATAACAATTTCCATTTCTTTGTTTAAATTGGGACTGTACCAGCGATGAATTTCTCTGCTCATCAAAACTCCTTATTGATTGAAATGTTTAACGTGAAAGTAATGAAATAGGCTAAAATTTGAAAATAAAGAAAAAGTCTCTGATAATAATTACTCCACATTCTATGAAATTTTGCTATTTTGATAATAAAAATCTCCAAAGGTTCAGAATAATTTTAAACTTATTGATAGCAGATATTTTTTACACTTTATCAGAAAAAAACATTTGCATTTAAATATTAGCTTGTTATTTTTATACCGGAAATTAAATTGTACTTGGTAATAAGTCCTCCCCCAAGCTTATTATCAGTACTACCCCGATGTTTTACCCCAACATCGGGGACTTTTTTTATGGAGTCCATCTTAATGATGGCCTCCATTTTTTATTAAAGTGTAGTACACCTCTAAGGTGTGCTACACTTAATCATAGTTCTTTAACAAGTCCTGAATATTTCCTTTCAATCTTAAACCCAAATCGATAAAAGTATTCAGGGCGGAAAAAACCAGTTGTAACGTATTTTATATTTTCAGATTTCAACCTGCTGAACAATTCATTCATCACACCTTCACTAATTCCTTTTCGTCTGTAACGATTGGATACGACAATTTTTTCCATATGAACAGCATCTTCATCACTGCGATAATAAAAAGTTCCCCCAATAATAAAACCGCGCTCAGATAATGCAACAAGAAATTGATGTTCTGGTCTGAAGTTTACATTAAGATTTGCCTCAAGATACAGCTGATGTAATTTTGAAATTTCCTTTGGATTAATAGGATTTCTGATGGTATAAATATTACCGTCATCATCCTGCAATTGAACAACAAGATTTGGCTGTGCTGCAATATCAGATTTTATACTTAAAAGTGCTGCCGTATCTGAGGGTTTTAAATGCGGATAACCTAAACGAGTAATAAAGTATGTTTCTTTTTCATCAAGCCCAAATTCAAAGTGTAATGCATTAATTAGATTAATTGATTCTTCTTTAGATATTTTACGATGTCGCTGTTTTCTTACAAGTTCGCGTAAAACATCTTTAAATCTTTGAGGCGAATTATAAAAAACTGTTTCCAAAAAGAACCTTGCCCGAGCAGCAGGATATTGTTCTTCAAGATCAAACAATCTATAAGTTTCATACAACTCATAAATCATTTCTGATTGTGCCGAAAGGGATGCGCTACGATTAAGATTGTGCCAGCGATGAAACCTTTTTACAGCAAAATATAATTGCTTAGGCAAGTAACCATGATATTTAATATTATGGATAAAAGAATTAATCCTTGAAATAATATCCTCTTTTTTCTCAACATCAGAATTTTCAAGTTCTCTTCTGAATTTATTAATCAGACTTATTCCGATATCAATTCCCTCTGCTTCTATTATTCCTGAAAATATTGCATTCCAAACAGATGCTTTTTTTATTTGCGGATATTTTTCCTCTGTTTGTTTTACAAAACTTTCATAGAAATTCATTACAAATGCAAGGGTTGATTTTGATTTCCTTCGCTTTGAAAACGAAGTGATGATACAGCCTGTTTGGTAATCGTGCGGAGAAACAATGATCCCATCAGGTGTTGTGTCTGTCAGTTCCATCTTCATATCGGATAGTTTCCAGAATTTTACATAAGCTGCTGAAGCATTCCATACAAAAAACTTCCACAGATTACGCAATTTTTCTATTGTAGCATCATCATTCCTTTTATACTCACGACGAATAAATCTTTCAACTGATTCATCACCTATAAATTCTTCAGTCCATAAATTATAATCTTCCCACAAACCGCCGAGTTTAGCAGCAAGTTTTTCACCTTTTACTTCTGTGCCCGCAATAACCTTCCACTTAATTTCTTCTTCAATCATTTCAGAAGGTTCATTATGATTAAGATGAATCGCCAGATCAAATCCGCCCTGGAATCTTGTCTGAACTGTAACACGAAACACTGACCTGTTTTCAGATTCTGAATATTTACTTATCCATACACCAGATGGAAGAATATTGTTTAACGAAATTAAAACGTGACCCGAGAAAAGAAAAATAGCTTCACGAATTATTTGTTTTTCACTTATCGCTTTTCTAAGCTTTGATTGATCACTTTCCGAAATAGCCTGATCAAATATTAAAACATCTTCCCATCGGTATTCTTCACCTGTTTCAGGATCGATAGCCACACGTTGGTTTTGACCAAGCCATGTCGTGAATTGATTTCTTATTTCCATTCGTGATTTTAATGCAATTACCCGTAGATCTTTTATGCCTCCATATAATTCATATTGCAAAAAGAATCTTCTAATCCTTTCATAACTTGATGGATGATTAACACCATAACTTACAAGCAGTTCAAAAAGATTTGGGATTGATGTTTTACTTAAATGAGTTTTGGAGGTTACGGATGTGATAAACCTTTCAATTACTGATTCTATTTCACTTAAGTTTTCAACACCGCGACTAATGTTATCTATTGAGACAATAATTTCACTGTTAAGAAACTTATAATCATTGTCGGTGAATAATTCTAATAGCTTACGGAAATTATCTTTTCGCAATGTTTGAAAAGCAGCTAAAAACATTTTTCTCTTAATGGATATCTCATTTATCAAGCCTGGTCTAAAAGCTATTTCAACAGCAAGTTTGTAGTGAGTTGATTTTGAATCTTTGAGTATCTCTGAAAGGTATTCGATAGCTTTATTATTGTCGTCAATCAAATCCGATTGAAGCATAACCACTGCAAAGTGTAAACCTAATATGGAAATTTCTTTAGCCGTTAATATTTCTGCAAAGTTTTCTCTAATCTGATAATCATTTTTAACCATTGTTAATCGCTCAACAAATTCAAATTCCTTTTCGGCCTCTGTTTTCCGATACCATCGGAATATTCCCGGGCCAGCAAAATCAACAAGCTGTACATTACCAAGCCAGTAAAAAGGATTTGTTAAAATATGCTGCAGATCAATTTGTTTTGTATTTATTCTGTATGAAAAATTTCCAATCTGAAAAATATTTCCTTCTTCATTAGTGCTTTTAATAACTAATGACGAATGAAGTTTTGGTATTGAAATAGTGTCGTCTATAAGAAAAACATCACGACTTAATGCACCTTTTTCACGCATAAACCAATTTGGGATTTTAACATCATACTTGCCAAGGGATAGTGAAAGATGATCTTTTTTATACATCGATTGAATAAGTTCATCAAAATTCTTTTCAATAACACGTCGTTTAAATGTTCCTTTCGGTGTTAGCTCACCATTAGCATCATCCAAAGCACGGGTGATAATTCTGAAATCCAGAATACGTTCAAAGGGGGCAAGGAAATTATTTACACTTACGATTACTGTTGAAAAATATTCCTGTCTTTGCTGCTCATCCATGTTTTTTAATGGGGAGTGTACAGATTCAAGATCAGGGAAAATTAATACTGTATTAAAAGGACGATGATCGCCAACAAGAAAAACCTGCTTTATAAATTCAAAATCACGAAACAAATTTTCAATCTTTTGCGGCGCTATAGTTTCGCCTTTTATATTTTTATAAATCTCTTTTTTACGATCTATAATTTCAATAAATCCATCTTTATCCATTCTCATAACGTCACCGGTTGCAAGCCAGCCATCAGCATCAAACGTTTCCTCTAACTTCTGATCGTAATAATTTTGCATTACATATGGACCACGAATTAATATTTCACCATCTTCACCAAGCTTAATTTCAATTCCCGGTAATGCTTTGCCAAGAGAGTTCTCACGATACTGAAACGGCGGTGTCATCGTAATTCCACCCGTTGCTTCAGTCATACCAAAACCGCTCATTAATTCAACACCATATTTTTGAAGAAATCTAAAAATATCCGGAGGAAGAAAGCCAGCGGCAGAAAGTCCCCACTTTAGATTACCTCCTGTTGCATTAACAACTGCATCTCTTATTTTTTCATCATCAGCAACTTCAATATCAATTCGGGTTGTTATGTACTCATAAAGCTGAATCCATTTTTTAGGAATTGAAATAAAAATACTCGGTTTAACTAGACGCATATTATCAATCATCGTTTCAACAGAAGGATTTTCCATAAAGCAATATTCCGCTCCCCAGAAAATAGCGCCAGTCATCTCCAGCCATCTGCCAAAGGTGTGATACAAGGGAAGGAAAGCAAGATAACGATCTGCATCACTTATGCCGGGTATTGCCATTGCGCGGCAAAATCTTTTATAAACAATGTTTGTATGAGAAAACATTATTCCTTTTGGTTCACCTGTTGTGCCCGATGTGTACATCAATGTTGCCAGCGAATCCGGTTTAATCAGCACATCCATTTTTATGCTATGATCGGATGCCATTGCTCTAAATTCTTCAAAGCTAATAACCCAATCTTCCACAGCGTTTCCTTTTAGCATAACAACAGTTTTAAGATGCGGAATTTCTTTTTTTATCGATCGGATTTTGGCTAGCTGTTTTTCATCATCAGCAAAAAGTATTGGCGCTTTGGTTTGATTAAGTATGTAAGAAATATGTTCTGATACGGAGTTTGCGGGGATCATAGCATTAACAATTCCCGATGTTAAACAGGTAATATCCAGCATAACCATTTCTAAACTGTTTTCCAGCAGGAACGCTACAATTTTATTTTCGCTTTCAATCTCAAAGAGTATATGATTTATTGATGAACGATACAATGAAACTATTTCAGAAGTTTTTTGCCAGCTGTAATCAATTGTATGGCCATTTTTAATTATCCTGAAAAGATTTTTCTTTTTGTATTGATGAACGCGCTCATTAAATAAAACATCAAAAGTGTAATTACTTTGAACGATGAGTGTGTGAATTAAGTTATCCCATCTTCGTTCTTCGTAAATTTTCTGAAGAAATGTTGAATTGCGAAAAAGATTGAGATAGTTATGAATTATTGAAATATTTTTTTCGTTGGATTGATTTGAAAGCGAGGCAAGATGTTCTCCAAACCCAAAGAACAAATCCTTATCCATATTTTCCATAAACGGAGTTGCAAGCTCACTGCTTAAAAGTCCGTTAAAGATATTTTGCCAGTATTCAAGATCCTGCTCGTTTACTAGCTGGTTACCGCTTAAGGCACGACTTAGCTCTATGCGAAGATTGATTATAAGATCATCAATCTCGCTTTGCTCTAATGCTGCTTTACCTGCAAGAAGTTTATCGTTTAATTCTGTCAATAATGAATTGGATTGGTTGCTCATTTTTTACTCTGTAATAAGAGAATTAAAAATTGTTTTTAGGAATATAATAATTTATTGGTGAGAAAATGGAGGCCATAGCAAGGAATAAAAAACGCACCGAATAATCCGTGATGTTTGAATAACTAATAACTTTTTATTCCTGCTGCTTCTTCGAGCATAGAAATTTTAAATGATTTTAGTCTTTCAAGCGGGTTTCCAAGACCGCGATCCAAGATAATATTTGCATCAAAACCAAGTGCTCTTCCGATTGCAAACAGAAGAGTATAGAAATCATATACCTTTAATCCGTAATACCATTGTATAACACCGGATTGTGTATCAACATTTGGCCAGGGATTTTTTGCTTTGCCCTGTTCAAAAAGAACCGGAGGAACAACTTTAAAGAGTAAATCAATATACTTAAACAAAGAATCGTTTGGTAAATGATTTAATCAAAATTCTCTTTGCGCCATATAACGAGGATCTGTTTTTCTTAAAACAGCATGGCCAAATCCAGGAATTACCTGCCCGCCTTTTAATGTATCCCAAACAAATTGTCTCATTTCTGCTTCGCTTGGAATTTTGCCACCCATCTTTTCAATAAGTCAAAGCACTAGAGCATTTGGGACTAAGATCAAACTTAACGTTGTTGTGTTTTGGGCATAGCCACTGCCCAAAACACTATTGACTTTATATGGAATAGCTTTGAAGTTATAATCCGTTAGCTAACGTAAGAAACCCTGAGATTTAATAACTATAGCGAGTTCTTTAAATGTTCGACATAACTTACTGGTCCGCCAGGTTGATAACCAGTAGTTAGAACCAAATTACCAGCCGAATTAAACAAGAGTATTGTGGGAAAACCTTGCACGCCATAACGTTGTGCGAGCTGATTATTGTAAAGTTTAGTCTCTGCACTTTGTTCAATACTGCGTGGAAAATCCAATTTAACCAAAATTAAATTATCTTCAGCATAATCTTCAAAGTCTGATTTTGAAAAGACTTCATCGCTAAGCTTAATGCACCATTGACACCAATCGCTTCCTGTAAAGTTAACAAGTACAGCTTTGTTTTCGGTTTTTGCTTTTTTCAAAGCAGTTTCAAGATTGTCTTCCCAGCTTAGGCTATCACTTGAACTGCTTTTGCTGCAGCCTATTAAAATTGCAGTTAATAATAACGCTGATAAAAATATTTTTTTCAAATTAAACTCCTTTTTATTTTTTGTTCAAAATGTTAGATTCAAAAGACAAAATACAGATTCATCGTAATTGTCATATCGGACTTGATCCGGCATCCAGCATTGGAATTAAATAGACTCCGCATTAAATGCGGAATGACAAAACTCTAAATATTTTCCTGTTCCACCTTCTTTGGTTTTGGAGGTCTTTCATAAAGCTGGGCTAAACCAAAATATTTCCAATGTAAATCATTATGAATTTGATTCCATGTAAATCTCCACATCCAGTTTCCGCCAAGTTTTCCTGGAAAATTCATTCGTGCTTCACCGCCAAGATTTAAAATATCCTGCATTGGAACAATAACAATATTTGCCGCCGATCTGTAAGCAAGCCTTATCAATTCGTAAACAATATCATCACCAAAATAGTTTAAGTATTTCTGCACATGATCATAAATATCAGATCCCTTGTCAAGCTTAGCATTTTCAAAATATGCGCGGGTTGTATCGTTATCGTGCGCACCCGTTAGTACAACACAATTTTGTACAAAGTTATGCGGAAGAAATTTTGTTTCCATATCAGTTCCAAAAGCAAACTGAAGAATTTTCATTCCCGGAAATTCAAAATCATCTCTAAGTTTTTCTACAGCAGGAGTAATTACTCCAAGATCCTCTGCAAGGATTGGAACATCGCCAAGGTGTTTTTTTATTGATTTAAATAATTTATGTCCGGGTGCTTTAACCCATTTGCCGGTTTCTGCAGTTAGTGCATCACCGGGAATTTCCCAGAACGCTTCAAATCCCCTAAAGTGATCAATGCGAACAATATCAACCATCGTAAACAATTGTGCAAAACGATTTCTCATCCATTCAAAATCATCCTTCTCCATTTCTTTCCAGCGGTAAAGAGGATTTCCCCAAAGTTGTCCTGTTGCTGAAAAATAATCCGGTGGAACACCTGCAACAGTTTCAAGATTTCCTTTTTCATCAACAGTAAACAATTCTTTGTTTGCCCAAAGATCAGCGCTATCGTAAGCAATAAAAATGGGCATATCACCAATTATTTTTATTCCCTTATCATTTGCATAAGCTTTTATTTCGTGCCATTGCTTGAAGAATACAAACTGAACAAATTTTTGATAAAGAATATCATCTGCTAATTTCTTTTTCCACTCATCTAAAGCTTTTTTCTTGCGAAGAACTAAACCCTCATCCCAGTCTTTCCATACAATTCCACCGTGAGCTTCTTTTGCTGCCATAAAAAAAGCAAAGTCATCTAACCAAAGTTTGTTCTCTTTGCAGAACTTGTTAAAATCCTTTTCAAATTTTTCTTGATGATGTTTGAAGTTTATAAAAGCTTTTTTTAGAAGTGATTTTTTGTATTCAATAACTTCACCATAATCTATAGATGCTGGATCATGTTTGGGTATATTTTGCAAATCATGATCGCGGAGTAAAATATCTTCCATTAATTTATCTGGACTAACAAGATTTGGATTACCTGCAAAAGCAGAAAAGCATTGATAAGGAGAATCACCATAACCGGTTGGACCAAGCGGAAAAACCTGCCAGAGTTTTTGTCCGGCTTTTTCTAAAAAATCTATAAACCTATAAGCATCTTCACCAAGATCGCCAATTCCATATTTACCTGGAAGAGAAGTTGGATGAAGTAGTATGCCGGCATTACGTTCGAACTTCATTTTATAACCTTTGGAAAATTGTTGTGGAAAAATAAGGAATGACAAAGAAGAAATGAATCACTTTAAAATAAAAAGCAACGCCGAAAGACGCTGCTTTTTTAATAAAAAAATATGGTCAGGTCAATCACGCACATTATTTTTTAACAGTAACTGATTTTACCTGGACAGTTACTATCCCGGTTATCGCGCTAATTAGTAGATCAACAAAACTGTGGGTGGTAGTAATTTGATAATCATTAACATCCCCAGCCATTTTGTTTGTATCTACTTTATTTAGTGGAACTAATCCCCATAGCACATACCATTGTTTTTCAGAAAGCTCAGTATTACCTTTAGACCCGTTACCAATAATATGATTATTGGTGTAACAACCGCTAAACGCAACAATAAAAGCAATAAGCACTATTATTGAAAGAATTCTATTTTTCATATAACCTCCTAAGTTTGTTTATAATAAAACGATACTCCCTATTGAAGATTCTACAGACCTGACCTCATTTTTATAGTCCTTTAAAGCAAGGACGAAATCAAACTGAATTAACTTTTTATTTTGTCCTTCAAATACAATCTTAATAAATACATATTCTTCTTTATTAAAAATAAACTGGGAGATTAGAATATCATCCTTAAAAAATCTACTTTTTTTTGCTTCCACAAATAGTTTTCGATTGTTCAGGATTTTCTCATACTTATCTAATAGAATAAAATTTGCATCTTCCGGAAAAGCAATTTCGCTAATTAATAAAGAATTGTTTTTAGAAGAATCCATAAAGACATATAATAATGATAAAGTTAAGCTATCATTATCAATCTCTTCAAATTTATGTCTTAAAAATGCCAGGCTGTCTTTTAGAGATGCAATTAAAAACATTGGCGCATTAAATTCAAATTTTGAAGTGTTGTTAATAATTTTGGGGCCTAACAAATCTGGAATAATATTAAAATGAAGTTTTGAAATATTATTAGAGGGGGGTTCTTGTTTGGTGTCGCAGCCGAAGACACATAATAAAAAGATAAAACATAGAAAACATTTTAATGTTATTTTATCCTTATCTTGAAGCAGAGACAAAAGGCTGAATTTCAAAAGGAGTTCTCTCAATATTTTTAGTGTATCAAGTACTTTACGACTGGTTAAAAATAAAACAAGATTATATTAGTTGCAATTAAACCGCTGAAAAATAATTAAGAAAAAAAATGTGGAATAAAAAGATGAACCACTTTAAAATAAAAACTGCCTCAGCAATGAGGCAGTTTATAATTATGTGTTTATCTAAATATTATAATTTTACATTTAAGCCAAGCGTTATATATCCTATACCATAACCAAGTTCACCAAACACACCTATTTTTGGTGAAAACATATATCTTGCACCGGCATGGAAACCATAAAATAAGTAGCTTGCTCCTACAGAATAACTACCTGAAAAGCCTGTGGGTTCGGATACGCTAACGATATTATAACCAATTGTTAATCCTCCATATACATCAACATCTTTTACATCCAAATCTATAAAATGATATTCACCCCTTGCACCAACTAGAATGTATCTATACGTCCATGAATAATCGTTACCAAACCAGGAACCATAATCATAACTTGATGAAGAATAACCCACAATACCTCCAACAGATATTTTTTCATGAATACCAAATTGCAGACCTAAGCTTATTGGTGGAAAATCAGATGTGCCATACCCACCAGCAAACCCGCCAATACTTACGCCGGCATTCAAATTAGTTACGCCTTTTTTATAAACCTGACCGAAAGACAATGAAGACACGAAAAAAAGAACCAATATAGTAACAAGTACTTTTTTCATAGAGTGTAACTCCTTTATGATTTAAGATTAGTTAATTAAGACCTGTACAAATTTATTAAAAAATTTTTGTATAATACAATAAAAATATAATAACAGGCTGTCATTTTCAGACAGCCCGTTAAAAAAATTAGAACGCGTAACTTGCAGAAAGATAAGCAAAGGTAGCGCCGGCACCACCGATATTGTTGAAACCTTGTCTTAAAATGTCGTCATTTACGGTTGCATCAAGAGTAAATCCGCCAAATCTAAAACCAATTCCAAGTCTTACATCGCCTGTACCAAATCCGGTTCTGCTATTCTCATTAACTGTTGTACCACTTGCAGCAGCTTGATTTGTCACCGAAAAAGTACTTGCTACATATCCAGCTCTTCCGATTAGCCAATCTGTAAAATACCATTCAGCACCAAAGTTCCAAGCAGGAAAAGTTAATGTTGTTTTTTTAAGTTCTGGAGAAATAGTTGAATCAGCGGCAGTTGTTTCAGTTTCATATACAAAAGACGGACCGCCTGAGATTATAAGATTTCCTGTCTGGTAACTAAGTCCAACACCAGCACCCAAACCCATCAAAGAAACCAAATCATCTGACTGTGAACCAACATCTACTTTTCCAGTGCTATTATAAAATGAAAAAGTAGGAACTAACGAAAATTTGTTTGATAACTTGAGAAATCCGCGTGCGTTGGCTGCCATTAATGTATTGGAAGCTTCTACTTTATCTCCTGTGCCAGGCTCATAAGATGCAGAAGGCATAGCAAGTGCAAAGTCAATATCGAATTTGAAACCAGGAGTCAAATCGCCCATAAAGCCAATATTAACACCCAATTGGCTTGCACTATTTTTATCACCAGTACCAGTAGCAGGTGTGAAGTTATTTGAACTTGAAGCGTATGATAGACCCAAACCAAGAACATAATTTCCAAAACCATATGAAGCTAGTAACTCAATATTGTTATTAAGAGGAACTATGTTTGCAGCAGTTACACTGGTATTGATTAGATTAACAATACCACGGGGATCAAGTGCCCCGATAGATCTGGATCCAAAATCATCACGGGTTAATAACGCTCCGAGTGTAAATTCTTTATTAACGCTGTAATTAAATCCTGCAAACTGACCGAAGCCGCTAGTAGGATTTCCATTATTACCACCAATATCTCCCCATAAGAAATTTGAGTATTTAGAAGCATACGCCGGATTAGTTTTTATATTGTCTGGGTCAACTATAAACGGGTTGTCTCCCATACTATATAATCTTGCATAGCCGCCATAACGCATATCTTTCTTTTCACCTTCTTGAGCTAACAAGAGAGTTGAAAAGGAAAAAATGAATGCAAATAATATTACACCCAATACAAAGCCAGATCTAAAAAAAGTAGAACTCTTTTTCATTTTGTACTCCTAAATTGTTAATAATTAAGACCCGAATTTATTCGACAACTCAAAACTACACAAAATATAACAAATGTCAAGCACTATTTTAGAAATCAAACCATTGATTATAAACAAGTTATAGGGTGTAGTTTAAGTGATACTGTAAGCCCAGGATTGCTATACTACTGTCAGTTATTGTGCCAGTAACAAAATGAGCATAACAATATAGATTTGAAGATAATGTTGATTACTTGCACGCTAAATGTAATTTTAATATTAGCCTATGCCAAATTTTACATGATATTAAGGTTTTCAAGTCAAGAAACTCTCGAAGAATCTCCGGAGATTTTGGCGATATTGACAAAAGAGAGGAAAAATTATTTTTTAAACTTAAGTAAAACTCTATGTTTTAAAGTAATAATATTTTATTTCCGGATTAAGTATTAAACTTCTAAGGACGAAATAAATAGATTCATTAGAAGTTTGACAAGAAAATTAAGTTATTCTGGCTTTTTAATTCAAAAGAAATCATTTAAGTTTCGCCTCAATTATGAAAATTATTAGAAAACTATACGATTGGGTCCTTCATTGGGCCGATACCAAATATGGGGCAGTTGCTCTGTTTATTCTTGCTTTTGCAGAATCATCATTTTTTCCAATTCCACCAGACGCACTTTTAATTGCATTGGTGCTTGGTGCACAAACAAAGGCTTTTAGATTTGCGGCAAATTGCACTATCGGTTCTGTTCTTGGTGCCTTAGCCGGATATGCCGTAGGACATTTTTTATGGTGGACACCATCAAATGAGTTTAGCGGAATTGCAAATTTTTTCTTTGCTAACATTCCCTCTTTTACACCAGAAGCATTTTATAATATCCAAAAAATGTACGAACAGTACGATTTCTGGATAATTTTCACAGCTGGATTTACTCCAATACCATATAAGCTTATAACCATAGCTTCCGGTGCATTCAATATAAATATGGCTATGTTTATCATCGCATCCGTCATTAGTCGTGGTGCAAGATTTTTTCTTGTCGCTTTTTTGATATGGAAATTTGGTCCTCAGATAAAATCATTTATTGATAAATATTTTAACTGGCTTGCAATTGCATTTACACTATTACTTATTGGTGGATTTTTAGTGATAAAGTATTTTATATAAAAATAAAATAAGCTGCATTTTTAATCTGATAATAATGAATAAAAGGTTTTTATGATAAAAGTATTTTTCTTCTTTGCATTACTACTAACAACAAACAGCATACTGGGACAAACTAAAGAAAGCATAGAAAAGTTTGATCCAGCTCGCAATCCATTTGATGATCTAAAATCTGCTGTTGAACTAGCCAAAGAATCAAACAAAAGAATAATTCTTGACGTTGGCGGCGAGTGGTGTATTTGGTGCCACCGCATAGATGCATTTATGCATAACACGGAAGAAATAAAATCTTTACTTGATAAAAATTTCATAATTCTTAAAATTAATTTTAGTAAAGAAAACAAAAATGAAAAGTTCTTATCTCAATACCCTCTTATAGAAGGCTACCCTCACTTTTTTGTGTTGGATACAGACGGAAAATTTTTGCACTCTCAAGACACCGGTGCGTTAGAGAAAGATAAAGACTATGATAAAGAAAAATTCATCGCATTTATTAATGAATGGAAACCTGAAAAAAATTAAGATTTAGCTAATATGAAAATTATTTTCCTATTTGTCGTTCTAATTTTAACATCAACTGTTTTTGCTCAAACAAAGCAAGATTTTGAAACACTTATTGATTGGATGCAAGGTTCATACAACAGTGAAGAACAATCAAAAAATGATTCGGATTATTATAATATCTCACTCGAGATGAAAAAAATCTGGACTGACAGAAGCGACGGTTACTGGCTTTATGTAGAACAGGCTGTTGCAGAAACCAAGGACCAACCATATCGTCAAAGAATATATCATCTTGTTTTTGAGGACAACATAATCAAAAGCATAATATACTCGCTGCCGAATGAAAAGAAATTTATAGGAGCATGGAAAAACACCCAAATATTTGATGATCTTGATCCAGACTCTCTTCAGAAAAGATTGGGTTGTGAGGTAATAATTAAAAGGCTGGACGCAAACACTTTTATTGGAAGCACCGTTGAAAAGAACTGTTCAAGTAATTTACGCGGGGCAAGTTATGCAACAACGGAAGTTACTATTACAAAAAATAAGTTGTTAAGCTGGGATCGCGGTTATAATGATAAAGATGAACAGGTTTGGGGCGCGGTAAAGGGCGGATATATTTTCAAAAAGATAAACGAATAGGTTCTCTGGAGCACTTTCTTCGCATGAAATAGATTTGAAAATAGAAGATTTATTAATAGCTAATTTCAATTTATTATCGTTTCATATATAAATCTTGTTAAGTTTAGAGCATCTTTATTTTAAGTTTATTATAGTCAATTATTGTGAACAAATTAGCGCTCACTCACAACACCCATAAAAATATTTTAAGGTAAATGAAAATGAACATTGAGGGTAGCTTTACGAGGCAGATAATTCCATTGCTTGTGTTTTTAGTTTTTCAAACAATCTATTCCCAACAAAAAAGTGATTTTGTTTTAACACCATGTATCGGGAATAACATTTTACATTCTAAAACATCCGAAGCAGATCTGGTTAAGATTGTTGGAAAAAAGAATGTTGAACGAGTTGAAAGATGGTACAATGAAGGAACAGAAAGAGTTATCGGTTCTGTATTTTTTAAGGAGACTCCCCAGGCTTTTTTTATCAGATGGAAAGACACCGTTAATTTTAAAAATCCCGAATCGATTGAAATACATGGAGATAAATCGATATGGGAAATGGATAACGGAATAAAAATAGGAACGGAATTAAAAGAATTAGTTAAACTTAATGGTAAGCACTTTACTTTTTCCGGTTTTGATTGGGATTACGGTGGTCAAACTATTTTTCAAAAAGGAAATCTTGAGTCTGACTGCTATTCAATCCAACTTTATTATGATTATGAAGATTTGTTTGAAAACGAGTGGAACCAAATAGTTGGCGATAAAATTGTATCAACTAAAAATCCCATCCTAAATAAAATCAGAATATATGTTGACCTAATCACTGTTTATTTCAAATAAAAAAGCACGAAAAGAAATTCTCCTCGTGCTTTTAATTCTTCATTAGTAATTTTTAATTAACTAAAATCCATCCTCAAAAATATTTTTTTCAATTACCTTCCCGTATTTCTTTACAATCTCACGGATGTCATCAGCTTTACCAACCAACACAAATTGTAAATTATCTTTCGGAAAATATTTTTTGATAATCTCATTTGCTTTCTCAACCGTCATTCCATCAACAGCTTTTTCAAAATCGTTTATGTAAGAATCTTCTAATCCATAAATATATTTTTGAGCTAAAAATCCAGCAAGCGAGCCAGCAGTTTCATATTCTGGTGGGAATTGACCTTTAACATAATTCTTCGCTGATTTTAAAATTGCTTCGTCAATTCCCTTTTCAAAAAGTCTGTTGTAAGTTTTTAATGCAAGATCAATCGCGGGCTCTGTGTTTTTTGTCGCTGTAAATGTGCTAATATAAAAAGTACCGGCAGTTTTATAGGATGCAAATCGGCTTCTTGCGCCGTAAGTGTAGCCGGCGTTAACTCTTAATTCATCATTTAACCAGCTTGTAAATCTGCCGCCAAGAATAGTATTGATTACATCAATTTGTATTTGATCTTTATTGCTCATTGGAACGCCAAATCCGCCAATCATAAAAGTAGTTTCGGTTGCGTTGTCTTTGTTGATAAGATAAACAGCAGGTTCTTTTAATATTATAGGAACGAATCTTAAATCGTTGATAAGTCTTGATGTTGTTATTTTCCAAGACCCAAGTTGGTTTGTAAGTTCCGATTTCATTTTATCAGAATCAAAATCACCAACAACAGCAATAGCACAGTTTTCTGATCGCACATTATCTAAATAAAAAGATGTTATTGCTTTTCGATCTATTAGTTCAACTGTTTTTTTAGTTCCATTAACAGGATTTCCATAAGGAGAATCAGTAAACAAAAATTTATTATAGTAAGCGCCGATAACTTGTCTTGGGCTTTCTTTTGCCTGATCTAATTCTGCAATCCATCGTTGTTTTCTTTTTGTTATCTCTTCTTCCGGAAAAGTTGGATTTGTTATTACTTCTTTTATAACGGGAAGAAGTTTGTCCAAATCGTCTTTCATAAATTCAGAGTATAACCCTGAATAATCTAATCTTGCATAAGTATTTAAACTGCTGCCGTAAAAATTAAAAATAGAATCTATTTGATTTTTTGTGAAATTAGCCGTTCCGAACTTTAAAGCTTCTGCCGTAAATGATGCCAAACCATTTTGCGCGCCATCTCTTATTGCACCTGCATCAAACACTGCTGAAAAAGAAATAATGGGTACATCTTTCTTTTCCATTAAATAAATTGTTAATCCATTATCAAGTGTTAAAACATCATACTTTGGAAGTTTAAACTGTGCAAAAGAAAACGAGCTTAGAATAATTAATATTGCGAATAAGTTGAGTAAAAACTGGTTTCTCCATTTTCCATCAACCATCAAACATCTTCCATCTTTTTTCATTGTCTTTCCTCCGT